>ENA-OREN01000927-OREN01000927.1-marine-metagenome-genome-assembly--contig:-NODE-927-length-37638-cov-3.967919_pt1 | contig 37638 bp, 38 predicted proteins | sample MGYA00248624_ERZ508555 | MGnify/ENA primary metagenome ERZ508555 (study PRJEB26222, sample SAMN06267773) | marine metagenome | isolation source: Saanich Inlet, British Columbia, Canada | place... | reverse complement strand
ATAAGCTCAAACTAATACATTGAGAAAATGAAATATGCGCACTTAGCTGATTTACACCTTGGTTCTTGGCGAGATGAAGAAATGCGTAAATTATCCACTGCAACTTTCGAAAAAGCAATTAATTCTTGTATAAACCAAAAAGTAGATTTCATTCTCTTCGCAGGAGACATCTTCAATAACGCATTACCAGCTATTGACATTGTTAATTTTTTAGCATTTACTCTTCAAAAACTTAAAAAATTAGATATTCCCCTATATGTCATCCCTGGTTCACACGATTTTTCTCCAACAAATCGTTCAATGATTGACGTATTAGAATCAGCTGGACTACTAACAAATGTTTGCAAAGGTTCAATTAACAAAGAAACAAAGCTCCTAGAATTAAATTACACCACTGATCCAAAAACAAAAGCAAAAATCACCGGCATTCTTGGCAGACGTGGAATGTTAGGGTCTACTTACTACGAAAATTTAAATCGTGAAAAACTTGAATCTGAACCTGGTTACAAGATTTTTATGTTTCATACAACTTTAACTGAACTAAAGCCAAAACATCTTGAGATGTTAGATTCATGTCCAGCAAGCTTTCTTCCAAAAAATCAAGATTATTATGCTGGAGGACACATTCACCACAGAACTATTGTTGAGATCCCAGGTTTTGGCCCAATGACTTACACTGGTGCACTTTTCCCAAACAATTTCTCTGAGTTAAAAAAATATTCAAATGGAGGATTCTATATAATTGAAACTTCAAATCAAGATCTAAATAAAACAGAAATTACCTCTTCAGAACAAAAAAAATCAACTCAAATAATTACTTATCACCCAATAAAAATAAAAGACCACATTCACCTAGAAATTTCAGCTAAAAGTAAAACACCTGAAACACTACAAGAAGAGATAATAGATTATTTTCAAACCAAAAACAAACAAACTCCAATAATTGACAAGATAATAACAATTAGTGTTAATGGTAAATTAGAAAAAGGAAAAGCAAGTGATATTAAATGGGGAGATATATTCAAAACCCTAGGCACATTAGGTGCATATCACGTGTTAAAAAATGATTTAAAAATTCAAACACAAGAATATCAAGAATTTTTACAAGCTGGAGATACAACAGACAGCAAACTAATTGAAGAGTCATTAATTAAAGAACACCTTGGTCAATTTAAAACATTCAATAAACAAACAGAACTAGATTTAATTAAAAATCTACTTTCCTCACTAAATACTTCAAAAAAAGAAGCAGAAAAAACTTCTGATTTTCAAAAAAGGATTAAACAAGATATAAATGTTCTTTTAGCAAATAATAATCATTAGCAAAAAAGAATAAACCCTAAAAAATACCATAAAATAAATCTTCAAAAGGTAAGAAATATAAATTAAAACTAATTGTTTACTTTTAGTGATAACAAGTGATTAAAAAACTCCTTAGTAAATTTGAAAAGTCAAGAGGGCAAAATTACGAAAACATCCCCCACTTAGCTGATTATAATCTAAAAAATAAAACTATTTTACTCAGGACTGACTATAATGTTCCAATTAAACAAAATAAAAATAGAAAGCAATTTACCATTTTAGACGATTTCAAAATAAAGATAAGTATCCCTACAATAAAATATCTTCTAAAACAAAACTGCAAGATAGTAATAATTTCACATCTAAAAAAACCAAAAAGTCATGATACTAGTTTAAGCCTAAAGCCAATTGCTAAAAGATTAGAAAAATTACTCTCTTTAAAAAAACAAAAAGTTATTTTTTTAGAAGATTGTATAGGAAAAACTATCCAAGAAAAGATACGATCAAAAAAACAAAAAACTATCTTTCTTTGTGAAAATATTCGTTTTTACAAAGAGGAGTACGAAAACGACAGTGCATTTGCCCACTCACTTGCAAAGATAGGAGATTTTTATGTAAACGAAGCATTTTCAGTATCACATAGAAAACATACATCAATTGCAAAGTTACCTGCTATTCTTCCAAGCGCCGCTGGATTTCACCTTGAAAAAGAAAGCACCCACATTTTAAGAGCTTTCAAATCAAAAAGACCAAATATCTGGCTTCTTGGAGGGGCAAAATTAGATAAGCTGGACATTGTATTAGCAGCACTTGATCATGCAGATATAATATTAATTGGCGGAGCTATTTGCTTTTCATTTTTAAAAGCCAAAGGAAATAATATTGGACAATCACTTGTAACATCAAAATCCATTAACGATGCAAGAAAAATTCTTAAACATAAAAATGCTAAAAAGATAATTCTTCCAATCGACATCCTTGTTAGTAAAAATATCCCTGAAAAAAACAGCAATGATAAAACAAAAGTTTATTGTGTTCCAGTTACCGAAATTCCAAATGGAACTATTGGTTTAGATATCGCAGAAAAAACAACAGAATTATTCTCATTTTACTTAAATCAATCAAAAACAGTAGTGATCAATGGCCCAGTAGGTTATGTTGAAAATAAATCATTCCAAAAAGGAACAAAGAAATTATTAGAACTTGTTGCAAATAAAAGCAAAAACCATCAAACATTCAGTATAGTAGGTGGCGCAGAAACCACTCAAATGGTTTCTAAACTAAAAATTCAAAAAAAGATCAGCCATATTTCCACTGGAGGTGGAGCACTACTAACTATGCTTTCAAAAAAAAAAATGCCTGGACTGATTGCTTTGTGTAAAAATAATAAAACTAAAAGAAAAAAATAAGTAAATCAGAATCAAAAAAAAAAAAAAATCAGGCTCTATTAAAAATAACTTCTATCTCTTTATCAAAATGTTTTTTCCATTCCTGTTCTATTTGTTCTTTGACATGAAGGGCCCGACCAATATGCTTTCCTTCTTCAGCCCTAGATTTTTCTTTTTTAGAAAAAAGCAATTCTTCTTGAGATTGATAATGTTCAATACGATAACGCAGATCATCTAATTTAAGCTCTTGTGGGTGCTGCAAACGCTGCAAGGGATTTTTACGCTGTTCTTCCAAAACTTCTTTGTAACGAAGATATAATTGTTCTAAATGTCCTTTATCCCAAAAAGAAAAAAGATCTAAAAAACAAAATTTTTTATCAGAAACATCTTGGATAACGCCATATTCGATACGCTCAGATATTTCTTGGAGTTTTGGACCAAATTTTTCAAAAACATTTCTTTCTAAAAAAATAAGTGAATTTGATTGATATTGCTCAACTTCTTTTGTAAAAGCAAGAAAATCATAATCAGAATTTAAATCAGCAAGTTCTACCAGAACATCTTTTAACCTTACTAAAAACAAAAAAGATTCATCTTCTATTTTTTCTATTTTTTTGCGGATACTATTTAATTCCTGAGTTTGAACTTCCTCAAAAGAAACTTCTATTTTTATCTGACTCTGCATCTCAAGAAGTTGTTTTTCTTTGGAATTTCTCTGAATTTTAAGATGATCAAGCCTTTTAGTAAAAGAATTAGTTTGTTCCTTAACATCATTCGCTGCTTTCAAATGGCTTGAAAAAAGATCTATTAAATCAAAAAGGCCAGAATAAGAATCTAATGCTGAAATATTTAAAGTCAATAAAAGTTCGCTTACAATGGCATAAAGTCTAGATAATCTCCCCTCCAAATCATAATATTCATCATCGTCAAAAAACATTTCTTCAAGGTTACGTAAAAAACCAAGAAGCACCTTAACTTGTGTTTTAATAGTCATAAACCTATCTTGAAATAAACTCGCAGAATTTTCTCCCAATTTAATATCATTCATAAGTGATGCAATATAACGTAAAACCCTATCAAAAGTAGTAATAAATTCTTTTAAATTTATGTTTTCATTTTCAACATCTAAATTATTATTAGAGGAGATAGATTTGTAAAGTGAAAATAAATTTTCTTGAAGTTGTCGCATTTCACCAAGAAGAACATCTTCCCTTAGCTTATGGACATCTCCATCATATTTTTGAAATGCTTCCTTTTCAAGAAATCCAGATAATTTGTGAGAATCAATACGTTTGGCGCGTTCAAAAATCTCGAAAATAGAGAAGATAAGATCATTAAAAGATTCAAAAAATCGTTTCATTATAACCAACCACCATTGGCAAGTAAATTTAGATCAAACCATATAATCTAACGCGAACTCACAATCTCAACAACATCAAGATTTGAGAGTACATGTTCTTTACCCACCGTCTTTTTCGTTTTCACATCAATTGCACGAATAAAACCTCTTCCAAGGTCAGTATGCAATTTATATGCAAATTCTAAAGCAGTTGTTCCTTGCGGCATTAAAAAACAATCCGGAAGTACATTTCCATCTTTATCTTCAAGTTTGCTTGATCCACCTGGATGAATTGCAATATACTTCAAAACATCAAACACAACTGTATCTAATGCTTTCTGTACACCAGTTCCAAATTCAAGTGGTTTAACAACCTCTTTTTCAATAAACTTTAAAGCCGCAATCTGCTTCTCAGTCAGTTTAGAAGCATCAAGGATATTAAAAGACTTCTCGCCTGGAATATATTCAATGAGACCTGCCTTTCCAGCTTCACGAAGTGCAAGTTCACTCTCACCACTTACCAAAACTAGTGGTAACAATGGAAAAGTCTCCCGTAACAAAGAGATGTTTTTTTTAGAACTTGGCATGTCTACTTTATTACACACAATAAGCATTGGTTTTGTTTTCTGGCGAAGACCAACCGCAATAGCTTTCAAATTATCCTCTGTCCAACTAAGTGGTCTTTCAATATCAAGGTCTAATTCTCCAATTACTTCTTTTGCTATTTGTTCAGTCACCCGCAAACCACTAAGTTGTTTTGCAATAGCTACACTTGGGTCCTGTTTTTCTTGTTGCATTTGCCTAGAAAACTTCGCCCATCCCTTCTCTAAGATACCTAAATACCATAAATCAAGTTCAAGTTCTAAAAATCTCACGTCATTACATGGATCATAAGTCCCAGGACCAACACTTTCGCCCTTTTCATTTGTTGATCCACTAGCATCGATCACATGAATTAAGGCATCTGCCTGACGTAAATCATCTAAAAACTGATTCCCCATACCTTTACCTTCAGAAGCACCAGGGACAAGGCCAGCAACATCAATAACTTGAATTGGAACAAACCGATAATGATCAACTTCAGAATTTAATTTATTTTTACTAGAGATCACATATCCTTCCCTTGGATTCGCATTTTTTCCAGAGATCTCTTTTGCCACATCAGTTATTTTAACATAAGCCACTCCCGAATTTGGTTTTATTGTCGCAAAAGGATAATTTGCAATTTCAACATCAGCAAGAGTAATTGCCTTAAAAAAAGTACTTTTACCAACATTAGGTTTTCCTACGATTCCAATTAACATCCCCTGTCTCCATAAAACAGATTATAAATACTTTTTGTAAATAATCTACACTTAAAATAATTAAAAATCCACTATATTAACAAATAATTCACAAATCACCATTTTGTATCTATTATCATTATTATGATTATTATTCAAACATAAATTTATATGTAAACTAGTGATCATATACCTCAATGCAAACAGAACACCATGATGTCACAATAATTGGCGGTGGAGTAGTAGGTACTGCGTTGCTATACACCCTAGCGAAATACACTGACATAAAGTCTCTAATGTTAATTGAAAAGGAAAAAAAAGTAGCACAGATTAATTCTCATCACACAAAAAATGCACAAACTTTACACTTCGGAGATATCGAAACTCATTATACTGTAAAAAAAGCAGAAAAAGTAAAAAAAGCTGCAGATCTAATTGCTGGATATCTTGAAAATTACAAAAAAGATGGATATTACAAAGAACACAAAATTGCTCTTGGCGCTGGAGAAGAAGAAGTTAAAAAAATAGAAAAACATTTTCATGAATTCAAAAAATTGTTCCCAAAATTAAAACTTATCAGAAACAAAGAAATTGAAAAAATAGAACCACTCATCACAAAAGGAAGAAACCCTAAACAACCCTTAGCAGCAGCAATTTCCGAAGATGGATTTGCAATAGACTATTCAACACTAAGCAGTAATTTTGTAAAAGATACAAAAAAAATAAAGAATAAAGAGATAAAAATAAACTTAAATGAAAAAGTAAAATCAATTAAAAAATTAAAAAATTGCTTTCTAATAAAAACAAATCAACAAACACTTAAATCTAAAATATTAATAACGTCAGCTGGCGCACATTCTCTTGGATTTGCACACCTTCTTGGACTTGGAAAAGAATTTAGTTTATTAACAGTAGCTGGATCTTTATTTACAAGCAAAAAAAAAGTATTGAATGGAAAATGTTACACCTTACAAAACAAAAAACTTCCTTTCTCAGCAATTCATGGTGACCCAGATGTTAACAATCAAAATGTAACTCGTTTTGGACCAACTGCAAAAGTAATCCCACTTCTTGAAAGACACAATTACAAAACGTTTTGGGAATTTTTAAAAGTGTCAATTATCTCTCCAAACGGACTTATTAGTATAATTAAAATAATGTCTGACAAAGTTTTTTTCAAATATGGAATTACAAACGCAATTTATGACTTGCCAGTCATAGGTAAATGGTTATTTACAAAAAGAATCAAAAAGATCATACCTAGCATTAAAAACAGTGATATTAAACGCGCAAACGGTTACGGTGGAGTTAGGCCACAAATAATTAATACAAAAACTAAAAATTTACAAATGGGTGAAGCAAAAATCATTGGTGAAAAATGTCTTTTCAATATAACCCCAAGCCCAGGCGCATCAGTTTGTCTAAAAACAGCCCAAGATGATGCAAAAATAATTGTCTCTTGGCTAGGGAAAAAGTATTCATTTGATGAAAAAAGATTTCTAAAAGATCATAAAAGAAATTAATTGTAGATCTCAGCAAATTTTAAAACATAATTAATAACCAGAGATTTATTACTAGTATATCAATATAATTAGGTATTCTTATATATCCATTTTTATTTCTTAACACATGCCAACCATAACAGGTCATAGAAACAAAAAAAAGCTAATCCAAGCTTTACCCTCAGAAATGAGAGTAAAATATAAAGATATTTTCAATCTCGTTGATTTTTATAAGGCATTAAGGTATTGGCTCGAAGAATACAATTGGACCGCTGAAGATGATAGTGGAAAAACTGACGGAGATTTTTATGAAACATTATATCTTGAAAAAATCGGAACAGATGGTTCAAAAGAGATACGTTTCGAGTGGAGACTTTCAAGAAATTCTCCCAGCTCAGGAAGCATTGGTTCTGGTCAGGCAGTAAAACAGTACCTTGACCTAAATTTCCAATGTTATGGTGTCTCCAATACCGAAGTTATTCGTGATGGAATTAAATACAAGGCAAACAAAGGAGAAGTAGAAGTCAAAATGAATGCATATATAGAAAAAAGTTTTGAAAGCACATTTGAAAAACACCCTATATTAAAGCATTTCATAACGCTATTTAATAGAGAGATCTATGATTGGAGAGAAAGAGAAAAAGAACTTTACCAAGAAGTATATGTTCTACAAAATTTCATCAAACAATGGTTCAAACTCAAGAGATATCTTCCGTATGAAGAAGCAAAAGCATTTCATGAAAGTCGTGCATGGCCATCACACCACAAAGAAGATTAATCTAACGCCTAGAAATATAATTTTTTAATTTTATCTTAATTTAGGTTTAATTTTAATTAAACATACAAAAACTTAATAAAGCATTCTGTATCGCAAAAAGAACTTAAAAGAGCATGCCTCGGTAGCTCAGTGGCTAGAGCACTTGACTTGTAGTCACATTGGCCTTATCTGTTATGTCACCATAACTACCAATGGCATGATAAGATATCAAGAGGTCGCGGGTTCAACTCCCGCTCGAGGCTCTTTTTTACAAAAAACAACCTTCCTTAGTTCAGTGGTTAGAACGCTCCGCTGTAGAAGCCCTTTAGATTAGGTCGAAACGACCAAATATGAAAAAGGGCCAGCGGTGACGGAGAGATCCCCGGTTCAAATCCGGGAGGAGGGACTTTTTTTCTTAATTTTTTTTTATTTATCCTAATTTATTTTTTATGCTTTTTTTATTTCAGCATTTTATTCAAATTTAACCACAATAAACATAAAACATAAAACGGCAAATTTATATACCAAAAAATACTACTTAGAAGATATAATAAATTCATAATAAGAGGACTTAAGATGGCAAAAAGAAAAGTAGCAAAGAAAGGAAAAAGAAAAACTACCAAAACTACAACTTCAAGAAAAAAAGTGACAAAAAGTAAAATTACCAAGAGATCACCTGCTCGCAAAGCAACTCGCTCTTCTAAAAAAAGGTCTCCCAGAACTATTGGCCCTCGTGGACCAGCAATCATTGCACCTTCACCTAGTAAAGGTCCAAATAAAGACACATATTTAATGGCTATCGCTGCAATTATTGCAATCGTAATCATTGTTCTTTTAGTCTTGTAAGGGACTAAAATTACACTTTTTACCTTTGCCACCAAAACCTTTATAAAGCGACTGGCTTCCCGCAGAGGGATGTGGCCCTTGCAGCGATCTATGACATTCTAAGACTAAAATCTAAGAAGATAGTGTTAACGCTAACAAGATAATGCCCTGGTAGTGTAGTGGTTATCATGGGGCCCTGTCGAGGCCCCGACCCGGGTTCGATTCCCGGCCAGGGCGCTCTTTACACAAAAAAGGTGGAACTATCCACCACAAAGGCAACTACAAAATGCACGGGCTGGTAGCTCAGCTTGGTAGAGCACTTGACTTTTAAGTCAATCGCAAAGATATCAAGTGGTCGCGGGTTCAAATCCCGTCCGGCCCGCCATTTTACTCCAAACAATCACAGGTTAACAAAATGACAGAAAACACACATGTACTCGTTCCAGAGCAAAGAATTCTTTCAACTGAAGAAAAAACACAATTATTACAAGAACTTTCACTAAATGCAGTAGATCTTCCAAAAATAGATTCAACTGATGCAGGAATTAAAGAATTATCGCCTGAAAATGGAGATATTGTCGAAATCATAAGAATTTCCAAAAATGCCGGGAGATCAAAATATTACCGGGTTGTTATAAACGGGTAAACAAAATGGACACATCAATATTAGTAAAAAAGTATTTCGAAGAAAAAAAATTCGTTGAAAGTAGTATTCGCTCATTTAACAATTTCATAGAAGTTGGTCTTAAAGATGTAGTAGAAGAAAATAAAGAAGCAGAACCAAACATTATCCCTCATAATATTGAATCATTCAAAATCCGTTTTGGGAAAATTACTGTTGGAAAACCACAAATTATTGAAGCTGATGGGTCAAAAAGGCCAATCTTTCCAGCAGAAGCAAGACTTAGAAAAATTTCTTACTCAGCACCTATTTTCTTAGAAATCAGTTCATATATTAATGATGTACAAAGAGAAAATTTCAAAGCAGAAATTGGAAAATTACCAATCATGCTAAGAAGTAAATATTGTAACCTTCATGGCCTTAATAGGGAAGAACTAATCAAAAAAGGAGAAGATCCAACAGACCCAGGTGGATATTTTATCATCAATGGAACAGAACGTGTTTTAGTAACTATTGAAGATTTAGCAGAAAACAACTTTCTTGTAGAAAAAGGACCTAAGGACAATATGGTTGGAAGAATCTTTTCAACACAGGGTTCTTATAAAATCCCACATCAACTTGAAATTAATAAAGAAGGGATATTCACTGTCTCCTTCACAAGAATGAAAGAAGTTCCAATTATAGTTGTTCTAAAAGCAATCGGTATGCTTAAAGATGAAGATATAATGAAGGCAATTTCATCTGAAAAAATGTATGATGAAGTTTTACTAAACTTATTCGAATTTGCAGAAATTAAAGACCAAGAAGAAGCAGTTGACTTTCTTGCACGAAAATCTGGTTTCACTCAAGCAAAAGAGATAAGAGTTGAAAGAGCAAGAGACATGTTAGATAAATTTCTTCTTCCTCATTTAGGAAGAGACAAAAATTCTCGTAAAGCCAAGGCTCAAAATCTATGTAAAATGCTCAAAAAAATTGTTAGGGTCCAAAGAAAAGTACTCCCAACTGACGACAAAGATCATTATATGAATAAACGTCTAAGATTAAGTGGAAATCTTTTAACTGACCTTTTTCAAGTAAACTTCAAATTACTAGTAAATGATATTCTTTACAATTTTCAAAGAATCATCAAAAGAGGAAAGCTTCCTTCAATCAAAGTAATTATTCGTGAAAAGCTTCTAACTTCTAGAATCTATTCTGCTATGGCAACTGGAGAATGGGTTGGTGGCAGACAAGGAGTTTCACAAAGAATTGATAGGGTAAATTTTCTTGCAATGGTTTCTCATTTGCAAAAAGTAAACTCTCCTCTTTCAAGTTCACAAGAAAACTTCGAAGCAAGGGCTCTTCATTGTACACACATTGGAAGATTGTGTCCAATTGAAACACCAGAAGGAACAAACATTGGTCTTCGTAAAAATCTAGCAATGCTTTGTTCAATCTCTCAAAATATTGACGAACAAAAGCTTCTTGAAAAAATAGAAGAACTCGGCGTAAAAGCAATACAATAAAGATAATAATACGTAATAAATTATATCCAAAAATAAAGAAAAGGCAAACTAAAATGGCAGCAGAAGTATATCTTAACCGTAAATTCATTGGAAATGTAGAATCAGCTAACGGGTTCATCGAAAATTTTAAAGATCAAAGACGTAAAGGACAGATAGCAGAAGAAGCAGGAATCTTCTACGATGAAATTGCAGAAGAGATCCACATTAATTCTCAAAAAGGAAGGGCACTTCGTCCATTAATTGTTATCAAAGAAGGAACACCCCTTCTTACAGAAAAACATTTAGAACAATTAAAGGCAGGAGAAATCACATGGGACGATCTGGTTCACAGTGGGGTAGTTGAATATCTTGACGCTGCAGAAGAAGAAAACGCTCTTGTTGCATATAAAGGAGAATTTCTAACCAAAGACCATACTCATTTAGAAGTTTCGCAAGGATCAATTGTAAGTATTACTACTTCATTAGTTCCATTTGGAAATTTCAACCCTTCCTCTCGTTTAATTATTGGAAGTAAAAACCAAAAACAAGCCGTTGGATACTATGCTGCAAATTACCATATCCGTATGGACATGGATTCAAACCTAATGCACTATCCTCAATTCCCTCTTGTAAAAACAAAAATTCATTCAATTAGTAATTATGATGAACATCCAGCTGGACAAAATGTTGTAGTTGCAGTTATGTCTTACAAAGGATATAACATGGAAGATGGAGTTATCCTTAACAAGTCCTCAGTAGAAAGAGGAATGGCTAGGTCAACCTACTTTAAACCAATCTCTGCAGAACTTTTACGTTATAGCGGTGGGTTAACTGATGAACTAGAAATTCCTGACAAAGAGACTAAAGGATATAGAACTGAAAAACAATATACTTCTCTAGAGGCTGACGGTATTGTTCACACTGAAGCAAAATTAACTAATAGTGATGTTATTATTGGAAGAACTAGTCCACCTAGATTTTTGAACAGCCTTGATGAGTATAACCTTTCGGCAGGCGTGCGAAGAGAATCAAGTGTTGCGCTTAAGCACGGAGAAAGTGGAATTGCTGACTTCGTAACATTAACTGAAAGTAGCGAAGGAAATAGATTAATTCAAGTTCGTCTTCGTGAAGAAAGAATTCCAGAAATCGGAGACAAGTTTACTTCTCGTCACGGTCAAAAAGGAGTAGTTGGAGTTTTAGTTCCTTCTCAAGATTTACCTTTTACTAATTCAGGAGTAATCCCGGACTTAATTTTTACTCCACACGGAGTATCTTCTCGTATGACTGTTTCACACTTACTTGAATTACTTGGATCTAAAGTTTCTGCTCTTTCAGGTAGATTAGTTGACGCTACACTTTTTGATTCAGAAAAAGAAACCGACCTAAGAAAAGAACTAGCAAATTTAGGATTTCAAGAAAATGCAACCGAAGTAATGTATGATGGAATTACTGGTAAGAAAATGGTTGCAAGAATCTACATTGGAAACATGTACTATCTAAGATTAAAACACATGGTTTCAAAGAAGATACAATCACGTGCTCGTGGACCAATTCAGCTTTTAACAAGGCAACCTACAGAAGGTAAAGCTCGTGAGGGTGGACTTCGTTTAGGGGAGATGGAAAAAGATACATTCATAGCACATGGAGCGACTCTTTTACTTAAAGAAAGATTCGATTCAGATAAAACTGCAATTCCAGTTTGTACAAAATCTGGATTGATTGGATTTTATGATGGAAGAAGCAAAACTCTGAAGTCACCAATTTATGGGGAAGACTCAGACATGGCTTATGTTGAAATGAGTTATGCTTTCAAATTATTACTTAACGAATTAATGTCTCTTGGAATTTATCCTAAGATAAAATTAATTGACAAATTTTAACACCAAATAAATTGGAACAAAACAATAATTACCATTTTAAAAAAAAATCACCACAAGAGGACAAATACAAATGAAACCAGCATTCATCTCCAAAAAAATCGGCGCAATTAGCTTCGGTGTTTTTTCACCAAAAATCATCAAACAAATGGCAGCTGCAAAAGTAGTTACCCCAGAATTATACGACCGTGAAGGTTACCCTGTTGATGGTGGTTTAATGGACACAAGGTTAGGAGTTATTGATCCAGGTCTTGTATGTAGAACAGATGGTCTTCGTTTAAAAGATTCTTTTGGTCACTTTGGATACATTGAACTAGCTCGTCCAATCGTCCACATTAAATTTGTAAGAAAAATTTATGATTTTTTACGTTGTACTTGTAAAAGCTGTGGTCGTGTACTAATTCCAGAAGAAAATATCAAAAAATATCTTGACATAATTAAAGCAGTTGGTGAAGAACAAAACGTTGATGCACAAGCAAGAAAAGTACGCGACGTAGTAAAGAAATTTACTGGTAAAGGGAAATGCCCTCATTGTAATGTTAAACAAGGTAAAATCAAACTAGAAAAACCATATTCTTTTAATGAAGATGACCAAAAACTTTCTCCAATTGAAGTTAGGGCTTGGCTCGAGAAAATACCAGATAGTGACCTTGAAATTTTTGGTATGAATGCTGAATCAATTAGACCAGAATGGATGATCGTTACTGTCCTACAAATTCCACCAGCAACCATGCGTCCATCAATCACTCTTGAGAGTGGAGAACGTAGTGAAGATGATCTTACTCACAAACTAGGCGATGTTGTAAGAATAAACCAACGTCTTTTTGAGAATATCAACGCTGGTGCACCAGAGATTATTATCGAAGATCTTTGGGATCTTCTTCAATATCATGTGACAACTTATTTTGACAACGCAGTTGCTCAACTTCCTCCTGCTCGTCACCGCGGTGGTCAAATTCTTAAAACTCTTGTTGCAAGAATCAAAAGTAAAGAAGGAAGGATCCGAAACAATCTTGCAGGAAAACGTGTTGATTTTTCAGCAAGAACAGTTATCAGTCCAGACCCACTTATTGAATTAAATGAAGTTGGAGTTCCAAAAATAATGGCAATGCGTCTTACAATTCCTGAGCGTGTAACTGCCTGGAATAAAGAACATCTGATCAAATTTATCAAAAATGGACCAACTAAATATCCTGGTGCAAATTACGTTATCCGTCCAGATGGAAAACGTAAAGCAATTGTTGATATAACTACTGAAGAAATTCTTGAAGAACTTGAAGAAGGATACATTGTTGAGCGTCATTTAATGGATGGAGATGTTGCACTTTTCAACCGTCAACCTTCCCTTCACAGAATGAGTATGATGTGTCACATGATCAAAGTTTTACCTGGAAAAACTTTTCGTTTAAATCCATCAGTTTGTAACCCATATAACGCAGATTTTGACGGAGATGAAATGAATTTACATGTTCCTCAAACAGAAGAAGCAAGAGCAGAAGCAAGAGTACTGATGCTTGTCCAATACCAAATTATTAGTCCACGTGATGGACTTAGTGTTGTTGGTTGTATTCATGATGCAATTACTGGAAACTATTTGTTAACAAAAGAACTTGTTTTAACAAGAGAAGAAGCAATTGACATATTATATTCTTGTGGAGTAACTGACTTTTCAAATTTAGTTTCAAAAGCAAAAATTGATGGGAAAGAAGTATTCTCTGCATTACTACCTTCTGATTTCACATTTTATGGGAAAGACAAAAGTGGAAATGAAGTAAAAATCATTAACGGAAAATTAAAAGCTGGACTAATGGATAAAGCAAACCTTGGGGATGGCTCAGGACTTATGCTAAGAAATTTATTTTCTCAGTACGGTGCAGCATTCACAGCAGATTTACTTGGAAAAATTTCAAAACTTGGTATTGCAACTCTTCTTCGTAGAGGATTCTCAATTGGAATTGGCGACTTAGATTTAATGAGGGAAACCAAAATTCAAGTTGCAAAAATAATTGATGACTCCCAAAAAAGAGCATTAGCTTTGATTGCAGAATTTGAAGCAGGTAAATTAAAAGCTCTTCCTGGAAGAACAATCCAAGAAACTTTAGAATTAAGACTTTTAGAAGCTTTGAACAAATGTCGAAACAAATCAGGGGAAATCGCAATGAAACAAATTCATGAAAACTCTGCTTTAGTAATGGCTCGTTCCGGGGCTCGTGGTAACATTCTAAACATCGCTCAGATGTCTGCAGTTGCAGGGCAACAAGCTCTTCGTGGAAAAAGAATTGATAAAGGGTTCAAACAAAGAACAATGTCATACTTTCCAAAAAACGACATCTCTCCAGATGCAAGAGGATTCATCAAGAATAGTTACAAAAGTGGACTAACTCCTGCGGAATTCTTTTTTGGAGCAATGACTGGTCGGGATGCATTAATGGATACTGCTTTAAGAACACCTAAATCAGGATATTTATATCGTAGATTATCAAACGCTATGCAAGACCTAAAAGTTGAATATGATGGATCAGTAAGAGATGCATCAAGTAAAATAATTCAATTCAAATATGGTGAAGACGGATTAGATGTTTCACGAACTAAAAAAGGAATTATTGATGTTAAAGAAATTGTCCACTCAGTGGTTGGAGAACAAAAATGAAAAAAGAAATCCAAGAACTAATTGATGCTTGCAAAGATGAATTTTCTGCAAGAATGATCACAGAGTTAAATGAATTTATTCCTAATTCTGCTAGTAAAAAACAAGTAGAACTAATTCTTGAAAAAACAAAAGCTGCTGTTAAACAAGCAAAAGTAGCTCCAGGAGAATGTGTTGGACTTGTAAGTGCAGAAAGTATTGGGGAACCAGGAACTCAGATGACTTTGAACACATTTCATTTCGCAGGAGTTGCTGAGATGAATGTAACAGTTGGTCTTCCTCGTCTAATTGAAATTTTTGATGCAAGAAAAACTATTAAAACACCAATCATGGAGATCTTACTTAAACCAGGACAAGATAGTCTTGAAGATGTCAAAGAGTTTGCAATCAAAATTAAAGCAACACATTTAGCAGAAGTTATCAATGATATAGCTATTAATATTCTTGAACAAAACCTTTTAATCACTTTAGATGAAGAGATGATGGAAGAATTTCATGTAGAAAGTAAAGATATCTTAAAACTTCTAAAAACAAAATTAAAAACTCACACTATCTCAGAAGTTAGTGAGGGAATTCAAATTAGTCCAAAATCAGCTAAAGCTGAAGACTTAAAAGAATTATATGCCTTAAAAACAAAACTTAAAAAGATAAAAGTTGGCGGTCTAAAAGGTATTAAACAAGTTCTTCCAGTAGAACGTTCAGGAAAATACGTTATTTTAACTTCCGGAACAAACCTTAAAGATATTCTTGCAATGGAACAAGTTGATGCTATAAACACTCATTCAAATGATCTTCATGAGATTGCTAGTGTTTTAGGTATTGAAGCCGCTAGAGAAGCAATTATTTCAGAAACTCTTAAAGTAATTGAATCTCAAGGACTTAATATTGACATTAGACACATCATGCTTGTAGCAGATATTATGACATCATCAGGGTTTGTTAAAGGAATAACCAGGTTCGGTGTTGTAAGTGAAAAGTCTTCAGTACTTGCACGTGCAAGTTTTGAAACACCAGTAAAACATATTTTTAGTGCAGCAATGCGTGGAGAAACAGATTACTTAACAAGTGTAGTAGAAAATGTTATGATTAACCAACCAGTACCTCTTGGAACTGGACTCCCAAGTCTAATCACTAAAATGAAATAAAAAAATTAATTAAAATATATAACAAAAATAAAAATTTACCTTGAGGTTCAACTAATAAAATGGCAGCAAAAGAAACAAAAACAATTGAGCAGATTAAAACATTACTAACAGAAGAAAAAGCAATCATTGGAAAAAATGAAGTATTAAGAGCGATAAAAAGTGGTAGTGCAAACAAAGTTTTTTTAGCTAAAAACGCTCCAGAAGATCTTAAAGCAGATCTTGCATATTATAATAAAATAAATCCTATTGAGATTGTTAATCTTGAAATTGATAATGAAGAACTTGGAGTTCTTTGTAAGAAAAACTTTTTCATTGCAGTAATTGCTTGTTCTGCATAAATTTTATTTTTTTAATAAATATTTTTTAAAAAGAGGACAAAGATGTCAAAACGCGTAAAACTAAATCTTGACTCGTTTGCATATGCAAACATAGCTACAAAAGTAATGAAATTACCTCCAAAAGCTGTTTTTGAGGCAGAGGACCAATTCCACATTGTAGTACCCATGGGAACTGTCGGAAAGGCAATTGGTAAGGGAGCCCAGAATGTCAAAAGATTAGAACAACTTCTCAAAAAAAAAATCAAAATCATTGAATTTCATCCTCACATCAAAACATTTGTAGCTAAACTAATCGCTCCTTTAGATTTAGAATCAATAGAAGAAAAGCAAGCACAGATAATCTTAAAAACTAAGGATAAAAAAACAAAAGGTTTATTAATAGGCCGTAGCGGAAAGAACTTAAGATTACTATCTACGGTAGTACAACGCTTCTTTCAAAAAGAAGTTAAAATCGAATAAAAAAATAAAACAAATCAGGTATAATCAAAGTGGCTAATAAATCACGTGGACTAAACGCAGCAAACAAACTGCAAAAGCGCCGAAAGGCATCTAAAATTGGTAATAAAACCAAACTTAAAAGAAAATTCGATCCATTGGCTGGTTCATCTCAAGCAAAAGGAATTGTTCTTGAAAAAGTACAAATTGAAGCTAAACAGCCTAATTCTGCAATGCGAAAATGTGCAAGAGTACAATTAGTTAAAAATGGTAAACAGATCACAGCTTTTATGCCTGGTGATGGTGCTATGAAACTAATTAACGAGCACGACGAAGTTATAATTGAATGTATTGGTGGAAAAATGGGACGTGCAAAAGGAGACCTTCCAGGTGTTCGTTGGCAAGTTCTTAAAGTGAATGATCAAAGTCTTAAAGCTCTACTTGGCGGAAAACTTGAAAAAGCAAGAAGATAGACAAATAAATAATAAAAATTATACGAAAATGGTAGAAATCAAATTTTTTAACAAATGGGGAATTGAAGGAGTTTCCGTTGAAGACGCAGGCCTTTCAAGATACATTACAATTCAACCACGTTTAATCCCAAAAACTGGTGCAAGATACGCAGGAAACCGTTTTCACAAGTCTAGCACATCAGTTGTTGAGCGTCTTGCTGTAAAATTAATGGGTTCCGGGCACAAATCTAAAAAACACGTAATGTCTTCTGGTCATAACACTGGGAAAAAAAATGGTGTTCTTCGTGTTGTTGAAGAAGCTCTCGAAATCATTGAAAAAACAATGAAACAAAATCCTATCAAAGTTCTTGTAAAAGCAGTTGAAATGGGCGCACCACGTGAAGAAGTTATCGCAATTGAGTATGGTGGAGCAAGATACCCTAAGGCTGTAGATGTAGCACCACAACGTCGTGTAGACTTAGCTCTAAGGTACATCACACAAGGAGCATACATTAAATCTTTTAATAAAAAAACTTCAGTAGCTCAAGCTTTAGCAGCTGAATTAATGAATGCAGCAAAAGGTTCTCTGCAATCTGCAGCTATTGCTAAAAAGCGTGACACAGAACGTCAAGCATCTAGTAGTAAATAAACTAAAATCATTCTTTATTTTTTTAAACATTTTTTTTACCTCTATTTTTTAAATCACTTTAATTTCTTAGACACATTATGATAATCCTTGGAATCGAAAGTACTGCTCACACTTTTGGAATTGGTATAATTAAAGCTTCACAAAATGCTTGTCAAATACTTACCAATTGTAAAGATAGCTATTCATCTAGTGATATTGGTATGATCCCAGGTGATATTGCCATCCATCACAAAAAAGTTGCAACAGACGTTCTAAAACGCGCCCTAAGCGAAGCAAAATTATCTTGGGAGCAAATAGACTCAATAGCTTATTCAGCAGGCCCAGGCCTTGATCCTGCGCTTTGGGCTGGGTTTAACTTCGCAAAAGACTTAGCAAACAAACAAAATAAGCAGTTAATTCCTGTAAATCACTGTACAGCTCACCTTTCTATTGGGAAAATTATCAATCATGCTAAAGATCCAGTTTATCTTTATGTGTCTGGAGTTAATACTCAAGTAATTGTTCAACAAGGTGTTAAAAACAAAAATAAACAAGGAAAATATAAAATTCTTGGAGAAACTCTTGACCTTGGAATGGGAAATATGCTAGACAAATTCGCACGTACTCTAAAACTAGGTTTTCCTGGAGGTCCAAAAATAGAAAAAATTGCAAAACTTGGATCTTTCATCAAATTACCATACACTGTAAAAGGAATGGATGTCAATTTCTCTGGCCTTCTAACAAAATGCACCCAACTTTTTGAAAGAAAACAGGCTTCAACAAAAGATCTTTGCTTCTCACTTCAAGAACACGCCTTTGCTATGACAATAGAAATTGCTGAACGTGCGATGGCTCACACTCAAAAAGATGAATTAATTTTAGTAGGTGGTGTTGGTGCCAATAAACGTTTTTGTGAAATGCTTGAAACAATGTGCAAGGAACGCGGAGCAACTTTTTACAATGTTCCCATGAGTCTTGCTGGAGATCAAGGAGCTATGATAGCTTGGGAAGGATTCTTAAGAAAAGATAACTATCCAAAAATGGAAGTTGATCCACATTGGCGAACAGATGAAGTATGATTAGTAGAGTAAAAACTAATTAATTTTATATACCAATTCTATTCCTTTAACTAACTAGGTGATGGTTAGTGAAGTTCAGACAAGCTTCTAGTGAAGATATAAAGCAGATAATGACGCTTCTTCCAAATGATATAATAGATAAAAGTAGATTCAAAAATCTAAACAAACTTCTCAAAGAAAAAGGTATCATCTCACAAGTAATTGAATCAGAAGAAAAAAACATAATAGGTGTTTCTTTAGGGTACACAAAAAAACTTCTTCAAAAATCATATTTCAAACAAGACAAGATCATTGCTCACCTACTTGCTACAATTCAATATGACTTTATATTTTTTGATATCTTTAAAGTTGGAAAACAAGAACAAAATAAAGGCTTCGAACGTATGCTAATTTATTCATTTCTAGATGAATGTAAGGGCAAAACAATCATTGCTGCCATCCCAGAAGATGGAAAAGAAGAGCTCATAAAATACACTCAAATAACCTTCATGCGTTTTGATCAAATTGCCCAAATTACAATCAATAACGCTAACTACTTAATCTACGAAAAAGACAACTAATTCTACTTTTAATGATCATAATTATATGCTACAAACTATGTTTATAGGACTAAAAATTTCACAAAGTTTTATATAGCTCAAACAACCAAAAAACATAAGAAAATCAAGCTAATTTATCGACGTAAAATTGCAAAATAAAACTTAAAAATCAAGGTGAAAAAATAATGTCAGAAGAGCAAAATTCTAGTGAAGATCAAACATCTGAAAACACATCACAAAATCAAGAAGAACCAAAATCTAAAAAACTTCAAAGTGAAAATTTAGGGAAGTCGCAGAGTTCACAAAAAGAATATGGAGCTTCAAACATCAGTGTTCTTGAAGGCCTTGAAGCTGTAAGAAAACGCCCAGGGATGTATATTGGAGACATTGGAGTCAAAGGGTTACACCATTTAGTTTACGAAGTTGTTGATAATTCAATTGATGAAGCAATGGCTGGCCATTGTTCAAAAATAGATGTGATCATCCATGAAGATGGGTCTTGCTCAGTAAAAGATGATGGACGTGGTATTCCTACAGACATTCATCCAAAATTAGGCATCCCTGCAGTCCAAGTTGTTCTTACTAAATTACACGCTGGTGGAAAATTCGATAAAGACACATACAAAGTTTCTGGTGGATTACACGGAGTTGGAGTTTCAGTTGTAAACGCTCTAAGTGAAGACTTGAAAATTACAGTTTACAGAAATGGCAAAATCCATAACCAAGAATACACTAGGGGAAAACCAGTTAATGAATTAAAAATTACTGGTGACACTAGTGAAACTGGAACTACAGTTAGATTCAAACCAGACCATGAAATGTTCCCAGAAACAAGGTTCCAATTCAGTATTTTAGTAAATAGACTAAGAGAACTTGCTTTTTTGAACAAAGGAATTGATATCACAATTACTGATAAACGTGAAGAAGTAGAAAAAACAGATGAGCAAGGTCAAACTATCAGCGATTTTAGAAAAGAGCACTTCAGTTACGATAATGGAATCACACAATTTGTACAATATATTGATCAAGAGAAACAAGAACTACACGACCCAATTTATTTCAAAGGGGAAAAAGACAATGTGCAAATAGAAATTGCTCTTGCTTACAACCAAAGTTACTCTTCTCAGATTTACTCTTTTGTAAACAACATTAATACTCGTGAAGGCGGAACTCATCTTTCAGGTTTTCAAGCAGCACTAACACGTTGCCTAAACAATGCAGCTAAAGAGATTGCCAGAAAAGGTACAGAAGCAAAATTAACTGGTGAAGATGTCAAAGAAGGTCTTTCTGCTGTAATTTCAGTAAAAGTTCCAGAACCACTTTTTGAAGGTCAAACAAAAACAAAATTAGGAAATTCAGAAGTTTATGGAATTGTCTCATCAATTACAAATGAAAATTTGGATACATATTTTGGTGAAAACCCAAATACAATAAAACAAATTGTTCAAAAGTCTTTAGATGCTGCTAGGGCTCGTGAAGCTGCTAGAAAAGCAAGAGAACTAACCCGCCGTAAAAACGCTCTTGATGGTGCTGGTCTTCCAGGAAAACTAGCTGACTGTTCAAGTAAAGATCCAAGTAAATGTGAGATTTACATTGTAGAGGGAGACTCCGCTGGTGGCTCCGCAAAACAAGGACGTAACCGTGAATTTCAAGCAATCTTACCACTTCGAGGTAAAATTTTGAACGTTGAAAAAGCAAGACTTTCCAAGGCTTTAAGCAACAAAGAAATTAGAAATTTAATTACTGCACTTGGAATTGGTATTGGTGATGATTTCAATTTAGAAAAACTGCGTTATGATAAAGTAATTATTATGACAGATGCTGATGTTGATGGATCTCATATTATGACTCTTCTATTAACTTTCTTTTTTAGATACATGAGAGAACTTGTAGAAACAGGGCATATCTATATCGCTATGCCTCCTTTATATCGTTTACAAAAAGGAAAAAAGATAGAATATGTTTATAGTGAAGCAGAAAAACTCAAAGTTATCAAAGAACTTGGCGAAAATGTTGGAATCCAAAGATACAAAGGTCTTGGGGAGATGGACCCTAGCCAACTATGGGATACTACAATGGACCCAGCTGTACGTATGCTAAGACAAATCAAAATAGAAGATGCTGTTGAAGCTGATAGGATGTTTACTGTTTTAATGGGCGATGATGTACCAAGTCGACGCCATTTTATTGAGACACATGCAAAAGAAGTTACTCAAATCGATGTGTAGAAGATCAAAAATCCCAAAAAATTTATTCTATTTTTTATTCTTTTTTATTGACAATCAAAATCAATCAATGCAGTATCATAAACTGGTTCCCAAATTATTTGATAATCTTTTGCCATCCCTTCAAAAGTTGGTCGAAGTTCCTCAGGTCCAATTCCAAGACCAGAATCATCAAACAAAAGATTACCATCACGCATAACTTCATCTCCACTCCCCTCATACAATAATGAACCAATAACTTTTTGTGCAAATCTTTCTTCAGAACCAGGGCCATAATAATTTTTTAAATGATCACAAGCTCTTTCGCTAGTATAATCTGAAAATAAAATTTGTTCTTCCAAAAATTCAACGTGATTAGCCAAAACTAAATCTGGATCTTCTGGAAAATAACTGTCCAAACTAACAAATCCCGCTAAACAACTTAATGTATTTGAAAATTCATTATATTCAGCAAAAATTCCTTCACTTACTCCCTTATAACAATCTTTTAATTCAGAATCATAGTTAGAATTATTTATATCAAAAACAGGATCATGATGTCCTCCAGAATGCCCTCCCTCATGTAAAATCAAAGTTAAATTAATATTTTCAGATGCATCCCATTCATCACAAGGTGCAACATAACCTGTATCCTCATATTCATTTCTTTGATCAGAAGACATTTCTGCACGAAAAACAATTTTCCCATTTCTAAAAAAAGCTCCCCTATTATCTAGTAATTCATCTCCAGGAAGGACACAATATTTTCCAACTAAAATTTCACCATTATTGGAATTCCCATCATCTTGAACCTTCCAAGAAAATAAAGCTTCATAAGTCAAATCAAGAGATTCTAAAAAATCAAGCTCTTTCCATGAAGCTAATCTATCTGAATTATTAGCTAAAGAACCTACTGCTACAAAGTATGGTTCATAAATTTCAGCAACTCTAACTAACTTATCAAACTCATTTTTTTCAAAATCATCTAAAGAATAAACACATTCATCACCATACTCTACCTTATCTTGGCATGTTGGTAGTTCTACCCTTCCACTAGAACAAGCTGGCAAACTTAAAGCTACCACTAAACTAATTGCTACATTTGAGCGTATAAATGGAGTTAATATTTGATCTATTCCCATTGCTAAGTATTAATCCCAAAACCACGTTAAGCACACTTTCTAAACTTACTTTAAATACCTTCCCTACCACTAAAGTAAAAGTAGCTAAAAACACTAAAACTAATAAAGAACTAAAAAAACAAAAATCCAATGAAACGTACAAGAATTAAAGCCAAGGATCTGCAAAAAGAACTTATTACTAATGGCTATGACTTCAAAGTTTCTAAAAAAGATGCTGTTGAAATCCTAAAAATAACTTCAAAAAAAGATAAACAGATCAAAATAGTCTCAATTAACAATTTACCATCATTTTTTTATTATAACATCAATAATGAAGAGGTTATTATTCCTACACTAAAACTTCTTCAAACTAGCCAAAATCTTCTAAAACACATCACAATAGATATGGGTGCAATCAAATTTGTTGTAGGTGGAGCAGACATCATGCGTCCAGGCATTACTAAGGTGCAAGAAGAAATTGAAACAAGCCAGCCAATAGTAATAGTAGATGAGACTCATGGTAAATCTATAGCTGTTGGGATTGCTCTTCTAAATTCAAAAGAAATGCAAACACAAGAAAAAGGAAAATCAATCAAAAACATTCACTTTGTTGGCGATGACATCTGGAAAATCTAACCCATAAAAAATAAAAATAAAACAATCCTAAACAAAGAATCTAAATTCTAATCAACATAATCTATGCCAAGTTCGTTTTGCATAGCGCCACGCCTACGGCTAAAATAAGTTGTTTCAGGTCCAAAAATCTGCTCACTTTTAACTCCAGTCACAATTACCATTGTCCGAATTGTTTTTTCTAAATCCTGATAAATCTGTGCTCCCCAAATAACTTTAGCTCGATCTGAAAGTTTCTCAGAAACAGTTTGTACAATAGTTCTACTATCTTCAAGAGTCAAACTTTCGCCCCCAGATATATTTACTAAAGCACCAGTAGCAGTAGAAAGGTCTACATCAATAAGTGGATTTTCAAGCGCCTTTTGTACAGATTCAAGTGCTCGATTTTCAGAATCGCTTTCACCAACTCCAATTAGTGCAACTCCTCCTTCACCCATAATAGTTTTAATATCTGCAAAATCCAAATTCACAAGTCCAGTTTTGGTTACAAGTTCAGCAATTCCCTTAACTGAATTAGTCAAGATTTCATCAGCTACTTTAAACGCAGTATGAAGTGGCAAATTAGGAGCTAAGTCAAGTAATTTCTCATTTGGGATCACAATTAATGTGTTTACATTTTGTTCTAATTTCTCAAGCCCAATTACTGCATTTTCAAATCTGTGGTTCCCTTCCATTTGAAATGGCATGGTCACAATAGCTACAGTAAGTATTCCCATTTTCTGAGCAACTTTTGCAACATAAGGTGATGACCCAGTTCCAGTTCCTCCACCAAGTCCGCAAGTAATAAAGACCATATCAGATCCTTCTACTAATTTTTTAATATCATGTTCATTTTCTCTAGCTGATTCTTCTCCAATTTTAGGATTACTTCCAGCACCAAGTCCACGTGTGAGTTCCTTCCCAATTAGAAGTTTTTTTTCAGCATTACAATAAAGTAAATCTTGAGCATCAGTATTAATTGCTACAGTCTGAACTCCTTTAATTCCAACCTCGCGAATACGAGTCACGGTATTGTTTCCACCACCACCACAACCAATTACTTTGATTCTAGTGCGGTTAATTGCAATTAATTCTTCAAGCTCTTTATCAATATTCAAATTTGCATCTTTGTGAGAAATTTCTTTAAGTGTAAAATTCTTTTCTCCAGGTAATTGTCCAAGAACTTTTGGTGCACCAGGGTTGCCTTGCTGCCCACCTGAAGAAGGATTACTCTGCCCAGTTTGGCTTTGATTGTATTGTACTGAAGGTTTCGGTTGATTATTTTGTCCAGCTTGAGAATTATTATTTGATTGATTCTGGTTTTGTGAACTTTCTTGATTCTGTGCTCCGTTAATGTATGTATCCATTCTTCTCTAGCCTCGTGTTTGTTTGCATTATAGGCTGTCTTGCCTACTACAAAATAAATGTTCGAGAACGAGTTTACCACCCTCTATCCTCACCTACCACTGCAAGCCCAAAATCCGTATTTAAGCTTTATGAGTTTCTGGGATATACATATGAAAATCAAAAATGAAAAAGTTAAAAAATTAAAAAGAAATATCAAAAAATCTAACCATGATTACAGTTAGGCCCATGTTCATGATGATGGTGACCAGGAATTTTACCTTCCATTCCTTCTGGAACTTTAACGCTAAATTCAACAGTATCTAATCCATCAATAATTATTCCTAGTTTTTCACTTAGAGCATCTACAAATTGTTCTGGAAGTTGAAATGGCATCTCAATATTTGCTTTTTTGGCAGCAGAATCAACACTAACTTTTACAAATTCAGGTTTTAATTGTAATACGTTTCCTAAAAATGATTCAAGTTGTTCCTTAGAATCTGTAATCTCTCGTAAAATTTCAACATCATAGATCAAATCTTTTCCAGAAAGAGGATGATTAAAATTCACCATAACTCTTCCGCCACTAATTTTCATAACAACCCCAATTTTACCATCAAAATCAACTTGAAGTCCAGTGAACGGTTTAACTTTGTGCTCATTAAAAGTAGACATAGGTACAAGTTCCACATTTTTAACATCTCGCTTACCAAAACCTTTTTCAGGACTTATTTCAATAGTATATTTTTCGCCAGCTTTTCTGTCAACTAAACTTTCATCAAGCCCAGGTAAAATTTGTCCTTGGCCAACACAGACTCTTGCTGGTTCATACTTCTGTTTAGGATTAAACACTTTAGCTGCTTTTGCAATATCAGCGCTACTTGTATCAAACACAAGCCCTTCTTTGGTTTTTCCTGTATAACTAACTTCTACAAATGAATTTTCTTTGATTGCCATGGTTATTACCTCAATAAATGCTTTCTAATAATTAACCTATATTTCAAATTGCCTTTTATAATATTTTTGCATTAGATAGTACTCAAAAAGCAAAATCAATATATATCTCCAAATAAACTTTCAAATTAATGACTATAGATGTTCTTAGAAATTGGAATAAAACTCTTTATTCCCATATAGCTTTTGAAAAAAGATTACAAACAGCAATTAAAGAAGCAAGAGCCCCATGGCTTAGGTTCATGAATGATCTTCCAGAAGAAGATAGAAGGATTTTCCATTGGACACATTTCAGGATAAGTGATTTTGGTTACGAAAGAAAAACTAGTGGCGAAGATCAAAGATCTGAACGTAAAGCTTACTTCCATTTCGGAGAAAGAGCAATTGGGCAAATCTTAGCATCAAACAAAAAAGCTAGAGAATTTGCCAAAAATGAAATCGTGAGAGATTTTCTAGAAACACAAAAAGAATTAGCAATAACTTCAGATGCTCCTGTTCTTGTAATTGCAAATCAACTAGAAGAATATTTACCTGGAATTAAAGCAGCTATAAAAGCTAATCTTGACGAAGCAAAAGTAAGGTCATTAGTATATTTTAATCCAGAAACAGGAGACGCACAAGAGATAACAACTGTTGATCCACATGTAGATAAATCTGCATTGACAATTCAACTCTTCCAAGATCCAAGAGAATACGTTTCAGAAGATGGTTCAAAGATAAAAGGTGGTTTTCAAGGAAGGTCTTGGAATGGAGATTACAATGTTGTTCAAATGATAGATCAACATGGAGTCACTTTTCCTGGAAGACAAATTGCTTTATGGACAAATAGAGAATTTGAAGATGATAGATATATCCCTGGTTTAATTCATCAGGTACCAAAATTACAACTTTTAGATGGACAACCTCTTGACGCAAGGGTTGCCTTCATAAAATTTGCATATCTTCCTGGAACACCAATTCCTGAAGAAATTGCAGGTTTAAGAATGCACGATATCAAAAAAGAATACACAAATCCAAGAAATAGAAAAATAGTTCATTCACTTGGAAGTATGCTAAATTAATTATTACAAAAATAAACTCAAAGTAAAAAAGACTCTATTATCTCTTTAAATTCACCAAACCTTAAACTATTGTATAAATGCCCTTCCCAGCCCGCATTTCTAGCACCGAAAATGTTTTGCTCCTTATCATCAAAAAATAAAACATCCCTGGGCTTTAAGCCAGGATGCATTTTAAGCAGGTCACAAAAAATCATATCATAAAATAAAGGATCTGGTTTTTTATAACCAATATCTGCTGAAGAAAACACTTCTTCAAATAATTGTGAAAAACCAAGCGTATCTTTCATATACTTAGTCCGAGTATTTGCTTGATTTGTTGCCATATAACAAGATACTCCTTTTTGAGTTAACTTTTCTACAACATTAAGTACACGAGCATCAACTAGTGAATCCCCTTCATGCCAATAAGAAAGAAGAGATTCAACGCTCCAAGAAGTTCCTTCTACATAACGCTCAAGTTCATCTTCTACATCAGCTTCCCCAACTAAACATTTATCATAACTTCCTTCAGAAAAAAAACGTAAGATTTGCCTGGCATCTTTTGAGTACTCCTTAGCAAAACGAGAGCTAAATTTTTCATCTGGGAATAAATTTACAACACCATCAGAATCTAAAACTAAAACTTTTACCACAAAAATTAAGCCATCTTTGTTTTTATAAACCTAACTTTTACTCTCAACAAACTCTAATACCTTTGCAAGAGCTTCTTCGCGACTTAGAGTTTTAGTGTCAAGAACATAATCATAATTACTTTCCTTCAAATAATCTACACCATAAATTTTTTTGTACTGTTTTTGATTACGTTTTCTAATTGAAACTATTTGTTCTTCAAGTTCTTTTTTGTCATTATACTCTTTTTCATTTCGGTTCAACTTACCCTCTATTGTTTGCAAATCTTCCCAGATCCTATTTGCTGCAACTTTTGAATCAACTTTCACAAAAATTTTCAAACTTTCTGGCAAAAAGTGAAATTGTGCTCTTCCTTCTACTACTACAGTTTGTTTTTTAGAAGATAATTTACGTGCTAATTTAGAAACCATTTCATCAATTTGCAAATCAATTTCTGGTTGTAAATCAACGAACAACAAAAATTCATCAACAGTCATATCAATACTTCTGGCTAAATTTCTAAACAAACCCCCAGCATAAACTCTTTTTGCATTAAGTTTCGCAATCAGACTTTTAGCTAGAGTAGATTTACCTGAACCTGCAGTTCCAGAAATAGTAATTATTACCATAGCAGAAGCTCTATATTCTAGTTAATAAACTTAACTGCAATTATCAATATACTTCTACAGTATCATCTATTTCCTTCCAAGCAAGTATCCCTCCAATCAAATTAGCTACATTAAAAAATCCCTGCCTTTCTAAAAATTTACAAGCGCGCATAGATCTGCCACCAGTTCTGCAATACACAACTATTTCTTTGTCCTTAAAATCAGCTAACTCAGAAAAACGGCTTTCAAGTTCCCCAACTGGGATCACAATATCTTCTTCGCCCCTAATAGTTCCAAACTTTCTCTCAGAAACTTCACGTACATCAAGCAAAATTATTTCAGCCTTACTTTTTAATTTTTCATCCAACTCATTTACAGTTATTTCTTTCATTCAAAAACAAAAGCTCTTCAATTTTAAAAAGCATCCTAAAATGGGATTTCATCATCACCAACAGTCCCATCACTATAACTCCAACCAAGATTAACTTTTTTATTTGATGGTATTGGGGAATGCATCTTTGGTAGTGGGGTTTGAGAAAGGTCAACTAAGCGAGAATCCAAAATAGGAGTTCTTCCAATAATTTTTTCTAAACCAATTCCTGGCTGATAAGAGATAGGATGATAATTCGCATCGTCACCAATAACATTGTACGCAGCAAATCCAAGTCCGCGTGAATCTAGCAATTGTTGAACTGACCTTAAATTTAAACGTCTATATCTTCCTTTATAGCCAGGACAATCCAAAACTTTATTCCCTTGTAACTCTGGGTCCATCACAAGTTTATAATCAAAAAAATGTACTTCACGATTAACTATTCTTGTAAAATCAATTAAGTTTTTGTCCTCTTTTAACCGTTCTTTAAAACCACGGACTTCTGAATCAAATTCATCTGAATCAACAAGTTTGCCAGTACCTCTATAAAATACACTTACTTCAAGAGAATATTTCATATAAGCAAAAAACAAATTAAGGCCTTCATTCAAAGGTTCTTCTAAAACTGCTTGATATTGATCTTCTCCAACAATAACTTTATTCCCATTAGTAGTTCCAATTTGAACACCATTAACCATTAGCCTCTCACGAATAGATTTCATCTCAACCCCAAAAGGAAAAGGGAACTGTTCATCTTCTGCTGGACCAGTAGGATAAAAGCTCCCTACAATATCCATACCGTGCACTCCTGAACGACTATGAAAAATAGATCTTCGAGGGTCTACTCGATGCAAAGCCTTAGCAAACCACCAAGAATTATAATCACCAGCCCTATGCTGTAAATGACCAAAAGAATTTTCTTCAGTCATAGGTAAATGTCTAAACATATTAGAAAAATCTAAGAATTACTATTAAAGAAGATGAATCACCAAACAATAGTTTCAAACACATGAATAAAATAATAAAAAAGAGCGGGCCTGGGAGGATTCGAACCCCCGACCTATTCCTCACACCATGATACTAGATACATATGAATCTAGTCCCATTAGGAGGGAATCGCTATATCCAGGCTAAGCTACAGGCCCACTAGCCCTCTCTAACCAAATTTCTTTATTAGTGTTTCGCGCACAAAATATCATTAAACAACAAGATTATAAACCTCTCCCACTCCTTCAACTCTGTGGTGCTTGGAAGAAGAAAAGGTTTTACTCTAATTACTAAACAAGCTAGTGCATATTATAATTATAAATTTGAAAACTATGTAGCTGGAGTTTATAACGCGATCAGAGTATTCTATCAAAAAACTGCTCCAGAAATAGAAATTCTCAAAATTGCACTTGAAATTATTCAAGAAGAAAAATTCCAACTTGTAACTCCAGAAGAGATGGATAAATTATTAAGAACAGATTTAGCTTCTGCAATAAAAGGACTAAGGGCATACAAACTTATAATTAACATAATAGACAATAGAAGGGTTTCTCTAAACTCAAATGCAAGAGAATTCTTTAAAAGACAATCTGGAATCTCGCCAAGCGATTTTGATTTTGACAAAGACGCATTTGATGCTATGATATATGCAAGTTATGGTAGCATATTAAAAAGAATTCAACTAATGTATATTCAGTTGCACATTATGAAAAACGTTCTTGAAAGACAAATAAAAATTCTTAAAAGTCTTAGGGGCACAAGTCATGGATTTATAGAAGGTTTAGCTCAAGAAGAAACAGCACTAAAATTATTTTACAAAGAAAGAGCTGCATTGCAAGAGATTAACAGAATATACAATTTAGGTTCAGAAGAAGTAGAAAATATGACTTCACATGTAAGAACATATTCAAACAAACTAAAAATAGTATTAGAAGCATATTCAAGAAAAATTAGTCGGGATTCTAAATCTGAACTAGATAAATCAAAAACAAAAGTTGAATGGGCTCTTACCATGTTGGTACTTGGATCAAGACTTCTAGTAACCACCCTCGAAACAAGAGATTATCTTAAAAATAAAAGTCAAAAATCTGTTCAACAAAAAAGAAGAGAGACCTTTAGTTTTCTAATCCAAAAAAGCAAAGAACTAGGTGTTGCTGTTGATAAGCAAGATTTAAGAAATATTGAATTACTAAGTAAAGTTGTAAAAAATACTATTACGGCAATCTTTGCAGCAGCATAAAATTAAAAATTTCTAAAATTAATTAAACATTATGTCAAGAAATACTTAAATAATAGCAATCGCAAACAAACACATGACACAAAAAAAATACATTTCAATTCAAAAAGCAATAGATATTGCAGCAAAAGGTGGCGAAGTCTCAATTCGCGGCTGGGTACACCGAGAGCGTGGATCCAAAAAACTCAAATTCGTAGTTTTGCGAGATTCAAGTAACATTATTCAATGCATTTTCAAAAAAGATCAATTCGAAGATGACAAAGAAGGAAAACTCTGGGACTCAATTGACAAACTTCAAGTTGAAGCGAGTATGCAATTAACTGGAACCATTAAAGCTGATGAACGTGCTCCTACTGGTGCTGAATTATTAGTAACCTCTTTTGAAATTGTAGGAGAAAGTCATGAATTCCCAATCCAAAAAGATGCAAGTAAAGAGCATCTAGCAAACAACCGTCATCTTCATTTAAGATCACGAAAAATGACTGCAATTCTAAAAATTCGATCAACAGTTTTTGGAGCAATTGATGAATATTTCAAAGGACAAGAGTTTTACGAATACCATTCACCAACACTTCAAGCAGTCCAATGTGAGGGTGGATCAGATTTATTTGATGTAGATTATTTTGGGAAAAAAGGAGTATTTTTAGCACAGACTTGGCAATTATACGCTGAGCCTGCAGTGTTTGCTCTTGAAAAAATTTATACAATCGCTCCAAGTTTTCGTGCAGAAAAAAGTAAAACATCTCGTCACCTAACAGAATACTGGCATGCTGAAATGGAAATGGCATGGTCTGATTTCCAAGACATCCAAAACCACGGTGAAGCACTAATCAAACATGTATTCAACTGTGTGCTCAAAAAACACCAAGCAGACCTAAAACTCCTTGATAGAGACATCACTAAATTAACACCAATTGTAGAAAAACCATTCATTCGTATGACTTATACAAAAGCTCTTGAAATCTTAAAAGAAAAATGTAACATGGATATTGAATGGGGTAAAGATCTAAGAACCATAGAAGAAGACAAACTTTCTAGGTTATATGACGTCCCAGTTATCTGTACACATTATCCTAAAAAGGTTAAGGCATTTTACATGATGGAAGATCCTGATGATAAAAGAACAGTACAAGGTTGCGATTTTATTGGAACAGAAGGTTATGGAGAAATCATTGGTGGATCACACCGTGAGCATGACATTGAAAAAGTTAAAGAGAACCTAATTGCAGATGGTGAAGATCCAGCTGAATATGAGTTCTATCTTGACACCAGGCGTTATGGAACAGTTCCACACGGTGGCTTTGGTATGGGTGTAGAAAGATTAATCTCATGGATCTGTGGTCTTGAAACAATTAAAGATGCAATTCCTTTCCCAAGAACCATGGAACGGTATAAACCTTAATTTTTATTTTTCTTTACTAAATCTTTTTATTCTCTTATTTTTCTAATACTTACTAATGGCAATATCCTTTACACACACTCTCCAAGAAGCACTTCAATCTATTAATCACCAAAGCTCTTCTCATCAAAATCACAAAACACACGAATTCGAAGTCCATAACAATAAAATCCACAAAATAAACCCACAGTGCCCTAATTTTCTCTCAAGATACTCAGAAGCTTTGCATCAAGTAACGAGCCTTACTAACACCCATTTCAAACAATTACCTCATACAAGCCAAATCATCATAGATATGCCATTCAACCTTCATAACTGGATTAATCACAACGAATCAGACGAACTTGCATACTTTCTATCTGAAACTGGTAACAATTGCCTAAACCACGCACCCAGCAATGCTCCACACAAATTCACACTTCATCTTGGAACCAAAGGATTCGTAATATCTATTAGCCATCAAGGCCAAGGTTTCAACGCAGAGCACATAAACAAAAATAAGCTCTACAAGAACGAAGGGGCAGCTTTTGACTTTTATAGAAACTGCCAAAACACCATTTTCTTCAATAACCCACAAAATACTACAGAAATCTTCATGCTACACTTATTCTAGAAATTCCTAAGTGTAAAATTGACCAGTCACTGTTAAACCATTATTCCCATAACATACTTCTACAACACACACATCATAACACCGACTTATTCTTGCAGCTAAAGCAAGTTGAAAATATGCTGAGTGATCACTTCCTCCTAAAATAAAATTTCTAATTGGTCCAGATCCCACAGTCATTTTTTCACCTTCAGATAAACCAATTGGTTTTTCTCTTAAATGAATATTTACACCTAAAACTACTTCTATTCCGTTAGTATCTTCTGCTTGACTTGCAATATCTCCTAAATTTGCCATTCAAAAAAAATCAAAGGCCCTATATATAAAATATACTCCTAAAACTAAAACTGCGCCTAACATGGCGCCGGCTTAGAAATTGAAACAATTTCAAAGAATTTCACTACCAACAGATAACTTTAAATAGCATAAACGTAAAATCATGCTTGTACCGTATAATTCTAAAGTGAATTAAATCATAAACAATTATACGTTATTAAAAAACAAACTACAGAAAAAATTTCTGCTAGTTTAGAAAGCATAAGCTTTCAAAAAAATAAAATAACAAGAGTGAATTAAACATGAAAGGAACAGTAAAATTTTTTAACAACAGTAAAGGCTACGGATTCGTATCCTCAGAAGACGGAAAAGACTATTTTGTACACATCACAGGTATTGTTGATGAAGCAGAATTACGTGATGGCGACGCAGTTACCTTCGAAGTAGAACAAGGCGACCGTGGTCCTAAAGCAGTTAGTGTGAAAAGAGACGACGGAACATCTAGTGAAGAACCTGTTGCTCAAGAAGAAACAACTGAAGAAAACGCAGAAGAAGCTTCCGAAGACCAAGAATAAATCTAAATCTTTTATTTCATTTTTTTTCTTTATTTTTTTTCTAAGTACCCAATATTTTTAATAACTGTAAAACGCATATTTTACTGGTTTAAAAATCTGAACAGATAAAGGTTTTTAATAAGAATCAATTTCTAAACACTAAAGATGTACATCCTGAAACAAATTCCAGAAGATTTTATTGTTGAAGAAATTTCTAAAAACAATTATTCTCAAAAAGAAAACAAATATCTAATTTGTAAACTCACAAAAAATAATCTCAGTCAACTATTAGCTATCAAAATAATTGCAAGCGCTCTTAACATACCACTCAAAGACATAGGTATTGCTGGAACTAAAGACAAACATGCAATCACCTATCAAAACATCTCAATCAAAACTAGTGGCAAAACTAATCAAACAAAAGAAAAAGTTGAAAAAATAGTTTTACCTAACAAAAACAATGAAAAAAGAAATCTCAGTCTAGAAGTACTTGGGTTTGCTAGCATTCCTCTTTCCCTTGGAGATCACAATGGCAATAGGTTCACAATCACTATCAGAAACCTTTCTAATCCCAACAACTCTGTTGTTCTGAAGCTAGGTCTAAACCACAATATCAAAGAAATTAATTCTAGCTCCAAAGATTTCATCTTCTTAAATTACTTCGATGAACAACGTTTCCAAAAAAATAATTCTCAAATTGGGTTCGCTCTGATCAAAAAAGATTGGAAACAAGCAGCTAATCTACTAAAAACCAATAAAGAAGTAGAATCCACTTTAAAGCAATATCCAAACCAACCTCTTAAAGCAATCAAAACTCTCACAAAACGCGAATTAATGATGTATCTACATGCATATCAAAGCTTCATTTTCAACAAAACAGTTTCAAGGTTCATAAACCAAACTACAAATAAAACCTCTCAAAAAATCCAAAAATATTCATTAGGTGAGCTAAATTTTACATCCCAAGAAGAACTCATAAAATTAAACTTTGCAAATAGCAAAGGTTTAGAAATTAAAAGTTTCAAAAAAAATCAAGATTCATTAATTCAAGTTCCTCTTCCAGGATTTTTAAAACACAAATCAAAAAATCAATTAATTAATCAAATTCAAGAGCAAATTCTCAAAGAAGAAAATGTAAAACATAGTGATTTCATAATTAAACAACTAAGTAACCTAAGCCAAGAAGGCGATTTAAGAGATATTATCAAAATTGCAAAAGATCTAATAATAAAAAAACCAGAAACTGATGACCTAAACCAAGATAATCAAAAGAAAAAGGTAACTATCAGCTTCTCTTTAAACAAAGGATCTTACGCTACAATGTTCATTAAACAATTAATAATAGAAAAAAAATAATAAAATAAAAAATATCTTGTAAACAAAATTCTTAACTAACTGGGCCAGTAGACAATTTTTCAACAGCAATTCTACTTACTGGATAACGAGATCCTTGATAACCAATTGTCTTTACGCCTAGCTCATTCATTGTCTGATCAAAACTGCCTTCTATTACCCAATCAATAGGTAGAGTAATCTGTACTCCTTTTTTGCCATAATAAGTTAGTTCATAAGCGCTTACTTCTTTGCCATTAAGCAAAAAATTTGTAGTAGAAAACTCATCAATTACTTCATTTACAAAAGCGCAACTTCCTGGGCTATCACAGTAAGTCAATAAATCACGATTAATATTTTTTGCTTGTTCAACTTCAAGACCTAAACTATAAGCCTGTCCTTGAGCTGGAAAATCTTGTGAAAACCAAACAAGAACCACTAATACAAGAACTCCTAGAATTGCAATAATAATTGTTTTTTCTTTTTCTACTGTCAAACCATGTTTTGCTGCCATCTACATAACCTCTATAATATCATCATAATTTAATGTTAATTAACAAAAATAAAGAGCTTGGAGTTTTTATACTTAACTACTAAAGACAACTTAGTCATACGACTTAATCAATATAAGAAATACTAAGATACTAAAATCCTCTTTCAAAATCCTCTTTCAAAAAGAGCTTCTTGAACTTGTTGCCAAACACCATCTTTGTCTAAGCTAGCGTTTATTTCTACAAGTGTTTCTTTTTTTGAAAAAAATTCTTTCATTGGAGAAGTTTTACGTTGAAATTCTACAAACCGTTTGTGCATAATTTCTTTTTTATCATCACTACGAATTTTTCCACCAGCAGCTTTTGTTTCAGCAATTCTAGAATGAAGTCTGGTATAAGCTGTTTCAAAATCCAAATCGAAAAACAAAACTAAATCAATATTTTCTCCACTTACTAAAAATGCTTCAGCTTGTGGAACAGTACGAGGAAATCCATCTAATACATAATTCTCCTTCCCTTCAAGTTGCGCCCCTACAACTCCTAAAGTCACGTCATCTGGAACAAGATGTCCTTTATCAATAAAACTGCGAGCAAGTTTCCCTATTTCGCTTCCTTGTGCCATCTCTGAGCGAAAAGCATCCCCAGTTGAAACTTCAAAAAGATCATACTTCTGAGCAACCTTCTCTCGAACAGTTGTTTTACCAGCACCAGGCGGGCCTAAGATTACTATCTTCATAATTCAAAAAAGTCAAACTACCCCTTTATAAGGTTTAGCCAAAAATCATGATCTGAAAATCAGAAAATATTATAAGCAAAAACGCTTACAAATTTGGAAATGACTTCTTAGATTTGATAATTTAATAGAACAACAAATATATCATCACAAAAATCTTCATCTTAATGAGTAACATTTATAAGCCGCTATTTTTCCAAACTGTTTATGGGTAGATACTCAAGAGAAAAAAAGCCGCTAACAATCAGCCAAATGAAAGTTCAGATTGAAAAAATCGAGACTAGACTTGAAACTGAAGCCCTAAAATTCTCAGAAGAAAAAAAGCTCCGTGATCAAATTAAAAGTATGAAAAAAGAGATCAAAAAAGCAGTTCCTGTTAGATCCTCTTTTAGACCAAAAAATGTTAACACTCCTGGAAAAGCATCTGGACCAGAATACGACCTTAAAGATAATATCTCGGGCATCTTAAAACAAGAAAGGCTTAAACGTAAAATGAGCCATGACGAGTTTGCTTCCTTAATTTCAGAAAAAGTTAGTGTTGTCCAAAAATGGGAAACAGGGGCTATGGTTCCAAAACTTGATACTGCGCGGCGTGTTCAAAGGTTACTAAAGGTAGGCTTAGTTAAACAAATAACTAGCGAAGCTGATGGTGATACTGATAAACTTCTTGAAGAGATCACTAAAAGTTCAAGGAAAAAAATAGCAACATTAGGCGATATGATCAAAATCACAACCAGAAACCGTTAATTAAATTCAAAAATTAATTTCTCACTTTTTTCAATTATTAAATCAGAAAAAATTAACAACTAATATCCAACTAACTGTTCCAACTATTGCCCCAACACCAACATCCCATAAATCATGTTTCTTAAGTTCCAATCTACTCCAAGCAACAAGTACTGCTAAAACATACATCATAGCCCAAACACTAACTATTCCAAAAAAACTAGCAAATAACGGTGCTAAAAAAAATACGCGAGAACTATGTACAGATGGAAAACTGCTTGCATCCATTTTCCCAATAAAAGAACTATAATTGATTTTTTTTGGACGATTCTTAAAATAGAATATTCTAACTACAACGCATATCCCAATAGTCAAAATAAATCCAACTAGCAAATCAAATCCTAAGTCAAAGTAAGAAGATCCAAGCAAATAAGCAAACAAAATAAGTCCAAGAAATAAAGGTGTTCCTCCAAAAGTTGTGATATCACGAACTATATTCTCAGAAAACCGACCATATACTTGGTCAATATTACCAGTTTTAACTCCTTTACTCAGTTTAGCTTCTTCCATCACAAATCAAGATAAATAACACATATTTCCTATATAATTCTGCCGCAACCCAAAAATGTGTCACGAGCTTAAAATACAAAATAGCATATACTATCCTTATGACAATAGATTATGTTCTAAATTCATCAACAGATGACACTACCCCAATTAACCAAGGATGGCACCAACCAGGGATCATATTACCAATTATCCCCA
>ENA-OREN01000923-OREN01000923.1-marine-metagenome-genome-assembly--contig:-NODE-923-length-37828-cov-6.993696_pt1 | contig 37828 bp, 67 predicted proteins | sample MGYA00248624_ERZ508555 | MGnify/ENA primary metagenome ERZ508555 (study PRJEB26222, sample SAMN06267773) | marine metagenome | isolation source: Saanich Inlet, British Columbia, Canada | place... | reverse complement strand
AAAATTATAATAGGAGAGTAATATGAAAAGGTTAGTTAAGTTGAGTTTGATAATGTCAATTATTATCATGTTGTATGGTTGTTCTAAGATGGATACAGTAAAATTGGCGGCATATCATACAGTAGAACAATATTGTTCTATTAGTGATATGGGCAGAGTTGCCCTTCGTGAACAAGTAAGTGAGGCTGTGGCGCCAAATTCAATAAAAGTTAATTGTTCTGGAGATTGATATGTTAAATAGGGAATTTAGTTATAAAAATGCAACGTTTTTTTCTGGATTGTCTATGAATGCTTATTTGGATGTTGCAGATTTCTCAGAAATATATTCAGAGAAATATGATATTAAGTTTTTTAATAATGGGTCTACTCAATGTTATGGATTATGGGATGATGAAGATATTATATATGTATTTCGGGGGACGGAACCGACACAATTGTCAGATATTGAGGCAGATATAAAATTTAGAAAGGTTGAATCAGACAGTATTGGTAGTGTTCATAGGGGGTTTAAGGGTGCATTAGACTTGATATATGATGATTTGCTTCAACATTATGTAGATTATTCAATAGTCGGAGATAAACACAGGAATGTATATTTTACAGGTCATAGTTTGGGAGCTGCTTTATGTACTTTAGCCTCATCACGATTTGGTGGAAAAGATTCTATAGGATATACTTTTGGGTCGCCTAGAGTGGGTGATTCTGATTTTGCATCTTCGTTTACTCCAACATTTTATAGATTTAAAAATAATTGTGATATAGTTACACGACACCCATTAGAACTTGTTGGATTCAGACATATTGGATTATTAAAATATTTTGATTGTAATGGTAGGGTTGTTTCTGGATATTCTAGAATGTATTTGATTGGACAATATATATGGGGTATGTGTGGTGGATTATTGCAATTTGAAATAGATTCTTTTAATGATCATTCATCTTCAGGGTATCATGACTGTTGTGCGTGGGCTGAACATTTAGAATCGACAAGGGGTAATCCAGAAGAACTATAGAGATGTTAGATATTATGTAATACTTTTAAATAACGGTGGTTGTATGAATTTAGGACATTTTTTAATAGAACAATTAAAGTTATATGGTGCAGGTCATATATTTGGTATACCAGGAGATTACACGTTAAATTTTATGCGTGAAATTGAAGAACATTCTGATATGGAATATGTTGGAGTGAGTAGAGAAGATTCTGCTGGATATGCCGCAGATGCATATGGTAGATTACGTGGTTGTGGTGTGGTATGTGTCACGTATTCAGTTGGTGCTATGAATATTATGAATTCGGTTGCTGGTGCCTATGCGGAAAGGTCACCGGTTGTTATTCTTGTTGGTAAACCATCATCTGATGATTTATTGGTAAATCCAAATAGACATCACACAATCAATAATGCAAATACACAAAGGGATATATTCGAGAATATAACCACTAATACTTATTCGTTAGATTCTGAAGATATGTTTTTTAATATGTCTATGATTCATTTGGCATTGAATAAAATGCGAAAACATTCTAGACCAATTTATATTGAATTTTCAAATAAAGATATAGTACGTTCAGTTGATGAATATTTGAAGAAATTCCAAACAGTATATGGGGATGATGTACCATCAAAAATCTTTCCAGCATATGTGAAGGATTCTAATAATGTCATTGTTAAGGATACTCCATTTTCTAAAGAATGCAAATCTATAAATTTACCATATGATAATTTGAATAAATTTAAATCTGCAAGTAATAGGGTTTTAATTATTGGTCATGAGGTATTTCGTAATTCATTAGAAGATCATATTCTTAATTTTGCAAAGAAGTTTAATATTCCAATATTTACAACTTTGCTTGGTAAATCCACCATTTCAGAGTTTAGTCGAAATTCTATTGGGTGTGTTTCTGGTTTATTTTCTGATTCGTCAGTTATTGATGAGATAAAAAAATCAGACTGTATTGTTACTATTGGTATGGTTAATACGGATATTGAATCATTTGATTTTGTTGCTGATATTTCTATTAATATGGATGATGGTATCATGTTTCAAAATAAACATATTAAAACATTAAAATCCACAACTGAGGATTTTTATGAATTGGTTCGTTCATTTTTGGTATATTTAGATGATTCTGAGATTCAATCTGATACTTGTATAAGTAGATGGACTAATATTGTAGATACCAGTAAATTGTCATTTAAGTCACATGACATGACGAATCCTACTAAATTGGAATATGTATTTGATATTATAGGTGAATTGATAAGTGAGGATCATATAGTAATATCAGATATAGGTGAATCGTTATTTGGTATTATTGATGTTCCTATGAGGAAAGGACAATTTTTATGTATGGCATATTATACATCTATGTCATTTTCGGTTCCTGCCGCAGTTGGTGTTAAGTATGCAAAACCACATAAAAGACCAATAGTCATTGTTGGTGATGGTGCCTTTCAAATGACGGGTTCTGAATTTTCATCCCACATTCGTAATGAGTTGAATACTGTTATTCTTATACTTAATAATAGGGGATATTCTACTGAAAAGGCAATTATGGAAGGTGAGTTCAATGATATTCATAATTGGAGATATGATAAAATAACAGATTTAATGGATGGTGGTGTTGGGATGTATATATCAGATTCTTCTCAATTCAGGAATGCATTAGAAACTGCATTAGATGATGTGTCACAATCTTATGTATTAAATATAGAGATTGCCCCAGATGATCAATCTATTGCAATGAAAAATATAATTGAAACATTATGTAAAGATAATTTATGAAAAAATCTATAATAATTTCAACACGGTCTAATACAAAGTTGGCCAAACAAGTTGCTGAGAATCTTGGTATGAGATTGACCAATGTGAAAATTAGAGATTTTCCTGATTCAGAGATTTATGTAGAGATTAAGGAGAACATTCGGTTAGAGGAAGTTTTTATTATAGCTGGATTTAAATCTGGGGTAGGTTCTAATAGAAACAATGATATAATGGAATTGATGTTACTTATTGATGCAGTTAGACGTTCAAATCCATCTGTTATTAATGTTATATTCCCATATTATGCATATGCTAGACAAGATAGACGTACTAATAGAAGTCCTATATCTGGTAAGGTGTTTGCTAATATGCTCTGTTATTCTGGTATAAATTCAGTAATCTGTATGGATTTACATTCTTTACAAACACAAGCATTTTTTAATAACAATGTTGTTTGTGAACATATATCAGCTTTAAAAACTATGAGGGATTCTATTGTTGCCGCAATTGTTCCTTCTTATTGGGATGTTGTGGTTGCTGCTGATGTGGGTGGTTCTGGTCGTGCAAGGTATTTTGCAAAGGAATTAAATTTACCAATCGCAATTATTGATAAACGTCGACCAGAGCCGGGTATGTCTGAAGTTATGAATGTTATTGGTGATGTTGAAGGTAAAAAATGTGTTATAGTAGATGATATGATTGATGGTGGGGGAACATTGGTTGGTGCTGCAGAGGCATTAAAGTTGTCTGGATCGGTGAGGGTTGATTGTGTTGCAGTTCATGGTGTTTTTTCTGGAAAGTCTATTGAACGAATAGAACAGTCTGATATCGGGACTTTGTATATTACAGATTCCATAGAACATACTTCTGAGTTGACATCAAAGATAAAGGTAATAAGTGTAAAGGACTTGGTATCGGAGACGATACGAAGATTTCGTAATGGTGAATCATTAAAGGCGTTAGTATCATGAAAGAGAAATTTAAATTTTTAGGGTTATTATTTGCTATTTTTATTTGTGCAAATGCAATATTAATAGGTATTGGGTATATTATAAATGTCAGTTTAAATTAAAATATGACTTGACATTTGGTTAAAAATCTGTTATAATGGTGTTAAATATTAAAAGGAGAGTTTTATGAGTAAAAGAGCTAAACCATTTAGAAGTGATCAAAAGAATGCCCGTGGGAAATCATTTGGTAAACAAAGTGGGCATGGGTCATATACAAAGAAACGACATCCTACTTCTAAATGGGTATTAAATGGGGCATTGCCATGAGAGAAAGTGAAACAATGGAATTGCCATATTCCGAAGGATATGATGAAACTAGAGTTTTATCAGAGATAAGAGATTATATCGGATCTACTTATGTGTCACATTACACTAATGATAATAATGATATACAAGTACTTGATATATATCGTGCTAGGGGAACTATGACTAATACGTGTATTGATAATTCATTGAAATATTTAATGAGGTATGGTAAGAAGAATGGTTCTAATAGAGATGATTTGCTAAAGGCTGTTCATTATATAATATTGGCATTGGGGAATGAATCGCATTAGGAGTATATTATGGAATTTGGGGATTATTTTTTACCGTCATTAAGTAGTTCTTTATTTATTATTGTTAGAGAAGGTATAGAGATATTATTACTTTTGATGATAATATTAAAGTTGACGGAATATGAACATAAGAGATATGTATATTTGGGTTCATTTGTAGGTATACTGTCATCAATCTTGGTTGCTTATTTATTTGTTGATATATTTGAACATTCTGATTTAGAGTTATTTGAGGGTTATGTACAGGTTATAACTGGGTTGATGTTATTATATATTTCTGTTTGGTGTGTTAATGCAAATAAACATATTAACGAACATTTACAATATAATAATTCCATGGCATTTGTCTTAGTATCGTTTTTTACTATATTGAGAGAAGGTGTAGAAGTTGTGTTATTTTATTTCTCATTATATACATCAGTATTATCAGATGTTATTGGTATGTTATTTGGATTTTTGATTGGTATTGGTATATTAGTATATATTGGAACACGTATTAACAATTTTAATACGAAATATATATTTAAAGCTTCATCATATGTATTTCCGATATTTGCTTTGTATTTTTTATCTTCTGGAATACACGAATTTGCAGAATACTATGAGGTTGAATGGTTACATAACATTCTTATAATATATCATGACTCCTAAATATAGATATGGAAGATATAATATGGATATTTTTATTAGGAATATGTGCTGGGTTTTCATTCAGGGCAGGGTTTAGACATGGTTGGTATTTAGCTGTAAATGTCACATTACATGAATTGTATAAAATGGGCATTATTAATGAAAAGGTATTAAATGAATATACAAAAAAATGAATATTGACGTATTGATTGAAATGTCTATGGGAACTTCACATATTAAATATGAAGTTGATCATAAAACGGGTGTGCTTAGATTTGATAGATTTTTACACACATCAATGCACTATCCTTGCAATTATGGTTGTCTGCCAAATACAATAGGTGGTGACAATGATGCTGTTGATGTTTTGGTAATAACACCATATCCACTAATACCTAATTGCAAAGTATTATGTAATGTCATTGGGGTTCTCCATATGGTAGATGAGTCGGGTGACGATCCTAAAATATTGGCAGTACCTGTTGATGAGGTATATTCTGATTGGTATGATATTATAGATGTTCCGATTGAACAGTTGGAGAGTATATATCATTTCTTTGAACATTATAAGGATTTAGATGAAAACAAGTGGGCAAAAGTTAATGGGTGGGGTGATAATTCAGAGGCTAAGAGAGTAATTGATGATGGTATTTATAGATATAATAACAGATGTTAAGGAATAATTATGTTTAAATTTGGTAAAGATAAAGAACCAAGTGAAGAAGAATTGCAAGTGATTCAAGATAAGCTTGAAGTTGATTTTTTTAATACACATGCAGTTAAAGTGGGTATGTCGTGTTTGGCATTTAAGGATTGGGATAGTAATAGTGGAAGTGGTGGTGTTATTAAACGAATACTTGATGAAAATAATGTGTTGATTGAATTTGAGAAAACTAATGGGGTTTATCATATTGATAATTTGAAAAGAGGTTAGTCATGAAAAAACGAAATAAGGTGTTATTAACGGTAGGTACGTTAGTTGGTGTATATGGTGCATATGATATTAATTGGAATTCTTTAGTTGGAGAGTATATTCAACGTGGAGTTGACGTTACAAATAATGTAAAACAAACTGAAATAGATATGTCTGCTATTGAAGCAAAACTCAAGAATGATATTAAGAATGTTAAGGACATAACGACACAAAGATTGGGCGAATATACATTTACTGGTGAATTTGGTTGTGGCGCTAACCACCATATAGAGGGTGGATGTGGTGGAAATCATATGCCAGAAGAGAAATATGAAGAATTGCCGTCAGAGCATAATCCAGGAAATAAATTATAAAGGAATATTATGAAGTATAGAATGCAAAGGATTGTTTATAAGTGGTTATTACGACCTATATTGTTTAAATTGTGTCCTGAAACGGCACACGATGTAGTTAAAAATATTATAGGATGGGTTCAACGTATCCCATATAGTAAAAAGTTATTGAGATATTTATATAGGTATGATAATACTATGTTATCTCAAGGTGTAAATGGTGTTCATTATAGTAATCCATTGTTGATTTCTGCTGGATTTGATAAGTATGGGGTATTGCCACCTGTCATACGTGATTTAGGATTTTCTGGTATTGAACTTGGTTCATTTTCAAAAGAACCACATGATGGTAATCCACCGGTTAGATTATGGAGAGCGGTTAAGTCACAATCTATTAATGTTTGGTATGGGTTGAATAATTCTGGTTCATTACATGTGGCAGACCGTGTTGCCCCTGATTGGAAACATGCCGATGGTGTTTGTGGTGTATCAGTTTCTGCAACAAACGGTGTATCTGATAAGGATGATGTTATAGATGATTTATTAACTTCATTTAAACGATTGTCTCCATATGGAGATTATACTACTATTAATCTTAGTTGTCCTAATTTGGGGGTATCTAATCCATTTTTTGATATGGAAAATTTAACAGAATTGTTAGTAAAGGTTAAGAGTGTAAGAGAATTGATGGGGTTGAATGAATATCCTGTATATTGTAAGATTGGTCCAGATCATACAGATGAAGAAATCTGTCAGATGATAGATATTATGCATACGTATGGTATTAATGGTATTTTGACTTGTAATCTTACAGTAAAACGTGAATTGATACCCGATGATGATAAGGTTACATATGTCATACATGGTGGTAAGATAGAAAAACGAGTTATGCCAGATGACCGTGGTGGTTTAAGTGGACATATATTACGTCCTATGACTAATCATATAATTAAGGTATGTGGACAACATGTTAAAGATAATGAATATAAATTTATAGTTATAGGTATAGGTGGGTGTGATACTGCTGAAGATGCTTATTTGAAAATAAGAAGTGGTGCGACATTAATACATTTGATTACTGGTATGATATTTCACGGACCTCAAATTTCAGCTGAAATTAATATAGGACTTGTAGAATTACTTAGACGTGATGGTTATAATAATATATCTGAAGCAATTGGCGTGGATTTACGTTGAGTGTAAGTGGTATCGTATGACGATGACGTTAATGATTATTATGTGTCTGTATTTAAGGCAGTCATTGAGTGGGTATGTTATCGTTTAGATATACCAGATGATATTGAAATTAAAATTTATGTTGATGATTTAAGTAATGAACCCGGTGGACCATTACGTGGATATGCATTATGCGACCCAGATGATAGGAGTTCATATGATATATACATTGATCGTGATATGGATAGGGGTACAATAATTAGTACGGTTATGCATGAGATGGTTCATGTATATCAGTATATAAATTTAAGAGAATTAGATGAAGATTATGCTTATTCGTTTGAATATGTATTATATTATGATTTTATGATTGAACAAAATGGGAGTGTGATATGAAGAAAGTTGTGTTGGTATTTATGGTATTATTTTTGGTTGGGTGTTCTGAAAACAAAGATAAGTATGAAGATGCCGTATATAAATTATTTGAGAATGAACAAGACCTTATAGATTATTCAATTGAGCCTAGGTCATTTAGTAAGTGTGTGGTTGATGTATCTGGGAAGAATATGTCTGGATATGTTACGTTTGATCCAAGACGTGGTAAAGAATATGGATTATATTCAGATTTAGTTAAATTTAAAACAGTTACCGAGAACTATTCTTCTAAATTTAATAAAGAACTTCATACTATGGAAGAACTTACTCCTAAAGATATGTGGTATAGATTAAAGCGTGAATTTGGTCAAAGGGGGTTAAGTGATGCTCATAGGAATTTTAGTGAGAGTGTATTAACGTGTATGGAATCGTTTGTTAGTAAATCTTCAGATTGAGATTAACCTAAAGGATATATTATGATTACACAAGAGGTGGTAGAACGGTTGATATTAGATACTAAGAAGGTATTTGATTTTTATGATTTAATGAAAATTAGAAAGTCTGCTAAAAATAAATCAGAAGATATTTCTAGTTTACTTGAAACGGCAATGGAAGACCTTATTGAAGGAGCTGTTGCACCTAAAGTAGATAGCGAACCTGATATTCGTTTTAATGGTGACCCTATAGAAATTAAAACATCATCTGGTGAAACATGGCGTGGTGGTGCATACTCTAAAAGGGGCGGACATTTTGTTTTTGTTACATGGGAACTGAGTAATAACAATACTCCTTCATTTTTTATAGCAGGGATTGACCTTATAGAATCTGATTGGAAATTGAGTAAGTCTAAGAACTATTACGCAACAACTTTTGGGAAAAAGGAACTTTATGATAATCGTGAAAGAGTTACTTTTTATCATGGTTCTATGGAAGGTTACATGAGAGGAAAAATACCTTGTATTAGGATTTATCGTTCATATAATCAATACGACGAGTTAGGGGAGTGACATGGAAATACAGATATTAAAATCAAAAATACACGGTGCAACAATTACAGAATGTGATATTGATTATGAGGGTTCTTGTGGTATTTCCAATGATATATTAGAGAAGGCTAATATATTACCTTATCAACAAATAGAAATATATAATATTAATAATGGTGAGAGATTCACAACATATGCAATCCCCGATGAAAGATCTTTTACTATTTCAGTGAATGGTGCCGCAGCAAAATTATGTGATGTTGGTGATAACGTTATAATAGTTGCATATGGTACAGTTACTTGGGAATATCATTTGCAGTTAATTGAAAGTGGGTATTTCCCCACAGTAGTTACTTTTCTTGATACGGTAGACCCTGTTAATCAAATGGCATATGGTGAACGGTGGTATGATAATGGGAGTCAGGTGGGGAAATTGCCACCAAGACAAACCTGGCCTTACCCGGGAGAAGTCACGATTGAATCATTAACGTGTGTGAAGGAAACGGTGGATGTTCATGCATCTAAGGGTGTAAGGTGTAAAACTTAAAATGAAAAGAAATAAACGTAAAGAGGATTATGAAAAACAAGAAAGACTTTTGATGATGGAATTTGAGAAAAAATCAGAAGATAGAGAAGAAAAACGCCGATTAGAAAAAAAGGCAAAGAGACATAATCCAATATATGAACGAGATTGGAACACACCAGGTGCTGGTGGTTATGGGTCGGGTGGATACTCAACCTCATATCAAGATTATGAGGAAAGAAGAAAAAGAGAGCAAGATCCGACAGGAATGAATTATGAGAGTTTAGACAATAGAATTAAATCTTTGCGTAAAATAGAGTCAGAAATAAAAAGAAAACTTAAATAAAAGCTTGACAATTCTGACGCAATGTGTTATTATAGTATAAATACTAATACAACTTTATAAAAAAAAGGAGTATTTATGATTACACGGACGAAAAATAATCGAATACATTATATTGATTCTGATATGGGGTGGGGTGATTATAAGTTAATAATTATACTTTCTTTATTTTTATCATTAATAATTTTAGTAGTTTGGACTTCTAGATTGTTGGAGAAGATTCCTAGTTTTAGTAATACAGATATAGTATATCCATTAGTAAAGAAGACACAAATTAAAATATGACAGGTGAAGTATGGGAATGATGATACAACCAATAATTGAAGGTGAAGGTGGTGGTAAATTGACAGAGGATATTTTATGTATGAAGTGGGATGATTATAAAAAATGTGGACATAAATTTGATGACAGATATACGTGGAGACAAGAAAACACAGTAAAGGTTATTGAGGGAAATGTGACGGTGTTAAAAACTTGACAATTCCGACATTATGTGTTATGATCATTATAAGTACTAAGTTAAAATAATATTGCGGGTGTAATTTAATGATAGAATATCTGTATACCATACAGAAAGAGGCGGTTTGATTCCGACCCGTCCGCTCCATTTAAATTGAGTTTCTTATTTCTCAATGAGTTATAAAAAATAAGAACAAAGATAGTATTAATCTTCAGTGAAAGTTTCAGTGAAAGATAATACTTTTTATTAAAAGGATGTCAGTGATGTCCTTATCATTTGGTCAGTAGACCTCTTTATTAGAAGGAAAGTAGAAAAATGAGAAAAATGAAATTTAATTTACAAGATTCATTAAAAAGATGCCCACCTGAATATATTTATGGCATAGGTCCCAATGGGGAAAAATGGTATGGAGAGCCGGGAGTGCAATTTTTGAAAAGACATGTTATGAACTTAGACAACGTTAGGTTTGATGTCAATGACCAAAATAAGGTTGAAGAAAATATTAAGGAAAATATATCAGAAATTGGGGAATCTTTTTTAGCTAAAAATTGGGATCATGGTGAACCACCGTTGCAATATGAAGACTCACGTGATGGTAATAAGGGTACTACTGGGTTTCACCGTTACGAGGCGGCAAAGATTCCGCCGTGGGATTGTTTACCTTTTGATAAGGTAGTTTATAGAACTCCATTATTTAGAGAAATTGCAAAACACAATTCAAATAATGGCAATCCAAAGAAAATTAACAGGATTAAAGATACAGTTAATTCTGTTAAGAGGTGTGTTGAGCAAAACACTATTACTGCTGATAAGGTGAAAGACCCAGACCAAACCGCAATTAAAGATCTTATTATCAAATTGACTCCTGGTAAGGATACAAAACATCGCAATTTGATACTTAAAAAGTATAGAGCATGTGATAGCGGACATGTTACACTTAAAACATGGGATAGTGACTCAGCCAACGCTTTCTGTAAAATAAATAAGTTGCCATTTAAGGGATCTGTTAATGAACAGGAATCTGGAAAATGTGGTTATGTTAAACCCCAAGGCACATTTAAACCATTATTGCATGATTGTATGTCATTAATTGTTAATGAGAAGGTACCTAAAGTTGATGGTGCGTATATTCCAATAGAAATCCGAGGGTTTATAGAAGACCCATCTCCGGCATCTGACGTTCTTAAAAGACAAAGGATAGCGTGGTTAAAAAGTTTTAAAAAACATGTTTTGTTGTTTGCTAAAGACTTTTATGAGAAAACTACGGGTCAAGAGTATGTTTTTGATTTACCTATAGTGTTTAAGGGGTTTCTTCATCAAGATATTTCACCAATTGAAACGAAGGATGGATTACCAAAGGAACAGTCTGTTATTTTAGAAGATTGGATGTTGGAAGAGGTAAATATCAAATAGTGAGATCGTTAAACAACTATAAAACACCACTAAGGTATCCAGGTGGTAAATCAAAGGCAATGAAGTATTTGTTTCATGATACCAAACTTCCAGCCAATATAAAGGAGATTACCCAGTACCGAGATGCTTTCGGTGGTGGGGGGTCTCCTGCCTTGGCATTTGCACGTTTATTCCCAAATATTCCCATTCATATAAATGATAAGTATCAGAATCTATATTATTTCTGGATTACTTTGCAGAGTGATACCGAACAATTAGTCAATATTTTAAAGAAAAAGAAGGAATCAGTAGGAGATGATGTGGACAAGAGTCGTGAATTGTTCAATGAAATGAAATCGGAGATAGGAGATCAGACAGACCCATTTGAGGTTGGATGGAGATGGTATGCTATGAATAGAATGTCTTTCTCTGGTTTAACTGAATCTGGTACTATGTCAACATGGGCAATGAGAGATTGTTTCAACTTTAGGGTAATAGAATCGTTAACAATATTCGGAAAGATTATCAAGAATTGGAAAATCACGAACCTAGATTATTCTGAATTAATTGATGATGACCCGAATGTATTTTTGTTTCTGGATCCGCCATATGATATCAAGGATTCTTTATATGGAAAGGATGGAGATATGCATAAAGGATTTAACCATAGAGAATTCTATGAAAAGGTATCAAAGTCTGGTAATACGTGTATGATTACATATAATTCCAATCCAACTCTCCGTGAATGGTATAGTGAATGGACTCAAGAGGAATGGGAACTCACATACACCATGAATAATCAGTCATCGTCATATGTGGAGAATCAAAAGAAAAGAAAGGAATTGTTATTGATGAATTATAAGAGTAACGTATCAACATTGGATGAATTTTTATAAAATAAAGCTTGACAATTAGATGAAAGTATGAGATAATATAGTCTGTTGAGTTAATTGAGATAAAATATTGTTATGATTATAAATGAAGATAAAATTTACATTATGGACTTGGTTAAGAAACTAACTCCTGATATTCTTAAAGAAATAAATTTTAATCCAAATGTTAAAGAAGTAGGTCATTCGTTTAGTGGTCTTTATGAAGCTGTACTTGTAAAAAAACTACTTGTCTTAGATAATAATTTCGCAAAACCAACAGGAACACGGTCTAGTGATGACATTAAATATAAGGACAATTACGTAAACATAAAATTCGGTTACAAAAAGGATGGCCAACCAAATACATGTTCTATGAAAAGATTGTTTAATTATTTACATAATGATTTAATTGACTCATATTATGTTTTCAGTGTTGATGCAAATGGTCCTGTATATAAGTTCTTTGATGTTTATGACTATTTGGACTATACCAATTTTAATTACGGTACAGGACAGTTAATGTTATGTGAAAGTAAAATGGAAAAAGTATACACATTTAATGAATCTTTTGACTTGACAAAAGAACAAAAGATATGTAAAATGGGTAAGATGATGAAAGAAGAATTAGAAAGACATATTACTCTTAAAAAAAGACAACAAGATAAAATAGATAGGATAGTAGATGGATATCAAAATATATTGTCAGAGTTCTGTACAACTTAAACTAGATTATCAAGTTGATGCAATAATTACAGACCCACCTTATGGCATTAATTATGATGCTTGGGATAAGTATGATAATTGTGTTTCTTTTGATAAAGATACTTGGAAAAATATTTCACAAAACCTAAAGCCTGGTGGATATCTTGCAATATTTGGTGCAGCACGAACATTTCATAGATTAGTAGTTGCAGTTGAAGATGCTGGATTGGATATTCGTGACCAACTCTTGTGGTTATATTCTATGGGTATGCCTAAGAGTAGTAATATAGGTAAAAAACTACCAGAATGGGAGGGTTGGGGTACAGGACTAAAACCTTGTTATGAACCTATATTACTTGCACAAAAACCATTAACAGAATCTAGTGTGTCAAAAAATATTGAAAAACATGGTGTAGGTGCAATTAATATTGATGCAAGTAGATTGCCGTGTGGTAGATGGCCTGGCAATGTTTTGCATGATGGAAGTGATGAGATAGAAGAAGAATTTGCAAAATATGGTGAAAGAGGTAACGGTTGGTCGAGAAATTATGGAACAGAAGATTATCAAGGCAGACAATATAAGGGTGGTGTATTTGGTGGTGGTAGATTTTTAGGAAACACTACTTATGCAGATAGTGGAACTGCATCAAGATTTTTCTATAATGTAAAGTCTTCAGTTAAAGAAAGAACACATAATAGAACAGTTGAAAATTCTCATCCAACTGTTAAACCAATAGATGTAATGAAATATCTTATTAAAATGATAACACCAGAAGATGGCATAGTTTATGATCCTTTTGTTGGAAGTGGAACTACATTAGTAGCTTGTAAAGAGTTGGGTTATAAATATGTTGGTTGTGAATTAGAACAAAAATATGTACATATCGCAAATGAAAGATTAAAAACAATAAATAATCTTGAAAGTTTTTTGACTAAATAAATGAAAATAGTTCTTGACATATGTCAAGAACTATGATATACTCTCTATATAAGTTAATAAAGAGGTAAATTAAATGTTAAACACTTCACTACTTTCCAAATTAATGGCAAGAGAAGATTTAGAAGTTATTGAGGGTAATTTTAGAACTGCTTCATTTGACCCTACTAATCGTATTCTTAGATTGCCATTATTGAAAGAAGAACATAAAGATGCAGCCACTCTGTTCATTGGACATGAGGTTGGACATGCATTATATACACCTAGTATTTTCAGTCATGATGAGAGTATAAATAAGTTATTACCTGATATTGAAGATATACCACATTCTATTTTAAATATTGTTGAAGATGTTCGTATTGAACGTCTTGTTCGTGAATTTTATCCTGGATTAATTAATGATTTCCTAAAAGGATATCGTCATTTAGTTGCAGATAATTTCTTTGGTATTAAAGATGTTGATGTTGATACTTTGGGATTTCTTGATAGATTGAATTTGAAGGCTAAGTTATCAAAAACTATTGATATTAAGTTTTCATTTAAAGAATCTGTTATGATGTCTAAAGTATTTCAAATTGATACTTGGGATGATACAGTTAGAGTTTCACGTGAATTGATGGAGTTTCTTGACGAACAACAGGAACAGCAGCAACAGCAGCAACAATCAAGTGATGGTTCTGGTGATTCAGAAGATTCTGATGAGACAGAAGATTCTTCTGGATTGTCTGAAAGTTTAAATTCTGAAGTTGGTGATACTGAAGCTTCAGAAGATGGTGATGACTCATTAGAATCTGGTTCTTCTGATACTGATGCTAATGCTAATGATACTGATGATAATAGTGTTGAAGAAGATAATGTTTCTTCCTCTTCTGGTGGTGGACTTTCTGATACTGGTGATACTACTGGTGAAGATCCATATCATTCTGTTACTGATGATGCATTTAGAAAGAATGAAAATAAGATGATTAATGAGGGTAGTGGTACTTCATATCTTAAATTCACAAAGGAACAATTGGTTAATGAGTTTTTATATACTGATGAAGAGGTGGAGAGAAGTTATACTGAATTCTTAGAAATGAAGAATAATCAACCCGCTATGCAAATTTATCATGATGAGTTCATTAATGTAAGATATAAAGAGTTTATTCGTGATGTTAAACCCGCAGTAAATGCTATGGTTCAACAATTTGAACTTCGTAAATCTGCAATGGAATCAAGAAAGGCAAGACAGTCTACAAGTGGTTCAATTGATGTGGATAAATTGTGGCAATATAAGTTAGACGATCATATTTTCAAGTCAATCATGTCATTTCCTGATGCTAAGAATCATGGATTATTGATGTATGTTGATTTCTCTAGTTCTATGTGGGGTCGTTTATATGAAACCGTAAAACAGTCTGTTATTTTGATTATGTTTGCGAAACGTGTTGGTATTCCATATGAGTTATATACATTTACTACTAATGGTAAAAAATGGAAAGATAATGGCAAAAGAAATATGTTTGGTAAAGGTGAAGATTATGGTAAATATGACCTTGCCAATTATGCATTAGGAATGATTAAAATTGCCGATTCTAGTTGGACAACGAGTAAACAGAACAAAATGACTCAACGAGTTATGTTTTCTTCTGAAACATTGACAGGTGGTAATGCTTGGATGAAAGAGAAACTGTTTTCAATGGGTGGAACACCATTAATTGAAACTGCTGCTTACTCATTAATTCTTGCGGATGATTTTGTTAAGAAACATAATACTGAAAAGATGAATGTGGTTTTCCTGACTGATGGTCAGGCACAAGATATCAGAACTAAAAGTTTGGGTTATGGTGATCAAAAGGTTGTAGTTTTTGATGTTGAAGGTTATGGCAGACTTGAGGCGAACGTGGGTGGTATTTATTCATATTATTCAAGAACTAAATTATATCAAAAGGCGATGTTTGATGCATTACGAAAACGATATAATGTAATTGGTTTTTTCTTAACATCATATCGTAAATTGGTTAATCCAAAAGTGGGATATATTGTTCATGATAAAATTGATTCGGATAATGAGTTTTATGACCGTTACATTGTGGTTCATGATAAACGGTTACAGGCAGAAGATGATGAATTTGTAACAGTTGCTGATGATGATCCTTTGTTTACAACAGACCGTAAGAGAATGAATACAATCAAACGTGATTTTAAAAAGTTCCAAAAGAACAAGAAATCTAACAAGTTGATTGCACAAGAATTTGCAAGAATGGTTGCTTAATATGAAAAAAGAAATTTGGATAGATGAGGAGGAATTTATGGCAAATAGATATTTTTGTACTGTGATAGATGAAATGCGTTCTTGTTATAAAACACGAAACTTTTCAATTGTTATGGGATTACTGGAGGAATTACAGAGCATTGGTAATCGTATGGAGGCTAAATGTGGTGATATAAATGATGCAAACCGGTATTTGGATGATGTGAGAAACTTAAAACGTGAGATTAAATCTCTTAAACGGAATCGCGACAAATTAAACAGAAAAATAGAAAAATTAAACAGAAAAATAGAAAATGACGACGAAGAATGATATAACAGGAGATTCTATAAAATCTAAAATAAATAACAAAAAATATAGAGATAATTGGGATATCATATTTAATAATAAACAAAAAACGGAGAAGAAAGAAAGTGAACGAAATAGTACAGTCAAGTATGGAGAGAGTACGGGAAAAGATTAATTATCAATGTAATGGGTTGTGTAAATCTGTTACTAAGTCGGTTTGGATGTCTGTATTGACATTTGGTATGCCATTAATGTTATATATAATAGTATGGGTGGTAGATTTTATTTTATTTTAGAGGTATGATATATGATGAATGAATATGGTATGAAATTATTCCAAAAGATATTACCAAAGATATCAAATACTGAAAGAGAGGCTTTAGATGCCGGTACAGTATGGTGGGAATCTGAGTTATTTGGTGGTAGACCAAACTGGGATATACTATTAAATACAGAACAAACTAAATTAACACAAGAAGAACATGATTTCATTAACTCTGAAGTTGATACTGTTTGTGAAATGGTGTCTGATTGGGAAGTTAATGTTATACATAAAGATTTACCAGTTGAGGTGTGGGATTATTTAAAAGATAATGGTTTTTTTGCACTTAATATCAAGAAAGAATATGGTGGTTTGGAATTTTCAGCATATGCACAATCGTGTATCATATCAATTTTAGCATCAAGAAGTATATCATTAGCAATTACTACTATGGTTCCAAATTCTTTGGGTCCTGGTGAATTACTGTATGAGTTTGGCACACAAGAACAAAAAGATAAATGGTTACCTACATTATCATCAGGTAAAGATATACCGGCATTTGCATTAACAGGACCATATTCTGGTTCAGATGCTGCGGCGATGGAAGATTATGGTGTTGTTGAATATGGGGAATATGACGGTGAAAAGGTATTAGGTATTAGATTAAATTGGGAAAAACGATATATTACACTTGGACCTGTATCTACATTACTTGGTGTTGCGTGTCATATTGTGGATCCTGATGAGTTATTGAAAGAATCTGAGCATTCTCCGCCTGTTGAGGGTATAAGTTTAGTATTAGTTCCAACTGATACTAAGGGTGTTCGTATAGGTCGCAGACATTACCCTGCCAGACAAGCATTTATGAATGGACCAAATTATGGTAAAGATGTATTTTTACCATTGAATCATGTTATAGGTGGAATTGATGGGGTAGGAAAGGGTTGGAGAATGTTAATGGCTTGTCTTGCGGCTGGTAGGGCAATATCATTACCATCATTATCTATGGCTGGTATCAAACATACATTAAAAGTTACTACTGCATACTCTAAAATACGAAAACAATTTAAAATCCCAATTTCTAAGATGGAGGGTATTGAAGAACCATTGTCTAGGATAATTGGACAATCATATGTTGTAGAGTCTGCATGTAATCTCACTACTACTGCAATAGTAAATGGTGAAAAACCATCTGTTATTTCTGCCATGTTGAAATATCAATGTACTGAAAGGATGCGACAATGTATTATTGATGGTATGGATATTTTGGCTGGAAAGGGTATATCTGATGGTCCTAATAATTTATTATTGAATTATTATATAACACAACCTATTGCTAATACTGTTGAGGGTGCGAATATATTAACGAGATCTCTAATTGTATTTTCTCAAGGATCTTTACGGTGTCATCCATTTATAAAAGATGAAGTAACTTCTGCTGAATGTGGTGATGCGATTGCATTTAATAAGGCGTTAATGGGTCATCTTAAATATACTATTGGTAATATATTTGGGTCATTATATCATAATATTACTGGTGGTATGTTTATATCTAAACCAAAAGACGCATCATGTGAAATTGGTAAGTATTATAAACGTATTGAATTGGAATCAAAGAACTTTGCATTGTTATCTGATATAAGTATATCGGTGTTGGGTGCTGATCTTAAGAAACGACAAAGAATAACTGGTAGATTTGCAGATGCATTTTCAGAGTTGTATATGACATCTGCGGTATTAAAACGTTACGAAGATACTGATGATATGGATAAGAAGAATGATATATTATATGTTACATGGGGTGCTGAGTCTGGATTATATAATATACAGAAATCGTTTGAGGACATTTTAGACAATTATCCTTCAAAGTTCATTGGGTTTATATTAAGACGTTTGATATTTCCATTTGGTAGAAGATATAAGGGTCCATCAGATAAGTTGAATAGTAGAATGGTGAAGTCGGTGGTCAATGTTCCTAATTCAATTAAATCTGCATTAGGATTTGATGCAAGGTCTAGGTTGACAGATAAAACTTTTACATCATCTAATACAAAGGATGCATTAAATATTTTAGAAAGGGCATATGAGTCTAATCTGAAAGGCGAATTAGATGGAATTTTAGAACATGAAGCAATTATGGTAGATGATTTTGATAAAGATTTGAGGTGATATTGTGAAGACACCAATTATTAGTTTTTTGGCGTCAGCTGGTGGTACTGCGGCTAGGGATGTTATAGGAGCAATTAATTCATGGAGAATTGTAGCTGAAGTTGGTGTTGTTATATGTAATAATAAAGATGCTCCTATAGTTCAATGGTGTCATGATAATGGTATTAATGTTTCTATAATATCTGGTAAAACTAATCTACATGACGAAGATAATGCTATTTTTAATAAATTAAAATCAGTTGCAACTGATCTGGTAGTGTTGTCTGGATACAGGAAACATGTTAATAATATAGTATTGAATGGGTATGAAAATAGAATATTAAACATCCATCCATCATTATTGCCTAAACATGGTAATATGTTTGGTGATGATATATATAAATCAGTCTTAGAGTCTAATGATAAGGTTACAGGAGTTACTGTACATATTGTTACTGATGAATATGATTCTGGACCGATATTGAAACAGAATTTAGTTTTAGTTAGAGATAATGATGATGTGCAATCGTTAGGTGATGCTTGTCGTGCTACTGAATCTGAATTGTATATAGGGGTTATTAATGAAATTCTTCCTAGATTGATGGAAGTTGAATCAGTGAGGACTAAATATGAAAATTGGATTAATCAAAGAAATAAAGGAAAACGAACATAGGGTAGCAATTACCCCAAATGGTGTTCGTGACTTGGTTGATAGGGGGCACTCAGTATGTGTAACATTTGAAGCTGGGGTTGGTTCTGGTTATTCGGATGATGATTACATATCATCCGGTGCGACAATATGCCACGACTTTTATGCATGGGATTCGGATCTTGTGGTTAAAGTTAAAGAACCACAAGTGGAAGAATACAAATATTTTAATGGGCAAATATTATTTACTTATCTTCATCTTGCGGGTGTAGATAAAGAACTGACGCTTAAATTGTTATCCACCAATACTACTGCCATAGCATATGAATCAATAACAGATAATTTTGGTAATTTACCGTTGTTGTCACCTATGTCTGCTATTGCTGGTAATATGGCGGTTACTATTGGTAGTTATTATCTTCAGTATACAGATAAGTCAATGTTTTTTGATGGGTCTGGTGTACAACTAGGAAAAATTAATGGTGTTAATTCTGGTAATGTGGTAGTTGTTGGTGATGGTGTTGTTGGTAGACATGCGGCTGAGATGGCAAATGGGATGGGTGCTAATGTTATTATTTTAGGGTTGGAAACCGATTATCGTTGGGAGTATTTGAGTAGAGGTCATATGAATACTTCTATTGAATATAAGTGTTCCACTTCATGGAATTTGGAGCCTGCTGTTAAAGATGCTGATTTAGTTATTGGTGCAGTTTCAATACCAGGAAAGAAATCTCCTATTGTTGTTACTGAGGATATGGTAAAAAGTATGAGGAACGGTTCTGTGGTGGTTGATGTGTCTATTGACCAAGGTGGTTGCATTGAAACGTCACATATTAGGAGTCATCAGAACCCTGTATTTATGCACCATGGGGTTATTCATTATTGTGTGTCTAATATGCCTGGTGCATATCCTAAAAGTGCTACTAACATACTTACTAAGGCGACATTACCATATATAACTGTTTTGGCTGATATGGGTCTTGATAACGTGGATCCTAATTTCACAAATGGTATATATACACATAATGGTAGAATCACTAATTTAATGGTTGCCGAATCATTAGAACTTATGGAGTATTATGAAGTTTGAAGTAAAAAAAATTGATAAAATAACAGCTGTTATGTTTATAGAAAAGTATCATTATTCACCAGTTATGCCAGCACTAACTACACATTATCTTGGGTTTTTTTTAAAGGATGAATTATCAGGAGTTATGACATTGGGGTGGGGTACACGACCAAGACATACTATTGCTAAAATATTACCAACGTTGAAGGATGAATTGTTTGAATTGAATGTTCCAAATGTTCGGAGTTCTGGATATAAACATTCTTTGACTAATTATTATTTTGAAATTGGTAAAATGTGTTTGTTACCTAAATTAAATGGAACTAAGTCATATGGGTCTTGTATGATATCATCGGGTATTAGGTGGATTAAACGGAATACTAATTGTAAATATTTGTATACTATGGCAGATGGAATTATGGGTAAATGTGGATATGTTTATCAAGCATCTAATTTTTATTTTGGTGAACGGTATTGGACAGATGTTTATATGATGGAAAATGGTGAGAAATTACATCCAAGAAGTAGTAAAGATTTATGTAAAGAAAATGTAGAGTGGGAAAGACGTAATGATGATATGTTTAAAAAAGATAAGTTGAGTTGGTTGACCACAGGATTTATGAAAGAACATGGTATACGTAGATATAAGGGTTATATGTTTAGATACATATATCCATTAGATAAACGTTCTGCTAAAATATTACTTAAATTATCGTCTATGAATTGGACTAAGAATTATCCAAAAAAAGATAAACTACAATGGAAAGATGTAACAGATCTTAAAGATGTTATTATTATTAATGAATCGGATAAAAGCAGACCTGATTTTGAAATGGGAGTTGATAATATTAAACATAATAATATAACGTCTTCAACGTTAACTGTATTGGATGATTTTTTCTTAACATAATGGCATTAGAAAAATGGTATGTAAAACGTGTTAGTAGAAAGGATATATCTGGTTTTATTGAGAGGTGGCATTATTCAAAATCGATAAATGGGTGTATTTCAGATTACTGTTATGCTCTCTATGATGAACATGATAATATAAAAGGTGCTATGTTCTACGGTAAAATGGCAATGGCTAACCAATGGAAAAAATTTGTAGATGATATACATGATGTGATTGAATTGCGGAGGTTGTGTTGTGTGGACGATACTCCGAGAAATGCTGAAAGTTTTTTTATAGGTAAATCGTTAAGATTATTAAAAAAAGGTTGGGGTGGAACGACAGTTATAAGTTATGCAGACAAAGAATATGGACATTCTGGTATAATATATAAAGCATCAAATTTTAAAATGATTTCTGAAATACCCGGATCAAAGGTTATTGTATATGGGGATAAACTATATCATTCCAAAACAATACGAACAAAATATAAAGGTAAACTTAAACCATTTGCACAAAAAGTTAAAGACGCATTAGATAATGGGGATGCTCATTACAAAAAAACAAAAGGGAAATTCACATATCAATATATATTGCGTAAGGAAAGGAACGTATCACCACTTGATAAATTTTTAAAATAATATTTGACAACAAAATAAACAAGAGGTGTGATATGAAGAAACCTATGTTATATATTTTAAGGTGTAATAAGACTACATTTTTATCCCATTTTATAATCACATTACCTTTCATAGTATGGTGGGTTTTGGGGTATTATATTCAGAATTCCTAATGAGAATAATGCCTGATAAGACTAATTGGGAGATTTTGGTTTTATTTGTATCAGAAATGACATTTTTAGAAGCCGTTAGTTATATATTGTTATTCCCTATTATGGTTGTCTTTGCATTGTATATATTTTATAATATATATACAAATAAATCTTGACATTTATACAAAAGTATGAGATAATATTACTGTGAGTTGGGGTTATTGAGTTTATTTTTTGGAGTATATTATGTTGGTACGATTGATTGATGGTAGAGTTGAGGTTGTTGTTGATTATGAATTGTTAACACTATGGTCTATTGGTGCTTCAGTTGCATTAGTAGTTAATATTTTAAGTTAATAGGTGGTTGTTATGGATATGGTTGAATTGAGAAAAATACGTGATGAATTATTGGAAGAAAGTGATTGGATTGGTGTAGATGTAAGTGTTAAATTACCACGTCCATATACGTTGATTGGTAAGACATATACAGATAATGAGATTCATATTAGAGATAAGGATGATGCTAAATTTCGTGATCCTGATGCGAGATATTCATCTGTTCATGAATATTTAAATGAATGGATGGAGTATAGACAAGAATTGAGAGACTTACCCAATGAAATTTATGAAGAAGAGTTGGCAACTGGTCAGCCGACTGAAACTGTTTTTTGGCCAGAATCTCCGGAGGGGTATTAAGTTATAAATGGTGAATATATTATGAATGATGTTAAACGTGTTATAAAAGATAATATTGAAGAAATTATTAGAGATATGAATGAAGAATTAATTCTTGATAGAATAATTAGGTATTGGAAAAAGAAAGGGAGTCATAGGACTCTGAATGAGCATCGTGCTACTTATTGGGATGCCAAATCAGCCGCAGAATTCGGAGTTGATATTGGGGTATCATTTGGTAAGATATTTGAATTATATTTACCAGAGAAATTAAAAGAATTGGGGTGTGATGTTGAACCTAAATTTTCGTCTTTTGGTGACATGATTGATGGTGATACTCATTGGGAACTTAAAACTGGACAAGGGGAGTGTATACAAGGTGCGACACATTCACCAAAGGAGCATAAAAAAATGAACCTTATCCAAGTTTTGTGGGATAAGTTTGAAGACAAATCATTGGACGATATACTTAAAGATAGGAAGTTCATATCTTCGATAAATTTTTGTGTTTTTGAGGGTATTGAACCAAAATCTCTAGGAACACCTTCTAAAAACAATTCTCGTACAAGTCTTAAAATTTCAAGAGACTATTACGATGTAGCTGTTGATTCGTGTATCTATGGTCAAATTAAGAAAAATCGAGTATGGTGTGGATTTACTAAAGTAGGAGTATAATTGGAAACTAATAAGATATATCTAGGGGATTGTATAGAACTTGCTAAGACAATCCCTGATGATTTTTTAGATTTGGTAGTAACATCACCACCATATGCAGATACATTAACATATGGGAAGGAGATACCTATATTCCGTCCTGATAATTATGCAGATTGGATATTACCTTTATTTAATGAAACATATAGAGGGATGAAAGACTCTGGTAGCTTTATTTTCAATATAAATGATAAAATTATAGGATCCGAACGATCTATTTATGTGTATGACTTAATATGTAGAGTGGTTAGGGAAACCGGATTCACACTCCATGATAGGTATATCTGGCATAAAAAATCAGGTATGCCGTCTACTGGTGTACGCAGACTTAATGATAGAATGGAATATATATTCCATTTTGTTAAAACTAAGAACAAGTTTAAATCAAATATAGATGGTATTCGTGAACCTTATGCGGAGATATCTCTAAAGAGGTTTAAGAATGCCATGAATGGGCAGGATAAAATTAACCATGATGGTTCTACTGAGTTGACTAAAAGAGGAACTTCTACACCACATCCTAAAGGCACTAAACCAACAACTGTGTTTAGGTTTGATAGTTGTTCTGCTATACGAGGATTAAATCATCCTGCTCCATTCCATCCACAAATTCCAGAAAAATTCATCACTTGGTTGACTGATGTGGGTGATGTGGTACTAGATCCTTTTATGGGTTCTGGAACTACTGCAATAGTGGCTCACGACTTGGATAGGAAATATATAGGATTTGAGTTAAATGAACTTTATAAAAAAGATGCAGAAGAACGAATTCTGTCGGTATCACCGATGAATGAATTTTTAAAATAAATGAAAATAAAGCTTGACATTTATATAAAAGTATGAGACAATAGTACTGTGAGTTGGGGTTATTTATTTTTATTATTGGAGAAGTTAGATGGCATATATAAGTGCTGAAGAAGTTAGAGAGATTCGTAAAGAGTTAAAGAAAGAATTCCCAAAGTATAAATTTTCTGTTCGTAAACGACAACATTCCGTATCGGTTAATATATTGAAGTCTGATCTTGACTTTCGTTCTGAATTCCGTGATCCTACTGATAAATATGAAGGAGTTAATCAATACTTTATTGATAAACATTGGTCAAAGAAACCCGCAAAGGTTCTGAATAAAATTCTAGAAATCATTAAGACTGCACCTGCCAATGCAGAGAATGGAGAAGCTTGGTTTGATGAGTCTGACATTATGACTGACTATTTTCATACTGCATTTTATATTGATTTGCAGATAGGAACTTGGGAAAAACCATACGAGTTAATTTAAAATAAATGAAAATAAACCTTGACATGGATGTCGATATTTGTTATAATAAGTTATAGTAATTAGAAAGAGGTGAGAAAGATGAGTTTTTATAGAACTACACATGCAGAACATAGAATGTCTAATCGTGCTGTAACACAAGAAGCATATGATGCTACGTGGTTATTTGCAAAGAGTACGTATAGTAAGTATGAACATAATAAATCTTATTATTTTGATAAAGAATCGTTAAGAGACTTAAAGGATGCTTATCCGGATGTATATAATAGAAATTTTAAGACACTTAAAAACATTGAGTTGAGAGCTTCCGTCACATTAGAGGATGAGGGTATTCTTACTGTTATTAGAAAATCTAGACGATCATCTAAAAGACATCTTGCAAGGGGATCTTCAAGACGAAATGTGAAATAAATGAAAATAAACCTTGACATTATAACCATAGTATGAGACAATAGTACTGTGGTTGGGGTTATTGAGTTTAATTTTTGGAGTTTATTATGAGTGAAGTGAATAGAGAAGTGATTGAGAGTGTTCTTAACAAGATGGCATCTGATTATGCCAATTGGGCACAAAGAGCACAAAAAATTGCCCAATATGACCATAATAAAGACAAGGTGTGGGTGCATTGGTATGATGAATACAAGGTTGACACCGAATTTAAGATAGGAAGAAACTATGTTAAATTGATACACAACGGTTCCGTAAAGGGATTTATTGTGATATCCAAAAAAGATAAGAAGTTTGCTTATGGAGATCTCCTTAAAGCATCATCTTGGACATCACCGGCACGTAATTTTGATCGTGGTAATGTTCTTACTAATATGCCTGATGTTATACAATGGACAGGTGTTTGAAAATAAATGAAAATAAAGCTTGACATTTACATAAAAGTATGAGATAATATTACTGTGAGTTGGGGTTATTGAGTTTAATTTTTGGAGTTTATTATGAGTATTGTTGTTGAGTTTGTTTCTGAAAGAAAGGTTGTAATGACCTATAATTCTATACCAGAAGCTCAAATTGTTAAAGAGAAACTTATTGCGATTCGTAATGAGTGGAATAAGAATGAGAAATTAGATCTAAAATGGTTATGGGTAAAGATTACATATTATATGGTTGCTGACCCATTTTTACCATTAACCCTCCGTGTTAAAAAAGACAATGTTACTGTTTTTAGTCAATTAGTTTGGAAAAATACTACTAAATAAGGATTAAAATGAAAAATCAATTAAAGTTAGTTCCACTTGAATCAAATACTAAACGACGTTTAAATGATGTTACCCCTAATGAATGGGATAGAGTGTATTCTGCACTAGCTAATGAATATGAACAAAATCGTTCATTATTATCCACCAATGTTAAAACAAAGAAAGTTTTACATTAATTGAGAGAAACCTATATTATGAATAATTACGAACTAGAATATTTTAAAGTGTTAATGAAAGATGCTGCTATTCGGTCTGCGGCAAATCATTATCGTCAAGTATCTACTACTGACTTGATTAAAAGAAATTTCATTGAACGATTAAGGGTTTATAATCCAAAGGAAGTTATTGATCTGGATGCATTTGAACAGAGTCTATATGAGATGGGTTTAACTGATGATGAACCATATGATGATACTATGGTAGATGATGTTGCTGATGTTTATCCTGATGTGTTATATGCTAAAAATAATTATAGAGAAGAGATGAGATGAAAAGATTACTTGTGATTATAGAGGTGTTGGTTACTAAATTAATAACTGTTACTGCGGTAATTGTATTACTTAGGGTGGCTTACGTTAATGAATTATACTTAACATTATAGGATCTATTATGATTATACCAATGGAAACTGTACTTAAAATTATTAAGACTGAACGAAAACAGAAGTCTAAATTCACCATTTCAGATGATATGCTTATGTCTGCATATGATAAGATAAAATGGATGGTGTCTGTGCTGCCTTCTCCTGTTTCGGATGAGGCGTTTATTGAAAATACTGAACATCTTGCTTTAATTTGGATTAAACAAGAGATTGAAAAAATGGATGAAATAAAGTAAAATAAAGCTTGACTTTTATATCAAAGTATGAGATAATACATATGAAGGTTGGGGTTATTGTGTTTAATTATGAAAGGTGAAAGAAATGTTTGATTTTGATGAGTTTATTACTGCTGAAGAGATTAATGAAGAATACACCAGTTGGTTTGCGGATGATTCGTCATCTGATCCTACCGTTACTGAAATTCCATTAGAAGATTCAGAAATTGAGAAACAAATTAAATAAAAAAGGTATATTATGAATAAAGTTGAAAAAGTAAAAGATTATCTTTTATCAGAAAACCCAGAGAAAAATGAATATACATTAAAGGAATTGTCCGAGGCTGCATTAAAAATTGGTTATGCTAACGGACAAGGTGTTAATAAAGGATTGGATAAGGTTAGTCATGGTGTTTATAATATTACTGGTGTAGTAGTTCCATTAAAACGTGAACCAGTGTTGCCTGTTAATACTGTTGGTCCTGAACCAGTTGTTGAACGTGTTCAACAACCACCATTACCTGTATTTAAAACGTCATATGTTCCACAAGTAGATCCTAACTTTGTTAAGTGGGGTGCTTATAAAGACATATTGAAGATTATTAAATCAAAGTTTTTCTATCCTATCTTTGTTACTGGTTTGTCTGGTAATGGTAAAACTATGATGGTAGAACAGGCTGCTGCTAATGCTAAACGTGAATTCATTCGTGTTCAGATTTCACCAGAAACAGATCAAGATGATTTGATTGGTGGTTTCCGTCTGGTTAATGGTGATACTGTTTTTGAAAAAGGTCCAGTAGTAAAGGCTATGGAACTTGGTGCCATTCTCTTGATTGATGAGATTGACCGTGGTTCTAATAAGATTATGGCTCTTCAAGGTGTTCTTGAGGGTAAACCCATTGTTATTAAGAAAACTGGTGAATTGATTGAACCGAAACGTGGTTTTAATGTGATTGCTACTGCAAACACAAAGGGTCAAGGTTCTGAATCTGGTAAGTTCTCTGCTGCTACAATTATTGATGAGGCGTTTCTTGAACGATTCACGATTACAGTAGAACAACCATTTGCTCCAGTTGTTACTGAAGAAAAGATTTTAATGAACCACATGAAGGCGTTTGGTAAGGTTGATGTAGAGTTTGCTAAACTGTTGGTGTCATGGGCAGATGGTATTCGTAAGACGTTTTATGATGATGGTGTTGATGATGTTATTTCAACTCGTCGTTTAGGACATATTGTTCAGACATATGCTATCTTTGAAGATCGTATGAAGTCTATTAACTTAGCCATTTCACGATTTGATGAAGATACCAAAAATACTTTCATGGAATTGTATACTAAGTTTGATGCATCAAGTACTACTGATGATGTAGAAGAAGTTAATGCTCCATTTAATACTAATTTAGAAGTAGGATAAGGTTTTCTCCGAGGGTGTGTTCATGGGAAAAGGTAATGATATATAAGTTGTATATATTAATTGTTACACTTTTCCCATTTTTTTTAATATATGTGTTGTATATTCATGTATAAAATATACTGGACTTTGTTGTTTATGTTTATTTTTATTTTGTATATGACTGTTACGTTTACAATTAGATTTGGTGTATAATAATGAAATTATTTGATTGGTTTGGATTTAAATTAGAGATAGAGAAGGTAGAAACAAAGGTGCCTGTTTTGACAGTTCCTGAATTAGATTTTGAAGTTGTTGGTAATGGTAATGTTGGTGCTTTAGTAACTCCTGTTCATGAATCTGATTCTAAATATGGTGTAGTTGGTATGGTTACATCTGAAGATGATGTTATGGTTCGTGTTTTATTTTTTGAAGATGGTTCACACACCACTTGGCATTTTGAGAATTTAGAATTACTTGAAGATATGAAGGATTGGATTCCGTTGATGAGTAAATCTAATCAGGAAGGATTGAAGGAACTATTATAATATTATAAAATTATAATATTATAAATATAATGTGATTGCCATAAGGGGTCACATTTTTTTAACTTGCTTTTTTATAAGGAGTCTATTATGACAAATACAAAATTTCCATCTATATTTCCATACTCACAGATATCAATTGGTATGGATCGTGCAATGAAACAGTTAGAAGAGTTGTCTACTTCTCAAGCTCTTTCTAAATATCCACCTTACAATATAGTTAGGGTGAATGTGGATAAGTATAAGATTGAATTGGCATTAGCTGGTTTTGCAAAAGACGATATTATAGTTGAATATTATGATTCATTACTAACAATAAAATCTAATGATCAACAACATAAGACAGATATGACTGATTATTTACATCATGGTATATCAAGACGGTTGTTTAATAAAGAGTTTACATTGTCGGTTGATATTGAGATAGTTGATGTTTTAATGGAGAATGGTATGTTAATTATTAATCTGGAGCGTATTGTTCCTGAAAGTAAAAAAAGACGTACTATTGACATTAATTAGTAGGGAGTAATATGATATGCGATGGGGAATGTATAGATTACAATATATGATTACCATTATAGTTATGGTGATATTGTTTATTTTTATGGTGATGATATCTGAATTTTGTTTTGTATCATTATCTGATGTTTCTTATCGCATAGTTACGTGTGGCGATAAACAAGTAATGTTTTATTAATGGGGGTTGTATGAAAATAACTAAGAATTTTAGTATGTCCGAATATACACGGTCATATACTGCTAGACGTAATAATATAGATAATCAGCCACCAGAGGCATTATTACCTATTATTACTAATCTCTTTGAGAATGTGGTGCAATTGGTTAGAGATGAATTTGGACCAACCAGAATTAATTCTGGATATAGGTCAGAACAATTAAATAAGGTTGTGGGTGGTTCTGCTAGGTCACAACATTGTTTAGGCGAGGCTGTTGATTTAGAAGTTAGGGGTATTAGTAATAAGCTTGTTGCAGATTGGATTATTACTAATTGTAAGTTCGATCAATTGATTTTAGAGTTTCATACTGAAGGTGATGATGACTCTGGGTGGATACACGTATCGTGTAAGGGGAATTTAGATTCTAATCGTAGTGAATCGTTAGTGTCGTATCACGATTCTTTAGGTAGGGTGAAGTACGATGTATATACAGGGTGATTCTAAAGTATATTTTCAAAGTATGCCTAATGAGTATAAGGTAGTTAATGGTGTCGTTTCAAGAACTATACCAGATGTTAAGCATGTATCCGATACTAAAACGGTAGATAATTCTCTTAGAAACAAGATTAAGGATGCACAAATACAGACATATATGGATATATTAAAGGGGAAGTATATTGATGTGAATGTATAGTTAATATTTTATCATGGATAGATAATAATAATAAAAGGAGAGATAATATGTTAGCTGAGTTGGCTATAGCAAATGCGGCATTTAGTGTGATTGCCGAAAGTATATCACATGGTAAGGATATTTTTGAATTGGGGGATCACTTATCAAAGTTTTCAGATGCTGGACGAGAAATAGATAAGAAAGCCAAGTTGGCAAGAAAGGGTTCTGAACAAGAATCTGACCTTGAGTTGTTTATGGCACAAGAGTCAATGAAAAATAAAAGAGAACAACTGAAGGAATTGATGATCCGAACTCGCCATATGATGTGGGACGATTTTTTGCGGTTCGAAGGTGAACAACAGAAATCACGCGAACGAGAACGTATTATGATTGCGAAAAAGAATGCCAAGAGGACCGAATTGATTATAACAGTTTTCGCATGGGGTATTGGATTTTGTATTATTGGTGGTGCATTATTTGGGTTATTACCAATGATATTAAATCGTTTATGATTATTTGAGGTGGATGTATGAAGAAGAAATTAATAATTTTTTGTGAGTTGGTATTAATAGTCTTATTTGCTTTTGCAGTACAGACAACTATGATATTTTTAGTTCCAACATTAATGGAGTGGGGTATATTATAATGAAGAATAATATGGAAAAAATTAAAGGCATTGGTATTATATTAGGTGTTATATTTTGTTGTATATTATGGGCATTGGTTGGTTCTATGCTTGGAAAATTTATATGGATGTAATTGCATCAGATGAGGTTGTTGCAAAACGACTTAAAATATGTTCAAAATGTGAACATATAATGACATCGATTGCTAAGGTAAAATTATGTGGTAAATGTGGTTGTGTTATTAAAATGAAAACTAAAATGAAACGTGCTACGTGTCCAGTTAATAACTGGTAATTATAGGGAAATAATATATGATAGATGAATCGAGGTTGATTGGTTCTTTAACAAATGATATGATACCAATTGTTAAAGTTTTAATGGCTGGTATTATAGCGGTATGGGTAAAGGATTTTTTATCATCTGCTGCTAAAGGGATTTCCTTTTTCTTGAATAGGTCATTTGGGGAAGGGGATAAAGTAAAGGTTGATGATTCAGATGCGATTATTGTGAAGATAGGATTGACACAAACAGTATTTTCTATTATTAAGGATGATGGTGATTATGTTTGGAGATATGTACCAAATGAAATGATACATCTTTTAAAATTAGAGAAGGTTATATATGATGCGGAGTCTATGAATAATAAAAAAAGCATTGACGAAAATAGTGGATTAATTAATAATAATAAAGAAGATCTTAAAGCTCATATTGAAGGGAGATATGAAAACCCATGAAAAGTTTTAATCGGTTTATAAATGAAGGAAGGAATACATGGTATAGAGGTCACAAGAAAGGCGAAACTGTATCACAATCAAGGTCTGCTATTATGTGGATATCACAGTCTAAAGAACACGCTAAAGGATATGCGGATCAATTTGGTGCAAATCAAGGTGAAGTGTCAGAGGTTGAATTTAATGCAAAGTCTAATGAGAAATATACCTTTGCAGTTATTAGGATAAATCGAACTGGTGAAGTTAAAGATATCATTGATGGTATAGGTAAGAACTATGGTCATTCGTCTAATGACAACCCACCTAAACCAGAGTCAGATAAGACGGATAAACTAAAACAAGAAGTATTATATCATTTTTCTAATAAACGATTAACATTGGATAAATTCTTTTATAAAGTGGGGTCAGAGAAACTTATAGCATGGCTCAAGTCATTAGGATACAAATACATTCATACTGATGAAAATGGTATACAGACAATCGGTATTATTAAATGAAAACTTTTAAAGATTTCATATATGAAAAGCGTAATTATTTGTTCCCAGAATCCTCAAAAGAATGGCAGCATGCTTCTTTAGGATTTATCCCACTACATTCTTATATCTTAAAGGAACTAGAACGAGATATAACTGCTTATCATGTAACAGATTTAAAAGGATTGGTTAAATTAAAAAAGTATGAAAATAAAGGTAAAAATGTATCTGCATTTACTAAAGGTTCATCTGAAATATCAACAAAAGGGGTAGGAACAGTAGGTGGTGTCCTAGTAAATCTAGAGGGTAAGACTTCTATAATATTTAATAAAGATGCTTATACACAGAAAGATAGAGGTGGTCATCTGTGGCTTTCAAGAAAGATGTCATCGGATGCTTCTGTAAATAAACAGATAGATAACATTTTTTCTGATAAAATATTAAAAATAGTTAAAAAAATGTATAAAAATGAGTTCGAACAAATTATAATCGATTTTCCAGATGATAAATTGAAAGTAGATAGGGGTCATTGGGATGATTGGCAAATTATCTATAAGATGATTGAACGTATGAGTGGCAAAGAAAAGGGCAAATATGTTGGGTTTTATATGAGAGAGTCAAAAAAATTACTAGGTGCTAATGTGGTAATGAGTATTGTATCTCATCTGGAAAAACTACTTTTCGTTAATAAGGCTGCTAAGGATACATATAATGAAGTTCTTATACATCAATATAAGATAGTAAATATATATCATTATCAAACTGAAAAAGGACCCACTTTAGATGAAGTTAAAGAGACATCTAAATCTATAGGGTTTAGAGGTAAAATCGTCACCAAGACGGATGATTTTATTGCCGGAATAACACCTTAAGGGAATTATTAAATGAAATCATATAATGAATTTACTAAAGAACTATTTCTAGAGGATTTAAGTAAATCCGACTTAGATGCGGTGGAACGAATGGCAGATAAGTTATTTGCTAAAGTTGGTATTGATGTTGAATTTACAAGGCATTTTCTAGATAGAGTAAATGATGCTCGTAATAAGAAACCTATTTCATCGGCTGAACTTGTACGGATATTCAAGTTAACTTATAAGAAACATGGTAAGAAGATATCTAAACTGGGAGATGATGCCCAACGAGTATTACATGATATTAATTCACATGTTAATATACCATTTGTATTGAAGTGGGATGAAAAGAATCAAGAGTTCGATATGATTTCAAAGACAGTAATGAGAAAGACTAATTTTAAGACAAGTAATCCTAAATTGGATGTTTAATAATTGAATGGGAGAAGTTTATGAGTTATACAGTTTATGAACCATCAGTATCTAGATTACAACGTTGTGATTTAACAGTACCTGGATCTAGTCCGAAAATGTTTGAGAAGGCATTAAATTCTGATGCCGATTTTGTATTTTTAGATTTAGAAGATTCAGTTGCAGAACCAGATAAAATAAATGCACGTTTAAATGTGATTGAGGCTGTTAATACTCTTGATTGGAAAGGTGCGAACAAAACTATATGTGTTCGTATTAATGGACTTGAAACTGGTTATTGGTTAGATGATGTTATACAATTAGTAGAACATTGTGGTGAGAACTTAGATACTATATTAATACCAAAAGTAGGTGTATATGATGATATATATATGGTTGAATGTATTATTAATACACTAGAGATAAAACATGATTTGTATCAACATATCCAGTTAGAGTGTCTAATAGAAACTGCTCTAGGTATGTCTAATGTTGATGAAATTGCAAGAAAGAGTGCTAATTCTAGGTTGGAATCCATGCATTTTGGAGTTGCTGATTATGCGGCGTCTACAAGATCAAGAACTACTAATATTGGTGGATTGAATGAGAATTATCCAGGAGATCAATGGCATTCTGCATTAAGTAGGATGGTAGTTGCGTGTAGGGCATATGGATTACGTCCAATAGACGGTCCTTATGGGGATATTAAGGATACAGAGGGATATGTACTTGCTGCTAAGCGTGCTGCTGCTCTTGGATGTACTGGTAAGTGGGCGATTCATCCGTCACAAATTCCACTTGCAAATGAAGTATTCACACCATCAGATGAAGAAATACACATGGCTGACAGAATACTTGATGCATTATATAGAGCATCTAAAGAAGGGCATGGTGCCGCATCACTTGATGGTAAAATGATAGATGTTGCTTCTGAGAAAATGGCAAAAAATATATTAGAAATGATTACTACTATAAATAGTAGAAAGGACACATATGAGGATTAGAAGTTGAAGTCATTTATAGATTACATATTAGAATTAGCCAAACGTGATTACAAAGATGAATATAAGAAATTTCAATCATCTGCGAAACGTAGAAAGTATAGAGCCGAATTAGTAAAGTATAATAGAGATAAAGGCACATATGGTAATGGTGATGGTAAGGATGCATCTCATAAAAAAGGTAAGATTGCTGGGTTTGAATCTGAAAAGAAAAACCGTGGACGGTCTGAGAAAAGTAGATTAAAGGGTTCTAAACGAAAAATAAAATAAAGGGGAAAAACTATGGCAAATTTAATAAATGTATTAGGAGAAGAGATAACTTTAGCATCGGCAACTCATGTTGATTTTGCAAGAGTTGTACGATTGTTGTCTACTCATACATCAACAGTTAAAGTTCTTATAAAACGTGATACAGTAACGGTTGGTTCATTTACTATTCCAGATGGTGGGGAGATGTATATTGAGAAAAAACCAGGGGATGAGTTATCCGCAGTAGCAAATGGTTCTAGTGTGTTGATGACTAAAATATCTTATAGTCATTAGGGGATATGGTATGAAGACATATAAAAAATTATTAGAAGATATTGAACCATTAAATGAAGTAAAATTTCCATGGGTTGTAGTAGATACTGCTGATGATAATAAAGTGGTTGCTATGGCATCAGATGAATCAGATGCAAAAGATTCAATTCGTAGTGCTGAAAGACCACCAATGAATATTAAAGATAAGTCTACTTTGAAAATAGTTAAGACCAGAAAAAAACAACATGCTGGTATGCCGTTAGTTGAGGGTCAATACAGTAAGAAAGGCACCAAGAAATTTCATGTGAAAACGGATTCTGGATCATGGGATTCTTATTTAATAGATGGACTTAGACTTAAAATAAATGGCAACGAGGTTCGGTTGGTTACTTCTAGTGGTGTTCCTAATAACCTTGGTAATATAGGTTTCAATATGAAACCAGAGGGTTCTGATGCTTCAGTAAGAAAGATTATACTTGATGCCAATAAAAAACATAAGGGTGATATGGCAAAGGTTGCTAAAGAGATATCATCTAAAATTAAACTCAAAGTAGAAGTCATAGGTACTGTAAAGGAATCTGTTGAACTACTAGATGAGACATTAAAGGATTATTTTGATAAACAGGTAAAGTCACAAGAGGATGCTAAGAAATTATCTAAATCACAACTTGCCACTCTAAAGAAAGAGTATGCTAAAGTAGATAAGATTGACCCAACTACACCGGCATATAAGAGAATGAAAAATAAACTTACTTCATTGCCAACTGTGGTACTTCAACAGATTGTTGATGCAGAGATTAAGTTTCTTCAATGGGATGCTAAAGATATAATTAAAGGACGAAAGTCATGAAAACATATGAAGAATTATTAAAAGATATTAAACAAGTAGAAGTAGTTAGAGAGGGTGATGAACTTAAAGGTTGGATTGCGATTTATAAAGGCAAAAAACTTGAAATCAAGTTAGACAAAGATGCTGATTCTTTGTATGGTGCTAAGAAGTTTGCAATGAAAGAACTTAAAGTACCTAACTCTAAGAAAGGACTACTTTCCATTGCACCGGCATATTAGGGGTATGATATGAAAACATTTAAGACATTTAATGAGTCACGTGGAGATGATAGAGTATTGGCGTCTATCATAACGGCTTGTATAAAGAAGGAATGGAGTTTAACTAAGCGTGATGTTGTATATTATGATCCTGATGCCAGTCAGACAAGAAATGGTTTAAAACCTGGTATATTTGATTTATATGGTGCAGTTAGAATATATGTTGTAGAGAATGACTCTGGTGACTTTGGGTATGATTACGAGTTAAAATAATGGCAGTATTTAAGAATGATGATATATTAAAAGGATATTTTGCAAAGGTTCGAGAAGATATTGAATCAGGAACTGCTATTAAGATTGGGAAAGATGGTAAAGGTAAAAGTGATAAAATTGCACCCCAAAAAGGTATTGAATGGCCGAAAGAAGTTAAATTTGATAAAAAGATATTTGCTAAATTAGGTTCATATGATGAGAAAATTCTCAAATCCAAACTTGAAAATGATAAAGGGGGCGATTATTTTCAAGTTGAAGGTTCAGATGTTATCTATACATGGAGGTCTATATACAAAGGTGCTTATTCAACCGGAGGATCCGGTGGTGGAGCAAAAATAACAGAAATTACTGAATCTCTACAATGCTATTATTGCTCATATTTATATAATACATCTGGAATTACAAAACTTAAAGGGACAAGGGTTACAGAAACACTTTTAAAAACAACTGCCAATTACTGTGATACTAGATTGCCGCTTGCGACATTATATAAGGCATCTCCTGAAGAATGGCATGACAGTTACATAAAGACAGCAAATGCCCTTTATAAATCTACAGCGGGTAAGAAGTTTAGTAAACCCGTATACTTTCATCGAGGTTCTAAGTTCATGGATGCTGTGTATGCTAGAAGAAAACGATGCATGGATCATGATAAAGACTTAGCTAAAGAAAAAAATATTTCAGTTCAAGCACCATCAACATTCTCTAATGACAAATGGAATCCTGGTGATATATGGATGTCAACACTATCTATGTCATCACCACACCCATTCCCCGATAAGGGTGAACTATGGGAAGGGAAGTTGGGTGTACATACTTGTGATTGGTATGCACTTCAATCTGCTGTATATATAGCTGCTCGTAGAGGTATTACCATGGGAGTATCACTCAAGAAGATTGGTAAGGATGGTGCAAAAGTTCAAGAATATAATGGTATTAGAACAAAAAGAGATACTGTGACATATTTAGGATTTACTTTTGGAACAAACGGTGATTTCTTTTCATCTACTGATATATATCTATATTTTTCTGGTGGACAGAAGATGCAACTACGTTCATTTAATGGAACAACATCATGGCAGGGTGAGATAAAGGGTGGTGCAGCTGCTGGTGGTAAAATAGGTGGTGGTGGTGTTAATTATTATACAGAAAAGCATTTTGGACGTACTATAGGTAAGAATACAAAGGTATCTAAATCAGGCGGAAATACACATAATTGGGCAGAAACAAAATCTCCGAATATGAAGAATATGTATAATTTGTATGTAAGATTTAATGAAAATCAGATGGATACGTATATAGATACTATTAAAAGTGAAACAGAGTTTATAAAGAAATGTAAGGACTACACATATCAAAATAAAGATGCATCTAAGGCATTTATATTTTCTAAGTATATGGGACTATTATGCCTCGAATCTATTGGTAATAATGATTCTAAATTAGGTGGTAATTTTGGGCAAGACATATTTAGATATGCATCTTCGAATACAGACTTTTCATCATTCTTTGTAAAGATATCATAACAACGGGATTACAGGACTTAAAATGAAAACATTTAACGAATTTATATCAGAGGAACTTGACTATTT
>ENA-OREN01000921-OREN01000921.1-marine-metagenome-genome-assembly--contig:-NODE-921-length-37880-cov-3.953866_pt1 | contig 37880 bp, 46 predicted proteins | sample MGYA00248624_ERZ508555 | MGnify/ENA primary metagenome ERZ508555 (study PRJEB26222, sample SAMN06267773) | marine metagenome | isolation source: Saanich Inlet, British Columbia, Canada | place... | reverse complement strand
AAACAAAAAGATTGGTCAGACAAAACTACACAAACAAATAAAAAAAGATTGAAGTATGCTCTTGTTGATTTGGGACCTAAAGAAATTCAAACAATCACGCCCCAAGATATTTTAAAAGTTTGTCGCAAGATAGAGAACCGAGGCAGCATTGAAACAGCCAGGAGAACGAGAGGCATTATAGGCAGCGTCTTTAAATACCATATGCTTTATGATGTAAGTGAAAGAGTTAAAGATAGTCTCAGAGTTGCCAAGCAGCAGAATCATCCACATTTAACAGAGAAAGAAGACATCAAGGAACTGCTAAATAAAATTGATCACTATCATGGGTCATTTGAGACAACAAAAGCTTTAAAGTTTTTAGCTTATACATTTGTTAGGTCAAGACCATTACGAGAAGCTGAATGGACTGAGATTGAAGGAGACATATGGCGAATTCCTGAATGGAAAGAAAAGACCAGGCGTCCGTTATTGGTTCCCTTATCTACCCAGGCCCAGGCAATCCTGGAAGAAGTAAAGCAAGTTAATGGAGATAAGCAGTATGTGTTTAGCTCTAACTTTAGAGATGGCTGCCTTAGTGAATCTACCCTGGGAAGAGTATTAAACAGAATGGGTTACTTAGGTAAACATTCAACACATGGCTTTCGTCATATGGCTAGTACCTGTTTAAATGAATTGGAATATGATGGTGATGCTATTGAGCTTCAGTTGTCACACGCCCCTGTTGGAGTTAGAGGCGTGTATAACAAAGCTAAGAAATTATCTTATCGCACCAGGATGATGCAAGATTGGGCTGATTGGTTAGACAACCTTTAAATCAGATACCCATTGGAAGACTTCTGATTGCTTCCAGCGCTTTCTGTTTCCAAACTTTATCGGTTCAGGAAACTCACCAGCAATAATCATTTGTCTTAGTTTAGATTGTTTAAAACCAACAATCTCATGTACTTCGTTTGCTTTAATTAATTTTTCCATAATTATGTCCAGGCTATGCCAAGAGTTCTGAGTGCTTTCGCAGCAGCAGCTTCTTTGGCGGTTAATTTAGGTTGAGGTTTAAGTTTAGACAAAACTTTATTAGCTTTAGATTTCTTCCTGGCGAAATTTATTTGGCTGTACACATGACCACCATCTTTCGTCCATTCACCTTTTTTCTTTAAGAACACATACTCAGGGTCAGTAGAATGCTTCATTCTTTGTTGCATTAAACTTTCCGATGCTGTTTCACCATGAAGCTCTAACATCTTATCTTGTGCTTCAGGTACAGTCCAGGCTGTTCCATCATTGAGTACATACTTAAACCTTTGTCCGTTTGGCATTCTTCTACCCATGACTAAAACGGAATATCATCGTTTGGCTCATCGCGACCTACATCACCTAGAGGTGGATGTTCAGGCACATGAGGCGTTCTTGCTGGCTGAGGTACTGGAACAGCTTGCTCTTGGGTGTTCTTACTATCGAGCATTTGTATAACACCACCAAAACCATTAACAATCACTTTAGTAGTGTATCGATCGTTACCTTGTTTGTCTTGCCACTTTTCCGTTTGAAGCTCACCTTCGACATAAAGCTTTGTACCTTTTTGACAATACTGACCAACGATCTCAGCTAATTTTCCAAAGACTGTAATGTTGTGCCATTCAGTTCTTTCTTGTTTGACTCCAGCTTTGTCATTCCAAGTTTTAGAAGTTGCCAGGGCTATATTAGCCAAGGTGTTTCCAGTAGTAGTTTGTTTTAGTTCAGGAGGTCTTCCTAAATTTCCTACCAGTATTACTTTATTTATTCCACTCATAACTTTTCCTTATTAAATTAAAAAAATTTTTTTCCATCGATCATAATTACTTACTGGCAATACAATCGATGCTGTATTACCAGTTACGCCACATGGCCTCTTACCAACTACCTCAACCAACCCTTGCTTCTTTAGATCATTAACTCGACCACTTACTGAGCTAATCTCTAATCCTGTTGATTGTTGGATTTCTTTATTAGTCATAGGCTCGCCATGAGACTTTAAAAATTTTAAAATCTCTTCAGCTTGCTGACCAACAGTTCCATCTTTGTTGATTTTTTTGTATGCTTCAATGCTTGTACTTATCATTTATTACTCCTGTCCAAAGTGTTTATAAATACTATGTTGAGTTGCTTCGTTTAGAAATTGACTCCTTGCATCTTCTATTTGATTATTTAGACCTATCTTTAAATTTTCTAAATCGTCAATTTCAAAATTAGCATCAATAATAAGTGCATTTAAAGCTTTTATTTTTGATGTAAACTTTTCTGTTATTTGTTCTAAAACAACATCTTTTTCTATTGCCACTTTTCATACCTCTCTCTTATTAAAATTAGTTGCCAGGTTAAGGGGAAGCGACCTGGCGGCGCTATACTTAGAGACAAGGGAGGAGATGCCCTTATAATGTGTCTCTACTTAATCAATAGGCTAGGTTCCCCATCCTCTAAACTGAAGCCTTCAAACTGCTGACCATCTTTGATCGCTTGTTTGAGTCCTGACTTGTCTTCCTTTGCTACAAAAGTAACAAACTCCTCAGGAAAAATAGCGCCTTCAATTAGCACCAACTTAGATAGTGATGTACCTTTTCTAAGAGTTAAACCATGAACAGAGTTACCCGCTTTAGTCATGTCTAATTCTTTCATTGAATAAAGAGCCATATCTTTAAGCCTGGCTATCTTATTTTCATTAGTAGCCTTCTTATCCTGGAGCTGCTTGATCGCATTACTAAGAGCTTCTGAGTCAGCCTTCCAGGTCTTTAAGATTGCTGAGTAACTGGCAAACTTATCTTCAAGGCCCATACCCTCAAGTGTGTCTTCTATAACTTGAGAATCAATATCTTCCATGCTGAGAACTTCTTTAGCCTGGGCAGTTAATTCATATAGATTCATGCTGCCTCCTTCTTAGCTTCAGCTTCAGCAATTCTGCGCTTTGTTTTTTGAGCTTTAGATTCGCCCCAAGTAAAACGAACCTGGTCATTAGTATCTCTACAACCAAGATAAGAAACTTTGCCGTTCGGATTCCACTCGGCATACCATTTCCAATCTTTAAGGTTAAGTTTCCAGCTGGGCCTAAAACCACCAGCAGTAGTTTTGACAGTCTCTTCCTCAGACAATTGAAATTTAATCAAAGGGTAATCGTATAGTTCGCGACCAATACCCCAGTTAACGCAAGCTCTTTTAAATGAGTCTGAAGCCAAACCTTTTTCAGCCTCAGCATTTGATTCTGTACCTGTATCTTCTTTACTAATCCATTCGTTTGTCTCAGGATTAAAAATTGAAACAACACAGTTGTGATTGTCTCTGAGGTGTTCACGCTTCCAACCTAATGGGCCAACAACATCATCAAGTCTTTGCATATCGACCCTAGCATCTTTATAAGCCAGGATAGTGACATACCTTCCAGTATTAATTGATTGAACTCTAAAATCAATTTGATTCATTGTTAATGGATTTTGTAACTTTACTAACTTTTCCATAGTATTCTCCGTATTAAAGTGCAGAGACCATTTGGCCTTCTGCGGTAAAAGAGGTATTCATTGCGGCTTCGTATCCAGCGTTCCATTCGTTCTTGTCTGCCAGGGCAATGTTCAACTTACATGGGTATGTGTCGCGACCCTTATCGCTATTCATATCTTCAGCAGCTAGGTATCCACTTTTAAACATCCAGCTTTTGCTGCTTAAATATTCTTTTCGATTTGATCTTGTTACGACATTACTCATATCAGTATTACTCCTATAAATAAAAATATAAAAATAGAGACCACTACAAATAAATCTGTAATGGCCTCAACGATAGTTTTGATTTGATGTTTACTCATTAGATAAAGTCTCTCATTGACATGCCAGCGTCAGCCATAGCATCGAAATTTTCACGCTTAGATTCATTTCTAAACTCTTCAGCATCTGAGTCATGTCTGTCATCATCAGTAGGAAGTGTTTGCATAAATAAACCTTCCTCATCAATCTCTTCATAGACTCCACGCTCTTCATTAAACTCAATGTAGCCTTCATCTTCAGCTTCAATTATTATTGATCCAATCATGAAACCTCCTCAGGAAAAAATGCATCTTCAACTTTTACCTTGCGATTGTTTTTAAGTTCATTAGCAACCTCAAGAGGAAGCTCAAATGTTCCGTCATAATCAACTAACTTCTTGTAGCCAGTTCCGTTGCTATCTACTTCATCTTCAAACCACAAGCCACCGCCAACTTCTTCACCATAAATATGATGTTCAAAATAACCATAAGAACCTAGAATATTTATTCCAACTTCAAAATTTTTAGTTTCTGTGATCTTGTAACTTTCTTTTAGTGGATTCATAAAACCTCCTTAGCAAACAAAGCGTTGCGTAGTGATCTTGGCATCTTGCTTTGACGGCCATACATTTGACGAGCCATCTTCACAAGAGTTGGTTTAGCTGATCGTGTTTTAGTAAGAACTACCCAATCGTCAGTCAGCTTGTTAGGAACCTTAGAGACTTTAAGTGGGTGTTCCCACCAAATGCCATGAGTCCATTTGCGGCCAACAGAGACCACCGAAAACAATCGATGGCCTTTGTCATTTGTGTAAGTATTTAAATGTTTCATGATGACAACTCATTCCACAGCTTGTGGTTTTTCTCATAGCGCTTAATAAAAAACAAAGCTACATGAGCATCATCTAACCTATCAAAATACATTCTTAAAGTGTTATCATTGACAGGGTAATCAGCACCTGTATCAAAAATAGTGACTCCTTGATCATATAAGTATTCTTCAAGAGCAACTGAATAAGTTGGATGGTAGCCATCAGCTCCACCCATAACAGCACGCTCTTTCATTTCAGTTAACTCATTTGGTATCTTGATTGACCAATCTGCTTTATAAGTCTTTGAAGCAACACCTTCTACGACTTGAAGCGGTATATCTCTTATGTTTACTTTTTCCATTGTATTTCCCCAGTTTATGATCAGAAATCGTCTGACCGCGAATCCAATTAAGTTGATATATTTAATTGGATAAATACAATTATGCCATAAAAAACTCAATTAAATTGTATTAAATTGGATTAAAGTACAAAAAAACTTTGTGACAGGCGTATGACAGGCGTAAAAAAGCCCTAAGTGAATAGGGCTAGAAGGATTATATTAAATTGTATTTAACAAAAAGCTAGCAATCCATCACATTCTTTACGAATCATTGAAGCTGGTACATTGTTTGGATCAACCTCATAAGCATCCATAAAGGCAGCTAACTTTCTTACATCGCTACAAAGCATAGAGCGCATGTCTATCATTTCATTGTTTGATGTTGCAGATGGAATACGCCCAAACATTTCAACAATCTCACATGCGGTGATCAAAATTTGTCTGACATCTAATATAACTTTTTCACACAATAACTTTATTGTTTGAACCGAATCATCAACATAACTCCAGGCACACATTGTTTGTTCATGTGAAAATTTTATATCAGGGTAATCAGGTACTCCGATATTTTTTACAGGAGTATATATTTCCTGTAGTTTTTTTATAAAATTACTTTTCATTTAGTTCTCCATTTGTTCTTTTATACTTGTACGAATGACCTACTCATGTTGAGTACATCAGCTCTGAATAATCTGAGCCGAAACCAAGTGTACTTATAGATGTTTACGACAAGCCAAAATGACTTTCGTAAGTACCATCTTCCTTTAAGTTTTTTAGAAGCTACTTTAACAGATTGCTCTGAACTACCTTCATCTGCAAGTATGTTGAGAAAACCATTCTGCTTTAATTTGTTACTCGCTGCTTCCAGAATCAGTCGAGTCCTAGGCACTTTGATTATAGTGAGGTTCTTATAGGCTTTTCTCACTTGTTGTATTTAGTCTAACATAAAGTCTTACATTTATTAAGTATATACGAAACAATACATTAGAACAGATGCAATGTGAACTATTTTTTGTGACCAATGAATATCTCTTTGATTTCGCCTTCTTGAGACATACCTGGAGAATAAAAAGGCTTCTCATTTTTTTTGATCTTAACTACATAATAATCAAAATTTTTAAAATCAGGACGAACATCTTGGTCAGCTAACAGTAATGTTGTATCTAACGGAACACGAACATTCGTTTCATCAGATTCACCATAAATCAAAAAGTCTGTAGTTGTTTTTAATTTTTCAGCAAGAACTTTTAAATAACGCGGTTGTTGCACCTTACCCATTTCAAGCATATTAATACTGGTGGGTGGAACATTACATTCAGCAGCAAGTTCGTTTGCTTGTAACCCTAATTTTTCTCTTTTCCATCTAACGCGTCCCGCGATAGTTGACAAGTCATAATCAGCTTTTTTACTAATTTTGGAAATAACCTTATCACTCATAACTTTTCGTATAAAATTCAATTAAATTGGATTAAACTAAATTAATTTGTATTTATGGACAAACTGTTACAACATTTTAAAACACAAACCGCTCTAGCTGAAGCCTTAAATACCTTTCTTGGCGTTAAAACGATCAAGACAGGGCATATCTACTATTGGAAAAAGAAGGGCATACCAGCGAATAGGGCGATCCAAATTGAAGCAATGACAGGTGGCTTATTTAATCGCCGTCTTTTATGTCCTGAATTCTTTAATCAATAACTCTTGGAATGTTACCACAAAAACATTTTGCGGATAGATTAGAACCATGATATTGGTCACATGTAACAGCCGTTGTTCGATCGCTAGAAAATGCGGTAAACATGCAATAAATAGACCAAGTCCAAAGATGAGAGATCAAGAGATTAAAAAGTTTAAACCGAGATTAAAAGAAAAGTGTCCAGGCTTTGAGGAATTGAGATGAATCAGATACAAATACATTTAAAACCAATGAGCGTTAATGAGGCTTGGTGTCATCCTGGAAGGCGTTATAAGAGCAAGAAGTATAAGAGCTACACAGACACAGTTTTAATGATGCTGCCTTACCTTGATATACCTGAAGGTAATTTAGGCATCAGAATCGAGGCTGGCTTAGTTAAAAATGCTGACCTGGACAATATTTGTAAACCTATTTTGGACATTATTGAGAAGAAGTATGGATGTAACGACAATCGCTTTCTTGAGATCAACTTAGTGAAGAAGATCATTAAGCGCGGAGAGGGCTATTTTAATTTTTGTATTTGGGGGGTTGTATGAGTTTAGACGCAACAGTATGGGCATGGAATCAAAAAGTTAAAGCAACGCAGAAATTGGTTCTACTTTCATTGGCTGACAGAGCTGGAGAGAATCATGATTGTTGGCCTTCTATTGAACGCTTAGTTGAAAACACAGGTTTAGATAGAAAAACTGTGATTAAGGTTATTAAAGAAATGGTTGATCTTGGCCTTATACATTCTCAAAAGAAAGCATTTGGAAGGTCAAATACTTACACATTGATTGGTATTACTGAACATACCAGGTCTTCTCATAAGGTATCACAGGGTATCAATAGTACCAAAAACGGTACTAATGCCAATAGTCCCAAAAACGGTACTCCAATAGTCCCTGAAACGGTACTTTTAAAAGTCCCAAAAAAGGGACACAAATCTACAAAGGAATCTATCAAGGAATCTAAAAAAGAAAAAAAGATAAAAAAAGAAAATCTTATTGAAGCATTCTCTGAAGATGAAAAAGAACTTATACAAACTTTAATTGATCATCGAGAAGAGATTGACAAACCTTTTAAAACTGAAAGGGCTGTTCGCATGTTAGTTAAATGTTTGGATCACTATGCTCAGGAATGGGACATTACTTTGGATGATGCTGTTGATTATTGGTTGAGTAAAGAGTGGCAGTCAATTGATGTGAGTTATGAATATCCATTTAGGTCAAGAGATCGTTCTAATGATAACAAACTACAGAAGGGGACAGTTGCGGCAATGAACCCTATGCAACAGAGTCGAATTAATCAAACTAACAAACAACTTGAAAAGGTAGCTAATTATGAATGAGAATTTAGTAGCAGAGAAGTGCGCGGAAGACATCGTTAACAAGATGTGTGTCTATGGAAAGATTAAGCTCGCTGAAAAAAACTTATGGGCCAATGAGATCGTTGAGTATTTAAAAATTAAGAAGACTGACTACACTCCAATTCAACACAACAAGGTTGTTGATGTGATTCCTGTAATGGACTTTGATCATGGCATTGAGATACTCCTGAATTATATTAAGAATGTCCAGGACGAAACTTTACAGATTGAAGCTCCGAAAGAGGAGGCTAGTCCAATAGAGATTTTTGAGCTGATGAACCATGAGGAAAAGATTAACAAATGTAAATCCTGGTTAACTTGTGGCTGTCCAAAGAGAGCCATACCAAACTACATCTACGACTACCTAAAGGTTATTGATGAGGATACAAAGGCTGAAATGAGAAAGCTGTTTGTCCAGGGCCAGGAGAAAGCACTAGAGAGTAGAGGCGCTGTAAAGAGTTTGGCTAGAGAAATGAGTATGGACAATGTCTAAGTATCGAAAAGCAGCACAAGGTGAGCATTGTACGATTCGTTTACCAGGTTGTTTGCCTGGGACAGAGACTTCAGTCCTGGCACACCTACCGAATAGATCAATGGGAAAAAAGAATAATGACCTTAATTCGGCTATAGCGTGCTATTCCTGTCATCAAATCGCTGATGGCGCTGTTCAAACAGACTTGGAGAGAGAGTGGGTAGAGCTGATGTTTAGAAGAGGCCAGGAGAGAACGATTAATCGAATGATTGAAAAGGGAGTTTTAAAGGTATAGGGCATTTAATTTTTGGTACTACATTTAGTGCTTACAGCCGAATTTTGCGTGTCCTATCCCTTTACAACTAGAGGAGAGAAATATGGAGTTAATTAACAAAGCAGTAGCATGGGCTAAAGCTAACAAGTCATTGGCAATAATCTTTGGATTTATTGTGATTGGAATTGGCGCTCAGTTATTGGGGTTAAGTTAAAAGAAATGAAAATAATAGTGAAAAGAGATACGCCAATGGAAGCTAATGAGATGGCAGCTAACATGATTGTATCTCATTTCGCTAAAGCTAAAAGCGACAAAGCAATTATTGAAATTACTGATGAGAGAAATCAAACCAGGTCACAACAGCAAAATCGACTGTATTGGTCGTGGTGTAGCTTGTTAGGTGACTTTCTTGGATATACCAAAGACGATACAGCTCTATTGCTACAAGAAAAATTCCTGGGAAGGCATGAGTTTACTAATAAAGCGGGAACAGTTGATATTTCTCAAGTTTTAGGAACCTCAAAACTAAAGACTAAAGAATTTGCTGAGTATCTTGAGAAGGTTGAGATATTTTCTGCCAATGAATGTAATTTTGTATTGCCAAGACCTGACGATTTGTACTGGCAAGCAATGGGAGTAACTGATTGACCAAAAAACACACTCAAAATTTAGTTATTGAAGATGATTTAAATGAAAGATATGTTGCTTGTTTACTTCTTTATGCTGAAGCTGAAGGTATAGAAGTTGACGAAGCGCATGACGATGTAACCGCATTTCTAAAAGAGTATGAGCTGGATGTAGATAGAACCAACATACCTCTTAGCAAAAACAAAAGATACCATTGATAAAGATAAAGGTTCCAATTTGGTTTTTTAGTCACAAGAAGTTACCGCGCCAGGCATTGCTGCGTACTTGGAAAAAGGTAGCCACTACTGGTAACTGTGAAAGAGGCCAGGGCTGGAGAGTTGGGGAGACGCATCACAGAGCAAAACTAACTGATCATGATGTGGAGCTTATACGATTGCTGCGTGAAGGCGGCATGAAAATTAAAGAAATTGCTCGCAAGTTTGAATGCAGTCCATCAAACATTAGCGAAATAACAAATTATCGACATCGTGTGAATGTGGGTATAGCTGTAAGAAAAGTTTTTGAATAATGAAAAGGAGTTCTAATGAGTAATAAATATAAACCTTATTGGTCTGAGATGTTAAACAAGGCCGAGCTAATGAAGTTGGATAGTAAAAAACTAGAAAAGATTGGTCGTAAGCATGGGCTTGAGCTGGATAGACGCCGCACTAAAGAGAACTTAGTTAACACCTTGTATGAGCATCTATGAATTGTTGGCATTGCCTTGAAGAATTAATATGGGGCGGTGATCACGATTTGGATGATGAAGAATTTGATATGGTGACTAATTTGTCTTGTCCAAACTGTGGTGTGTTTGTTTTAGTTTATTTACCTAGGGAGGATTAAATGAAAAAGTTAAAACCTGATGCAAAAGTAACAATAAGAGAAGGGCTGTCAGCAGCAAAATGGCGCAGTCTGAATAAACCTTTTGAACCTGGCATGAGTAGTTATAAAGATTTAGGAATAGAATACTTCAAGGGAAAGTCTAGTAAGTTTTGGGATGGAGTGCTGTTGGGATTGATCCTAGGCTACATTCCTTATCTATGGCACATGTACATTTAGTGCCGACAACAGATAACTTGCAGAACTTGGGTTATAGTCTAAGTATGGCTAAAAAACCAATGAAAAAACCCAAGACTAAGAGACCTACAAAAAGAAAAGGATACTAGTTATGGATGACAAAGACATTAGTCCCTCTTACTACAAAGGTGAGGGCTTAGAGCTTTGTGATGTGTTGATTGCTTTTAAGTGTGATTTCCTTATGGGCAATGTGATTAAGTACGCAATTCGATACTCTGAGAAGGGAGAGAAGGGCGGCATAAAAGCACTACGCAAAGCTAAATGGTACATAGAGCGAATGATTGATGAAGAGTTAAAGCATGGAAAAATTGATGGCACGACCTACTAAATACAAAAAGGAAATGTGTGAGACTGTTATTGAGCTTATGAGAGAAGGCGCAAGTCAAGAAGAAGTGTGCGGACACCTTGATATTTCAAGGGAAACATTCTATCGATGGAAGGAAGAAAACCAAGAGTTTAGTGACACCGTAAAAAGGGGCATTCAATTGTCTCAGTCTTGGTGGGAAAGAGAAGGTCGAATAAGTCTGAGAGATAGAGAGTTTAATTACACAGGCTGGTACATGAATATGAAGAATCGATTCAAGTGGGCTGATAAGCAAGAAGTAAAGAATGAAGGGATCACGACTGTCATTGTGAAGTCAAAGATTCCACACTACCCAGGGGAACAGGACGAGCCAGGTTACGATGAAAGCTGAAGTAGATTTGGTTTACAATCCTCACAAGTATCAAGCAGAGATACATGAGAAGCTGAAACGATTCTCGGTATTAGTTTGTCATAGGCGTTTTGGTAAAACTTTTCTTGCGATTGCTACCTTGATTGATGCTGCCATATCAACTGATAGAGAAAACCTTCGGTTTGGATATGTGGCTCCCTTTCAGAAGCAAGCCAAGCAAGTAGCCTGGGATTATCTTAAACAGTTCGCATTACCTATTCATGGAACCATTGCGAATGAATCAGAGACCTCTATTACATTTACTAATGGAGCCAAAATAAGACTCTACGGAAGTGACAATGGTACGGCTATGCGTGGTCTTTACTTTGACGGGGTCGTGTGTGACGAGATAGCTGACTTTAGACCTGAGACCTGGCCTGAGATTATTCGTCCCGCGTTAACAGACTCTCATCACAAAGGATGGTGTCTGTTTATTGGAACGCCTAAAGGACTCAACCAGTTTTATGATCTCTATCAGTATGCTCAACAAGACCCTGAATGGTATGCGGGGATGTATCGCGTTGATGAGACTGACATCTTGGATGATGAAGAGATACGAATGGCTCGCAAGACGATGGATGAGAATCAGTATAGGCGTGAGTTCTTATGTGACTTCAGCGCTTCTATGGATAACGCACTCATCACAATCGATAAGGTAAGTGATGCTGCTGCAAAGAAAATGACTGAAGCTGATATTACAGGCTCGGCCAGGATACTTGGAGTGGATGTCGCTCGCTTTGGTAGTGATCGAAGTGTGATACAGAAACGCCAGGGACTTGCAGCCTTTGAACCTAAGATATTTGATGACATCGATAACATGACATTGGCTGGCATGGTTGCTCAAACGATTAACGAATGGAAGCCTGATGCAGTATTCATTGATGCGGGTCGAGGTGAAGGTGTGATTGATAGACTAAGGCAGCTTGGATACTTTATTACTGAGGTTAACTTTGGCGGTAAAGCGCTCAAGCCGATGTACAACAACAAGCGCTCAGAGATGTGGGATGGCATTCGCATATGGCTTGATGATGGTGGAGCCTTACCACCGCATACCGATTTAAAAACAGATTTATGTGTACCGACTTACAAGTTTGACAGCGCTAACAGAATGCAGCTTGAGAGTAAGGATGACATCAAGAAGAGAGGTGGAAGGTCACCTGACCTGGGTGATGCCCTGGCATTAACCTTCTCATACCCAGTAGCAGCCAAGAAGCTAGGTCACTTTGGCTTTAAAGAAGAAGCCGTATTGGCTGATTATGACCCATTTAATTAGGAGATAAATATGTGTTTTGGAAGAAGAAGTCAACCCGCGCCACCACCACCACCCCCAGCCCCAGTTGAAGTTCCAGCAGCTCCTCCAACCCAGGCAGCTCCTGAAGTAAAAGCAGCAAGAAAAGCTGAAAAAGTTAAAGCTGCTCGTTTACATGGGCGCAAGTCAACCATATTGACAGGGCCAAGAGGAATTTTGGAAGAAGCTGAAGTCGGTAAAAAATCTTTGTTAGGTCAATAGTATGTGTTTTGGAGGAGGGGGAAGTGGCCCACAATCAAGAGCAGATATTGCTGCGGGTGGATTCAGACCAGGCGCTAGTGCTAAAGCAGCTACACCAGCGGGTAATCCAAATATAGCTATGAGACAAGGAGCTTATGATTCATCACAATCATCAGCAACAGTTAGTAAACAAACAGCAGACCGCAACACAATACGAAGAGCAGATAGTTATGGTTCTAAGCAAGCTGCTTCTAAAAGTAAAAAAACATCGAATGCTTCAGCAGTCCAGGGCGGTAAGAACATTATGAGCGCATTAAACAATTACAACAAAGCAAACAAGAAAACCATATTAGGGAGTTAGTAGTGGCAAATACAATGGATTACATGAGACGATGGACGGACATCAAGGATGAGCGTTCTACTTACTTCGGACATTGGGAAGAGCTGAGTGAGTTCATTATGCCCAGGCGTGGACGATTCCTAACTTCTAAGAGTAATGACGGCTCAAAGAAGAATGGCAAGATTATTGATTCAACTGGATCAATGGCGGTCAGAACTTTATCTGCTGGAATGATGAGTGGTATTACATCGCCAGCCAGGCCCTGGTTTAGACTTGCTACACCACAAGCTGCGTTAATGGAGCAGTCTGATGTTAAGCAATGGCTGTTTGCAGTAGAGAAGACTATGAGAGATATATTCTCAAGATCAAATTTATACAACTCATTGCAAACTGTTTATGAAGAGCTTGCTGTGTTTGGTACAGGCGCATTACTCATTAGTGAAGACTTTGATGATGTTATTCGTTGTTATCCATTTACTGTAGGTGAGTATGGCATAGCACAATCGCACAGGCTCCAGGTCGATACCTTTTATCGTGAATTCAATATGACTGTTGCCCAGGTGGTTGAACAATTTGGCCTGGACAGTTGTAGTGATGCTGTTCAAACGATGTTTAAGAGTGGACAGCTTGATAAGTGGGTTGAAGTGCTGCATGTGATTGAGCCTAACTCAGCGCGTGAGTATGACAAGAAAGATAATCAAAATATGCCTTATCATTCATGCTATGTTGAGAAGGCTAGTAAGAATGAACGCAAACTCTTAGAGAGTGGCTATGAAGAGTTTCCAGTCTTAGCACCGCGTTGGCATGTCACAGGTGTAGATATTTATGGAAGGTCTCCTGGTATGGATGTTTTAGGTGATGTTAAAGCATTACAAATAGAACAAAAGCGTAAAGCACAGGGTATTGATAAGATGGTTAATCCTCCACTCCAAGCACCATCATCACTTCGTGGTCAATCAGCAAGTGTATTGCCAGGTGGAGTGACTTATGTGGATACCATGCAAGGCACACAAGGAGGTTTTAGACCGACTTATGAAGTAAACCCAAGACTTGGAGAATTACAACAGGATATACAGGAAACACAATATCGTATTCGTCAAGGGTTTTATAGTGATCTCTTTCAAATGATGATGAACTCAGACAGGAGACAGATTACTGCAAGAGAGATAGACGAGAGACATGAAGAAAAACTATTAATGCTTGGCCCTGTATTAGAGCGATTGCATACTGAGTTACTTAATCCACTTATTGACAGAACCTTTAACATCATGGCGCGTAATGATTTATTACCTCCAGCACCTGAAGAGTTGGCTGGAGTTACTCTAAAGGTGGAATACATTTCTGTTATGGCCCAGGCTCAGAAAGCCATTGGTACAGGAGCCATTGAAAGACTCGCTGGATTTATTGGAAACATGGCAGCGGTTAAGCCTGAAGTCCTAGACAAGTTTGATGCAGACCAATCCGTTGATGAGTACGCTGAAATGCTTGGCGTACCACCTAAGATTGTTGTTCCTGATGATATTGTTCAGCAAGTAAGAGAAGAGAGAGCTGCACAAATGGAACAGCAAATGGCAATGGAACAAGTTAACCAGGGAGCGCAAGCAGCCAAAGTCATGAGTGATGCTGATACAGGTGGTGAGAACATTCTCTCTGACATTATTGGAGGCATAGGCTAGTGGTCGTAAGCATTGACGATGCAATTGATGCGGTCACTAATTTACAGTTTATGGAGGCACGCCCTGAGAATCAATTACATCACGAATCAATGCTAATCACCCTGGAGTTTTTACAAGAATGCGGGTTTGTTAATTTATCGTTGGAAGACACTAATCAGGTGGACAACAGATAACTTGCAGAAAGTATGAGATAGTGCAGATATGAATAAACTATGACTAAAGAATACAACGCATCGGACGAGACCAATGTCAAGAATGCGAAACAAAAAGAAAAGAATAAATTAGATACTGAACTGGCAGATATTAAGTTACTGCTAGGTAAACAATGGGGCAGACGCATTGTCTACAAAATCCTGGAGCGAACAGGACAGTATCGAACCAGTTTCAATAGCGATAGTAATGTAATGAGTCTTCACGAGGGTGAGCGCAATATAGGATTATGGTTGTTGGATAAAGTGGCATCAGCGGATATAGATCAATACTCGGTGATGCTTAAAGAAAACCTTAAACAAGGAGATTCAAATGGCTGAAGAGGAAACAATACTGACGGCGGAGACGCCTGAAGTTGCAACTAATGAAGAGCAGTCAGAAAACTCAACTGAGACAACAGAGGCTTCAACAGAGTCAACGGAGTCAACGGAGAGTAATGCTGCTAATAAAGAAGAAGGCAAAGAAGAGACTGAGGTAGCGGGAGCGCCTGAGGAATATGGAACATTCGACTTGCCTGAGAACTTTGATATGAACAATGATACGCTCGCTGAATATCATACCTTTGCAAAAGAGAATAACTTAACACAAGAACAAGCTCAAAGAGGTGTGGACATGGTGGCCCAAATGAAAGAGGCTGAAATGAATCAATGGGTGGAGCAGCAGAAATCCTGGGTGGAAGATGCTAAAGCGGATGCTGAATATGGTAACGATAAATTCGATGAGAGTATATCAGTTGCTGTTAAGGCTCGTGATAGCTTTGGGACATCCGAGTTTAATGAAATGCTTGATAGCTCAGGGCTGGGTAACCATCCTGAAATGATACGGTTTTTACATCGTGTCGGTAAGGCAATCAGCGAGAATTCGGTTGTTGTGGGAGGAACCACAACTAGCCAGTTAACGCGTGAAGCTGTCCTTTATCCATCAATGCAAACTTAATAATAATACTTAAAGGAGTATATCAATGGCAGTATTGTCAACTACAAATCCTACTTTAGCTGATGTAGCTAAAAGGTATGATGCGGATGGTAAGATTGATACTATCGTGGAATTGTTATCTGAGACTAATGAAGTTTTAGACGATATGACATTCCTCGAAGGCAACCTTCCAACGGGTCATAAAACAACAGTCCGTTCAGGACTACCAAGTTCAACTTGGCGTAAGCTCAACTATGGTGTTCAACCTTCAAAGAGTACAACTGTTCAGATTACTGATACAGCGGGTATGCTTGAGGCGTATGCTGAAGTCGATAAGGCGTTAGCTGATCTAAACGGTAACACCGCTTCTTTCCGTCTATCTGAGGACAGAGCATTCCTAGAGTCTATGAACCAAACAATGGCGAGTACATTGTTCTATGGTGATACTGGAACTGACCCTGAGAAATTCATGGGATTAGGGCCGCGTTACAACTCACTATCTGCGGAAAGTGGGGACAACATCATCGTAGGTGGTGGTTCAGGTTCTGACAACACATCAATTTGGTTGGTGTGCTGGGGGCCTAACACTTGTCATGGTATCTACCCTAAAGGTTCACAAGCTGGTCTGAAACATCAAGACCTCGGTGAAGTGACTTTAGAAGATGCTGCAAGTGGTAAGTACCAGGGCTACAGAACTCACTACAAGTGGGACATCGGTATGTCATTAAGAGATTGGCGCTATGTTGTTCGTATCCCGAACATCGATGTGTCTGACCTAACTAAAGATGCTTCAGGTTCATCAGCAGCTCTAGTTGACTTAATGGTACAAGCAGTAGAAAAACTTCCAAATGTAAATCTTGGTCGTGCTGTTTTCTACGGCAACCGTACTATCTCTTCAATCCTAAGACGCCAAATTACTAACACAAGTAATGTTCGTCTATCTATGGATGAGGTAGCTGGGAAGCGTGTAATGTCTTTTGATGGTATTCCATTCAGAAGGAATGACGCTATTTTAAACACCGAAGCCACAATAAGCTAAGGATAACACAGGAGTAAATAAATGATTATTGATTACAATCTTCAATTTTCCGATGCTCAGTCTGTAACGGCTGATGCGGCTTCGACTAATGTCATCGACCTGGGTTCAGATCGTGATATTGGCCCTGGTGAGGAAATGAAAATCGCTTTGAACTTTGATGTGGCTATGGGTGGCTCTTCGCCAACTCTAGCGGTTCAAGTTCAGACAGACGATAACTCTTCATTCAGCTCTGCAAGCACAGTACAGACTTCTCGTAGTATTGCAGCAGCAGCAGTTGGAGACACACTTGTAATGGGGTTACCTGATACAAATGAAAGATATGTTCGTCTCTACTACGATGTTGGAGGCACAAGCCCAACAATGACTGTAAGTGCATCAATTGTTAAGGACGCACATCAGTACCAATCATACCCAAATGCTGCTAATTCGTAATTAGTAGTTAAGGTGTGTTTTTAATTCTGAGGGGCGGTAGGTTCTTTAAACTTTTCATACTACTGCCCTTTGGTTTTAACTAACGAAAGGAAGCGCAATGGCTAGTGAAGTCGATATATGTAATTTAGCACTCTCTCATATTGGAGCTAGTGCCACCATTTCAAGTTTAACAGAGGCTTCTGAAGAAGCTTTTCATTGTAATTTATTGTTTGCTGATACGCGTGATACATTACTTCGAGCATTCCCCTGGGGATTTGCTACGCGTCACCTAGCGTTATCCGATGTTGGTACACCTCCAGGCAACTGGAACTATCGATACAGTTATCCAAACGATTGCATATTCGCAAGAGAGATACTACAAACAAATACTGTTGCTGGCAGTAATGATCCCATTCCTTTTGAAGTCGCATTAGGTGATGCCTATGACTCAAGAGTAATATTAACTGACCAGGAAACAGCAACCCTAATTTATACCTATCAAGCAACCAATACTTTGGTGTTTGAACCCATGTTTACAAATGCCCTGGCTTGGAAGTTAGCGAGTGAAGTTGCTATGCCAATCACAAGGGACGAAAAGAGAATGGAGCAAGCTTATAACATGTACTTGACTGTACTCGGAGAGGCTAAAACATTTAATGCTAACGAGTCTCACATAGATAGAAATACGGATGCGAGCTGGATAACAGGGCGTAGTTAATGCCTGTACATACGATTCAGCCATCATTCTCAGGCGGTGAGTTAGCACCATCCTTACATGCGCGCGTTGACCTGGCTAAATACGCAACTGGACTCAAGACCTGTCGTAACTTCTTTGTCCAGGCTCATGGCGGCGTTGCTAATCGTTCAGGTACAAAGTTTGTCTGTGAGACCGCAAACTCAGCCAAGATTACAAGACTCATTCCTTTTGAATTTAATACAGAGCAAACCTACATTCTAGAGTTTGGTCATCAAACAATGAGAGTCATTAAAGATGGCGGCCAAGTTTTATCAAGTGGTAGTCCTGTCTCAATCGCTACGCCTTACTCAGATACAGAGCTGGCTGATTTACAGTTTTCTCAATCGGCTGATGTGATGACTATTTGTCATGCCTCTTATCCTGTTAAAGAAATTAAAAGAACCTCACATACAGCCTGGACAATTACCTCCGTTTCATTTGGTACATCAATGGCAGCTCCTGGAAGTGTATCGTCAACGGCACAGAACTATGATTCAAGCAATCCAGGGACATCATACTCGTATGTTGTTACTGCTGTTAAGACAGATACAGCGGATGAGTCAGTTGCCTCAAGTGCTACATCAATAACGAATAATAATCTTAGCTCAACCATTACCAATACCGTATCTTGGGGCGCGGTAAGTGGAGCTGATAGTTACAACATATATAAGTCTATTGGTGGTATTTATGGCTTTGTTGGACGCTCGACAGGAACCACCTTTAAAGATGACAACATTGAGCCTGATGCTAATGATACGCCAGCTACAGCAAGAACAATATTTAATACAACCGATGAGTATCCAGCAACCGTTTCTTATTATCAGCAGCGCCTGGTCTTTGGTCAAACAAACAATGACCCTCAAAAAATCTTTATGTCGCAAACGGGTAACTACCACAACTTTAATATCTCAGAGCCACTCAGAGATGATGATGCGGTGACCTTTACCATTGCAGCGTCCCAGGTCAATGAAGTCAGACACCTGGTTCCACTTAGCGATATGATTATCCTTACTTCAGGTGGTGAGTGGTTATTAACCGCTAACGATGGCGTGATTACGCCTTCTGCTATTCAGGTTAAGCCGCAAGGTTATCGTGGTTCAGCCGATGCTCCGCCTATTGTTATTGGTAACACCATTATTCATTTACAGTCGAAAGGGGCGATCATTCGTGACCTGGCATTTGCGCTAGAGTCTGACTCTTATACTGGTAATGATTTAACAGTTTTAGCCAGCCATTTGTTTGCTGGAAAGACAGTAAAAGAATGGGCCTACGCTCAAGCTCCTCACTCTATCGTTTGGGTAGTATTAAGTGATGGAACTTTAGCGGCCCTAACCTACATGAGAGAGCATGAAGTATGGGGTTGGTCAAGACACGATACTGACGGCACATTCGAGAGCGTTTGTACCATTGCTGAGGGTGACGAGGATGCCACTTATTTTGTCGTTAAGCGCACCATTAATGGCGCAACTAAGCGTTACATAGAACGCCTGAATACAAGAGTATTTACAGAAGTTGCTGATGCGTTCTTTGTGGACTCAGGTCTGTCATACGATGGTACACATACAGGCTCTACTTCAATGACATTATCGGGAGGTTCTTCCTGGACACATTCAGAGACTTTAACTTTAACAGCAAGCGGCAGCACCTTTGTATCAGGAGATGTTGGCAATACCATTGTTCTTACAATAGGAACAGAGACACTCGTATGTACCATTCAGGCATACACCAGCGCCACAGTCGTAAGTGTCAAAGCGGGTCGTGATGTACCTGTAGCATTTAGAAGCGTTGCAACAACAACCTGGTCTAAAGGAGTCGATGAGATTTCAGGACTTGGACACCTTGAAGGTAAGACTGTAGCAATCCTGGCGGATGGTAATGTTGAAGCACAACAGACTGTAGCATCAGGCGCGATTACTATTTCAAATCCAGCCACTAAGATACATATTGGACTACCGATTCAGGCAGATGTACAAACACTTAACCTGGAGCTGGGTCAACCCACTCAGCAAGGTAAGAAGAAAAGCATTTCAGAGGTGACACTTAGAGTCGAAGAGTCAAGAGGCGGCAAGATTGGATATGACGCTGATCACCTCACAGAGTTTAAACAAAGGGCGTATGAGCCATATGGCACAGCAACCTCCCTTAAAACAGGTGATATATCAGTCACCATGCCCTCTACTTGGCGTTCTGAGGGATCAATATTCTATAGGCAAGATGACCCATTACCTATGACATTATTGGCCGTTATTCCAGAGGTGAGTGTTGGCGGATAAGATTGAAATTAGAGATGTGGAGCCAGGTGACATTGATATGTTAGTTGCGAATATGCGTGAGCATGACATACAGGAAGTGAATGCAGCTACGCGTATGGGTATTGAGAATGCGGTTAAGACATCCGTCAACCTTTCAACTTACTCAAAGACAGGACTCGTTAATGATGAGTTAGTTTGTATTTGGGGAGTGTGTCCAATATCACTACTCAGTAGTTCAGGCTCCCCCTGGATGTTAGGAACAGATTTAATTAAGCAAAAGCAACGAATATTTTTAAGACGGTCTAAGCCCTGGTTAGATGATATTCGTAAAGATTATAGGTATTTAGAGAACTTTGTCGATGAGCGTAATGTGATGTCGATTAAGTGGCTCAAATGGTTAGGTTTTGAAATGGATGAGGCAGAGCCATACGGCATACATGGTGAGCCTTTCCACAAGTTTACAATGGAGATTTAGTATGTGTACCCCGATGTTAGGAATGATGCTCAACTTTGCTGGCGCAATGTCCCAGGCTGCTGGACAAAGGCATGCAGCAGAAGCTAAAGCAGCAGAATATCGTTATCAAGCCCAGGTCGATGATAACAATCGTAAAGTAGCCGAATGGAAGGCAGCAGATGCAAAAGCCAGGGGCCAAAAAGAAGAGGCATCACTTCGAGTCAAAGTAGCACAACTTAAAGGTAGACAAAGAAGTGCATTAGCAGCAAGCGGCGTAGAGGTAGGTAGTGGTTCTGCTCTTGACATCCTGGGAGATACAGCAGCTCTTGGGGAGTTAGACGCGCTTACGATTAGATCAAACGCAGAGCGAGAGTCATACGAACAGAATGTAGTCGCAAGTAATTTAAAAGCTAACGCGGGTATGAAACGAATGGGCGCTGACAACGCAATCATTGCTGGAAAGATTGGCGCACAAACATCCTTATTATCAGGTGCTGGTTCTGTTGCTAATAAGTGGTACAACTACAAATATACATAAGGATTAACAATGGCAACAGTTCCTCAATATCAAATCGGTCAAGTTAAAGACAAAGCAGTTAGCGGTGGCTTTCAACAAATACAAACTAACTCGGATGCGTTTGGTGCGGGTATTGCAAATGCTCAAATACAACAAGGACAGGCAATCAGTCAATTAGGTGACCAGGCATGGCAAACAGCCTTTCAACAAAGAGACATACAAGACCAAGCAACACTTCGTGAACGCGATAACTTGTTATCAGCAAAGATCAGAGAGTTAATATCTGATGATGGTGGTTATTTATCGTTGACAGGTAGAGAAGCAATTAATGCTAAAGCCAGTATTGAAAAACAATTAGAAGCGTACAAGAAAGAACTTGGAAAAGGTATTGACCAAAGAATAGTAGGTAAGTACAACCAAGTAGCTAACCAACGATTAACGAGTGCGTTTTCAACTATCGATAGTCACAATCGTACACAGGGTGATGCTTGGAATAAACTTGAAAGAGAAGTCCGTATATCAGGACAAATTCAAAATAGTATTGCAGCCTTTAATGATCCTGGTGCAATGAAACTAGAGTTTGATCTTGGCATAGTAGAAGTCAATTCAAAGTTACTCGATGTTTATGGCATTGATGCGTCTGCACCGAAAGATGATACTGAGAAAGCCATTATTGCATCAGAGACTTTAAAGTTTACAACTAAGGTTCATGAAGGCGTAATCTCTAACTTGTTAGCAAATGGACGCTATACAGCAGCTCAGACGCACTTTGAAGATAACAAAGCTGCTATTGATGGCACGATGTATGACGATATAACAACCAAGCTACAAGCCCACACATTGACAGGTGAAACATTAACGAAGGTTAAAGAAATAAGAGCGTTAGGTGGAAGCATAGCAGAGCAGCTTGTCGAGGCTCGTAAAATTACTGACCCTAAATTACAAGAAGCAGTTGTTTCTGGTATCAAAGCTAGGTTTAATGAAGACGAAGAAATTAAAAAAGTAGATCAAGATGAAGCCTTAGTCGATGCTCATCAACTCATTGCTGATGGGGCTAGGACAAGAGAAGACATTGATCCTGACACTTGGTCGCGTTTAAGTGGTTCTCAAAAGGCTGACCTTGAAGCCTTGTTTACTACAATGGCTGACCAAGAAGACGCAAGACAGGATGAGATTAAAAGAGAAAAAGAGGCAGCAGCAGAAAAACTTGTTTATGGCAAATTAGCAGATGGTGAAGTTATAACTAAAGAAGACTTGATGGATATGTCAGGTGTTTCTTATTACAACTATATAAGAGAAACAAAGCGTTTGTTATTAGAAGGCAAAACAGAAAAATATCAAGCTGTACTTAATACAATTAGTGAACAGATAGCTATTGGTAAGACCTACGGCGAAATACAAAAAGGATTTAGTACAGAGTGGGATCAGTTAGAAGGTGTTGCTAAACAACGACTTAAAACTATTCTTGATGCGACTGCTGAAAAGAACTTAAACGATTCTCAAACCTTAATGTATAACGAGGCGTTAAGAGCGGTTGCTCAAGGCGTTGAAATTGGCCCAGGTATGTACGAGTCAATGTCAGGCATTCAAGAGTTGTATGTTAAAGAGAAAATACAACAACGAGAAGATCAGTCTGCTGCAAGAATCAAAACAGCTAAAACCATTGCAGAAGATGATGCCTACGATACGGTTTTAAAACATCTTGTAGCGGGTGGCAGCTTAGAGGATTTACCTGAAGGTAAGTTCGATGAGATGAGTGGTGTTCAGCAAACCAGTATTACAACAGCAATTAGTGCTGCTGAAGCTAAAACAAACGCAGCCTCAATTGCTCTTAAACAGCAAGAACAATACCTAAGATTCAAGCAAATGGCAAAAGATGATCCAGCAGCATTCTTAGCGTTACCTTTAGAGAACTATGTCGGCACAGTAACAGCGGGTAACTATAACAAACTGGTTGACATGCAGCAATCAACTGACACCGTTAATCTTTATTCTTCACAAGATGATGTAGTCAAGATGGCGCTCGGTTCAATTGGATATAAGGACATTGATCAGTTGTCTGTAAAAAAAGATGGAAATGGCCCTGATGTAAGACGCTTCTTAAATGAAATTGATGTATTAACTTCAGCCCACTTTGCAGAAACTGGTAAGCAGCCAAGCCAACAAGAATTTAAAGACATAGTTACCTCATTAATAACTGACCTGGTGTGGAACTCTAATGTTGGAAAAGATAAACAAGAGCCACTCATTTTAGCAATGGACGAAGCAGAAGACTTGTATATCAAAGTAGATAGATTAGACAATTCAGGCAAGACCGACAATGTTCAGCTAAGTGAAATCAACGATGTAGATAGGGCGATGTTTATAACAGTCTTAAATGACAACAACATTCCAGTTACAGCACAAGCCGTTGCAGAACTTTCAACTGTACCATCAGCGGAAGTAACAGAAATAGTTAAAGTAATGAATCAATTAAACATAGCTGTCTCAACTAAAAGTATTAGAGATTTTTATATCAATACCCCCAACTAAATAACTATGGCATTAACAATCCCAGGCTCAGACAATAATGATGATGACAAGTGGCTCAGTAATGATGACATTGGATCAGTCGATAAACCCGCATCTCCTTTAATAGAGTCAAGCAATAAGTATCTTGCTTACGGTCAAAATCTTCAGAACCAAGAGCGATTAGATCAATACATGGCGATCCCTGAAGAGGAAAGCACAAAAGATTATCTTGCTTATGGACAAGAGTTAAAAAAGAATAATGCAGAAAATTTAAAAAATAGTTTAAAGATTGCATCCCTTGCTGATGCAGAACAAGCCGCTGCTATTAAAGAGTTATCACTAAAGACAGGCTTACCTCCTAGTTATATTCAAGGCAATGTTGGTGAAGTAAAACGAATGGTTAGTTTAGTGTCTTTAGATGCTGACAAGTTAGCACAACAGTCCCCTATATTAGCCAAGCAACTAAAAGACCCCTTATTTGCTGCGATAGCTTATGATGACATTGAACATTTAAGCGGTATTGAAGAGGCCGCACATGGCGTTTCTACATTCTTTCGTTCTGCTGGTTCAGCGTTGTATGCGGTTCCACAAGGAACTTTATCATTAATAGGTTCGGTTCCTGACTCAGTTGATTCGATTATGTCAGCCGCTGGAATTGATACAAGTGAAAAAGGATCGCTTGCTTATTTGCCTAAATTTATTGGTGAAAAGTTTGCTGCTGGATCGAAAAATATTGCAGACAGAAGAGAACAAATAAAAGGTGATTTAAGTCGATATGAGTCCGATAGATGGCTGACCTGGGAAGATGTCTTTAGTGGTATAGAGTCTACTGGAATGATGCTACCAGGAACGGTAGCTACAATGCTAACAGGTAACCCTACCTTTATGTTAGGTAGTGCTGGATTGTCTATGTTCGGTGAAAGTTATCCTTCAGCTTTAGAAGAGGGCTTACCGCAACCTACAGCTCTGATGTATGCGTTGACACAGTCGACTACGGAGATGGCATTTGAAATGCTTCCAATCTCAAGGTTGTTAAGAGATACAAAACTTGGTTCAGGATTCTTTAAAACATTTTACAATCAGTTATTAGTTGAAATCCCACAAGAACAATTAACAACTATTGCTCAAGAATATACGGATTTCATGGTTTTACCTTCTCAGAAAGATACAACCTTTGGTGATTACTTAAAACAAAGACCTGAGTCCGCTTGGCACACTCTCATATCTACACTTGTAGGTGTTGCTGGTCAAACCTCAGTAATGCACTATGGTAACAAATTGTTAAATCGTGTTGCTAACGCTGGAATAAAAGTTGATCCCGCATTAAAAGCCATGATGGAAGATGAAGAGAGAGCAAGAGAAGCACTTCGATCAAATGAAAAAATAGTAGAGCTTGTCAGCAAGATACAAGAATCTAAGATGTTAGAGTTGTCTCCTGATTCACTTAAAGGGTTTGTTCGTGAATTGTTTCAATCTGAAGTAGACGGTGAAGTCTCTGATGTCATTGTTTATTCACAAGACATAGCGCAGTACGCTGAAGAGCAAGGTATCGCCATTGAAGATATATCACCACTTTTTGCTGACCAAGTACAAGAGGCTACTGAAAACCAAGGTTACTTCTCATTTAAGGTAGAAGATTACTTAACTGATATAGCACTTGGTGAGCATGGTGATGCTATTAATCAATTACTTAGAGTTAATGAAAACGCAATGTCAGTCCAAGAGGCTGGCACTTGGAATGAAGAGCGCAACCAAAAACTTATGGATCAAGCTGATGCCATTATTTCTAGCATGGCAAATGAAGATAAAGTGGCTGGTGATGAAGTCTTTAATGAAGTTGTCAGACAATTAGAAAACATTGGTGTTCCAAGAGATGACGCAAACCAAAGTGCTGCTCTTTATAAAGCGTTCTTTACGATTATGGGAGATCGTGCTGGAATAGATGCCAAGCAGTTGTTTGATCGTTACAACCTTGAACTTCAAAGAAATCTACCTGAAGGCACAGTCAAAGCCAATGATACGGACACTTTAAGTGATTTAGTAGACTCAATACTTGATACAGAGATAAGCACTAAAGCTACGGTTAAGAAGCAAACAGAAGAAGCTGGCGCATTAGTTGAAAAGGTAAAAGAGTTAAAAAAAGTTAAAGAAGCAGCTAAAGATGCTGCAAGTGACTTTGTATTGGGTGATGGCACAACAAAACCGAGTGATGAAGAGATTGATGCTTACTACGCAGAAAATGTAGAGCCAGCAGAAATAGCGCAGCTAGAAGCTGAAATAGAATACGAGCGATTGTTACAGTCTAGAAACATGGGTAGTGAAAATTCTATTGCCTCTGTACAAAGAGTGATTAACGAAAAGCTAGAAAGGATAGCAAGAATACAAGGCGTAGACTTTGTTGAAGAGGCTGCACCAGGCGTTGTTGAGTCAACAGAAACAACAGTTGAACAGATAGAAGAAATTAGAGCTTACCTGGCGTCTGAGATGGGCGTTGATCTTGCAGCAACAGACAAAGCAGAATTACTTGATCTTATAAGAAATAACTTCTATGACCCACAAGGCAGAACACTAGACCAGGCAGCATGGCATGGTAGTGCTTTTGCTGGCGTTATTGAAAGATTTTCTACAGATTATATTGGTACAGGTGAAGGCGCTCAGGCGTATGGCTGGGGGTTATATTTTGCTACTAAAAAAGAAGTTGCTGAATGGTATCGAGAAGGTCAGAACGATAATAAACTTTATGTCGGTGGTGATCTTATGGATACAAATAACCCTGACTTTGATGCCTTTGATTATTTAGAGTGGACACCTGGTGACACTATAGATACTTTGTTAGATGCCCAGGCTTATGAACTTTCTAGAGCAGAAAACGATCTTGATAGAGAACAAAAGTTTTTAGATGGAATTGTTGATGGTGTATTGCCTGAACCATCTCTAGATATGAAGAATCCTAGGAATTCAAATATGGATTTTATTTGGGTAGGTAAAGATGAAGAAAATACTTCATTAATGCTACCTTCACCAAAAAGCCGCGCTTATCTTGAGAGTTTAAAGCCTAAATACATGGCTACTTTTAACGATGGCCCTATTGATGAAGATCCATTTGATGATAATGGTTTTGGAGGCTTACCTGAAGCAAAAGTATATTTAGTTCAATACCAGGAGTTTGCAGATAGATATGTAGTGCAAGCGCGAGGTGACACTAAAGATGATGCTTTAGACGCATTTGAAGCAAGAGTTGTAGATGGAACAAAACAAGAAATAGCGACAATAGAAGCTCATATGAAGACAGCACAAAGTTATGAAAATGACTTTATAGATGTGAGAGCTGATCAAGGAGGGCTTTATTCAGTAGAGCTAATGCCCGCAGAAGAAGATTATTTGTTATGGGATAACGAGCTAAATGATCAATCAGACAAAGTTATAAAGGTAATTAATACGCTTATAAAGAAATATAAATTAGGTACTGCTGGTGGTATGCATTTTGGTAGAGATGTTTATAAACATTTGGGTCATTTTAATGGTGCTATAGATATTGCTGAAGAGCAAGGTGAATGGGAAGCGCCTGAAGAGATGGGCCTTAAAGAAGATGAAAGAGTGTCTAGATTTTTATTGTCTCAAGGTATTCGTGGAATTAAATTTAAAGATGGATCATCACGCAATAACGATACAAAAGATGCCACATACAACTGGGTCATTTTTGATGATGCTGATGTAGAGATTACTAAGACCTTTAATCAAAGCGCAGTTGAACCTCAAGGCCTTAGAGAAGGCGAGGTAATGCACTTTCATTCTTCACCAAACATATTTGATCAGTTTACAATTGATGAGAATCGTTTAGGTGGTACATATCCAAGCGGTATATATCATCATGGTACAAAAGCGAGAACAACATTTTATGGAGACAACACTTACAGGATAGCTGTTGAGCTAGGAAATGTAGGTACATATTTTCCTTATACGCCTAAAGATATTAACCAGGCAATGGAAGATAAGTATTTAGAAATCTTAAATCGTTACAAAACTCATGTCCCTGGTTGGGCAGAAGCGGAAGCAAGAAAATTTAGAAAATCAGGCAGTATGGGCGGTAGGTTTTCAGGCTTAGAAAAAAGAGAGGTATGGATAGCGGGTGGTTATGACACTATTAAAGATGGACAAGATTACATTTCGTTTCATCCTGAAGCAGTCAGAATACTAGAGGTTAACGGCAAACAAGCGCCTCCTATGCGAGAGTTTTTCCAAAGTGCTAATGAGCCAACACTAGAAGCGTTTGTCGCTCAAAAACAAGGCGTACCTGTTCCTGAGTCAGAACTTCTTACAACACTACATGGCCGCGTAGAAAACGAATTACAAGAATTACTAGGAAAAGTTAAAGGTGACGCTGAGTTACTGACAACGCGCAGACTCTCTAAAATATTTGGATCACCTAAGAAACGAAAGAACAAAGAGAAGCTAGATAAGAATGTAAAGCCAACAGGTTACAAAGATTTAAAGATGATGCTGGATTGGGCTATAGCAAATGACAGCCCTGGCAATTGGTACAAAGAGTTTGGTGAAGGCTTTGCCAATATTGTCGGTAAAGCTAATTTGCAAGAAGCTTCTATTTTGTTTGGTATTACATCTGCTCAGAACGCAGCAGAAACAAACTTTTCTGACACGCTACACTTGATGGCCCTGGCTAGACAGTTTAATCCGATAACGCAAGAAAAACAATTTAGAAACGCAGTAAGAAATACACCAAGACCTGGAGGTCAAAGACTCAAAATTACAGGCAGACAAATTGACGCTGTCGTAGATATGTATCAAACAGGAACCTACAAAGGCGGCCTTAAAGTTTCTACTTACATGCAGCTTATTAGAGCCAGGGGCCTGAATGAGTTCAATCCGTTTAGTGTCCAGGATGTACATATGTCCAGGGTGTTTGGTTACCGCTACAAAGATATAGATAAAGATACAGGCAATGTAGTTGACTTTGCTAAATTCCCAAGCCAACAATCAATCAGATACGCTATGTGGATGACTAACAAGTTGGCTGAAGAGTATGGCATAAAGCCTGACGCCGTCCAGGCTAACCTATGGTTCTATGCTAAAAAGAATTTAACACCTAAAAAGACCAGCGGTAAAAAGACTGTTGTCGGTGATGGCACTTATGAATCTGCATCAAACTATGCGGCTCCTGAAATCGCAGCAATACAGAGCCTGGTCGATGCTGGAACATTTGACAAAGAGAGCGCACTAACCACAGCACTAGAGACAGGTGAAAGACCAAGCTTTACATCGGATGTTAAGTCTGATCCATTTTCTAACGCAGCATTTAATGATCAATTACTAGCCTTAGCAGAAGCCAGAGCGCCTAGAGTTTTAGTATCGAGTAACCCTGGTAACGCGAGAGGATACGGCTTTCCTGAAGGCACAACACTACAGCAGCTTGCAGATTACAACCAGGAAGTTTTAGCAGCTATTTCTGATGAAGACGGACAGATCAAACTGCTTCGTGAAATGGGCATTGTTCATAAAGTAGGAGACACCTTCGGAACCTTTGAACGCGTAGAACCTACTTTTGAGATTACCTTCCCTGGTGAGACTTTTAAGACAGCTCAGTTTGCCTCTAAGTTGCTCGGTGAAGCGATGATGCAAGACGGAACCATTACTGAGAAGACTAGCTTTGATGGTCAGCAGTTTGGCGTTTTAGTTGCTAAAGCAGATGGCTCACAGTTTAGTACAGAAGACTTAACAAAAATATACCAACAGGTTAATCCTGAGCAATCAATGGATGGCCTTAACTTTACGAGGACAGGTGACGGCACAGGTCTCAAGTTTTTAGATGGTAAATATTTTGAAGATAGTAGTAAATATAGCAACAAACAATTAAAAGAATTTCAAACCCAAATCTCTGAATACTTTAGCAATGAAGGGTATAATTTAGAGTTAATAGCACAGGAAAGTGAATACTATGATCACACGGAAAGAAGCAGAAGCAATCGCGAAAGAACTTGGAATAGGAGTGGCATCGAAGGATCATCCGATCTACAACGAAGCGCCATCAGTTCGCTTTATCAACCGATCCACGAAGTCTACGGCAACTGGCAAAGAAGGCTCGACTTCACGCCAAGCAACGAAACCTCAGCCCTAGCAGAACTCTTAGAGGTTAGCGAAAGCCAACTTCAAGCAGAACTACAGTCAGAAACCTACAACCAGCAGCAACGCGGTTCTATTCAGTTCCGCTCAAGTGAAACAATTATCTCTCTCTTTGAGGGAGCAGACAAATCAACATTCCTACACGAATCAGGCCATCTCTATTTGCAGATTATGCAAGACCTGGGCGAAGACCCAAATGCTCCTGACAATATAAAAGAAGATTGGAATAAGATACTAAATTTCTTAGGTGTCAAATCAGGCGCTGAGATAGGTACTGAGCAGCACGAGAAGTGGGCAGAATCATTCGAGAAGTACCTGTTTGAAGGAAAGGCCCCATCATTAGAATTACAGAGCGTATTTGGTAGATTTAAGCGTTGGATGATGAGCGTGTACAAGCAGCTTAAAAACCTCGATGTTGAAATCAATGATGAGATTCGCGGCGTTTTTGACAGAATGCTTGCAACGCCTGACGAAATTGAAAACGCAGAAAATGTGTCAAGACTTATTCCTATGTTTGAAAACATTGAACAATCAGGAATGACGCCATCAGAATGGAACAATTATCAAAGTACGGCTAACGCTGCAACAAGACAAGCTGAAGATGATTTAGATCGCAAGAAGTTCAAAGAAGAAGACAACGAAAGAAAGAAATGGTATCGCGAAGAGTTAGCAAAAACAAAAGAGCAAGTCGAAGCTGAAGTTAACGAGATGCCTGTTTATCAAGCCATACACTTTTTACAGTTTGGAGAGGTATTAACTGGAGAGTTGTTGCCTGGCGCAGAACCAATGAAGCTAGACAAAAAAGCACTCATTGAAGAGTTTGGACAAATACTTAATCAACTTCCTAGAGGTAGAAAAATACACGCTAATAGAGACGGTGTGCATCACGATATGGCAGCAGAGATTTTTGGCTTTGCTTCAGGTCAAGAAATGATAACTCAAATTATGAATGCTAAACCTAGAAAAGCATTTATAGATCAAGTTGCTAAAGAACGAATGATGGCAGCATACCGCGATATGAGAGTTGACATGACTAAGCTAGAAGAAGAAGCTATTAAGTCAGCTCATATGGCAGATCAAAGAAGTCGATTCTTACATCTAGAATTAAAAGCTTTAGCTAAACGCGCTAGTATTCCAGCAACGCCAGCAGCAGCAGCAAGAGAAACGGCACTTGCTATGATCAGTCGTTTAACTATTCAGAACCTTCATGTTGGCAAATATAGAGCCGCAGAACTTGCAGCAGCGAGAGCAGCAGAAAAAGCAATACTAAAAGAGAACTGGGCTGAAGCAGTTAAACAAAAACGCGCTCAATTAATAAATCACTATTTGTATCGTGAAATAGAAAAGAGTAAGGAAGAGGTTAGAAAAAAAGTTGAGTACGCTACAACATTAGATAAGCCAACAGCTAAAAAGCGTTTGGCAAGAGACTACATAGATCAAATAAATACGATTCTTGAAAAATTAGACCTTAAACAATCAGTCTCTAAAAAAGCAAGAGATAGAAGAACAAAGTTTGCTGATTGGGTAGAAGCTCAAAAAAATGAAGGCAATGAGCTAATTGTTACAGAAGAGATGCAAAAGACTTTAAATAGTGCAGAAAAGACGCACTACAAAGATATGACTGTTGCTGAGTTTACGGAGGTGATGGATACTCTTAAAAATATCGCACACCTGGCTAAGTGGAAACAAAGACTGCTTGATGATCGCGATAAACTTGATTTTGATCAGACTGTTGACGCAATGGTTGATGATGCTATTGATGAGCATAAGCAATGGAAAGAGCAAGCCCCTGACTTTACTGGAAGTAAATTAGAAATATTTAAAGAACATTGGGAAGCCTTTAGTGCTGAACACGACAAGATAGAGTATGTCCTAGAGTCAATGGATAACTTTAAAACGAATGGTATTTGGTGGCGCAATATGTTTAAGCCCATTGCAGATGCTGCTGATGTTGAAATGGAAATGAACGATAAATTCATTGAGCAAATGAAAACAATCATGTTTGATCGTTACACAAGGAAAGAGCGCAATGCCTGGAATAAATCAGTCTCTACCAAGAAAGGTAAATTTAATAAGAAAAATATTATTGCAATGGCCCTTAACTGGGGTAATGAATACAACAGAGACGCAGTAATAAAAGGCTTTGAAGCAAATAAGAACTGGGGCATAACAGAATTAGATGTTGAACAAATTCTTGATGATCATATGGAGCAGCGCGATTGGGATATGGTGCAAGATATATGGGATATGATTAATGAGCTTTGGCCTGAAGTAGCAGCACTACAAAAAGAATTAACAGGCGTTGTACCTAAGAAAACAGAAGCAACTCCTTTTATGACTAAGTTTGGTTTAATGAGAGGTGGTTATTACCCTGTAAGTTTTAGTGAAAAATTTTCTAGTCAACAAAGAAAACGCACAGCAGAACAATCATTTCGCGAGTTATATGAAACAAGTCCAGTTAAGGCAACTACTCGCAAAGGTAGTACAATAGAAAGAACTGATACTAAAGATCAATTTGTTCGTTTAGATTTAGATGTCTTAACAGAACATATGCACGATGTTATTCATGACTTAACACACCGAAAAGCAATCATGCGTGTTGCTAAGTTAATGAATAATCCTGAAATACAAGGAGCTATTGAAGGCGTTTTAGGTACAAAAGTTTATGATCAGTTTGAACCTTGGCTTAAATCAATTGCTGCACCTGAGCCAAACTATACTGGTAGGTTAGAAAGGGCAGCTAACTGGACAAGGCATTCAGCTACGATTGTGGCAATGGGCTTTAAAGTTACAACTGCTATTCAGCAACCATTAGGTTACTCACAAACTGGCGCTTACCTGGGAACAGAGTGGGCAGCAAAAGGTCTAAAAAATTATTTAAAAAACCCAGTAAAGAATCGCGATCTTATTCTAAGTAAGTCGGTTTATATGCGTAACAGAACAAAGACGCTAGATCGTGATATTAGAGATTCTGTTAAACGAATTCATGCGGGTGACTCAAAACTTAAAGATATGCAGTCTAAGTATTTCTATTTTATTGGAATGCTTGATATGGCGGTATCACTTCCAACCTGGCAAGCAGCTTATGAGAAATCACTTTGGGAAGGCATGAGTGAGCGCGATGCAAAAGCACAAGGTGACTCAGCGGTTCGTATGACACAGGGTAGTGGTGAAATGAAAGACATGGCTAACATTCAAAAAGGATCGCCAACTTTTAAATTATTTACTCAATTTTATTCTTACTTTTCTGCTTACTATGGCGCACAGAAAAGAAATGTTCAGATGTACGCGCGAGGTGAAATTACAACCTGGCAAGCTTTTGTACAGTTTGTTTATTTAACTGTAGTGCCAGCAGTATTAAGTCAATTGATTGTAGGACGCGGCCCTGATGAAGACGAGGATGAAAACTGGGCTTGGTGGGCAGCAAAAGAAATAATGCAATTTCCAGCAATGGGAATGATTGGTCTTAGAGATGTTGTCACAGTATTGTTTAATCCGCAATTTGGTACAGCTTTACCTTATACCGATGTACTAGACGGAATTATTAGAGGTGGTGATTCTGTTCTTGATCTACTTTCAGATGATGAATTTAATAAGACAGATGTTAAAAATATCATAGTAGCACTTGGCTATGCTTTAAAGATGCCAGGTAGACAAACAGCAAATATCTACGAACATCTTTATGAAGTGCTGTCAGAAAACGAAGACTTTTCTTTGTTTGAACTACTCGTAAAAGTTGATAGAAATGACTAACAACAGATAACTTGCAGAAACTATGCAACAATTGAAACATAACCAAAAGGGCAATCAATGACTATATCCACAACTACAACTAAGAACCAGCATAATGGTAATGCTAGTGCTACAACTTTTGCTTATAACTTTAAGATTTTAGATCAATCGCATCTAGAAGTCATTAAGACAAATGCTTCAGGTGTTGACACCACATTAAGTATTACAACACACTATACAGTCTCAGGGGTAGGCGCTGACTCAGGCTCTATCACTTATCCAGTTTCAGGCACAGCCCTAGCAGTTGGTGAAAAGATAACGATAAGGCGTAAACAAAACTTTTTACAGTCAACAGACTTACAGAACCAGGGCGGCTTTTTTGCAGAGGTTCACGAGACCGCATTTGATAAACAAACACAGTTCGCTCTTCAGAACCAAGAAGAGTTAGACAGAACACTAAGAGGCCCAGTTACAGACCCAACAAGCTCTGATATGACCTTGCCTAATAAAGACACCAGGAAAGGAACAGTTCTTGGCTTTAACGCTACCTCAGGAGACCCTGAAGCGGGGCCTAAGATTGCTGATGTATCTACCCTGGCAGCGATTACCGCAGACATTGCAACACTTGCTGATATTGAGGATGGAACCGATGCGACTGATGCAATCCAAACAGTTGCTGGAATCTCAGCAAATGTATCAACAGTCGCTGGCATATCCTCTAATGTAACGGCAGTCGCGGGTAACGCAACAAACATTAACGCAGTTGCAGCAGACGCCACAGATATTGGCGTAGTCGCGGGCAAGGCTACAGAAATAGGAAGACTAGGCACAGCAGACGCAGTCGCGGATATGGTTATCCTGGCAACCACAGATGTCGTTGCTGACATGAACACATTAGGCACAGCAGATGTGGTAGCTGATATGAATGTCCTGGGTACAGCCGATGTTGTAAGTGATCTAAATACACTAGGAACAGCAGATGTTGTTTCGGATATGAACACTCTAGCAACATCAAGCAATGTAACAAACATGAATACCCTGGCTGGTATTTCAGGAAACATAACAACAGTTGCGGGTATTTCATCGAATGTAACTTCGGTTGCTGGAAACGCATCTAATATTAATGCTGTTGCTGCGGATGCTACTGACATAGGAGTGGTTGCTGGTAAAGCGACAGAGATTGGAAGGCTAGGTACGGCAGACGCGGTAGCTGACATGGTGATATTAGGCACAACGGATGTTGTTGCGGACATGAATACTCTTGGAACAGCTGATGTTGTAAGCGACATGAACACGCTTGGAACGGCTGATGTAGTTTCAGACATGAATACCCTTGCTACAGCTGACATTGTAAGTGACATGAACACCCTGGCTACTAGCTCCAATGTAACTAACATGGACACAGTAGCAACGAATATTGCGAATGTAAATACTGTTGCTGGCGCTAACTCAAATGTCTCTACAGTAGCGACTAACATTGCGAGTGTAAACACAACAGCTTCAAATATAGCTGGTGTTAACTCTTTTGCAGCAAGATATAGAATAGCAAGCTCCGCACCATCAAGTGATCTTGATGAAGGTGATTTATACTTCAATACAACTACAGACATTCTTTATTACTACAATGGTTCTGCCTGGGTACAGATAGCAAACTACACGCATCCTAACCATAGCGGAGAAGTTACTTCTACTGCCGATGGTGCTACAGTCATTGCTGGAGATGTTGTTGATGAAGCTAACCTTAAAGTAAGCAACGCACCTACGAATGGTTATTTCTTATCGGCACAGTCAGCAGCTACAGGCGGTATGACTTGGGCAGAGGTAGACGCTCTACCATCACAGACAAGCAATAGTGGTAAGTACCTTACAACGAATGGTTCAGCAGCTTCCTGGGCAGTATTAGACACAGATGCTAACACTACAACAAAAGGTTTATACGAACACGCTCACACAATAGCCAGTAACTACAGTATCACAAGTGGTAACAACGCTATGACTGCTGGGCCAATCACAATTAACACAGGGGTGTCAGTTACCGTTCCAACGGGAAGCACTTGGATAATCGCATAGGAGATATAGATGGCTAAAGTAAAAATACAAGGCAACGCATCAGGCACAGGGGTACTAACTGTAACTGCTCCGAATACGAGTACGGATAGAACGATAACATTACCCGATGCTACAGGTACACTAGCAACGACTGCTGACATAACAAGTTTAGCTGGTATAGATGACCAATCATCTTCTAACGATGACCAACTAACAATCAAAGATACTGAAGTTGTTATCAATGAAGATGGAGATGATGTAGATTTCAGAGTAGAGTCTGATGCAAAAACAAACGCATTAATTGTTGATGGGGGTACTGGCAATATAGGTATTGGAGTAAATCCAGAGGCTTGGTCTAGTGATAGAGCAGCTATACAACTTGGCACTTCAAGTGGAGGCACAGCTGCTTTCTATTCAAGCCACGATGCGGTAGGGATGGGTGAGAATTTTTATAATAATTCTGGTGATAAGTATATAAACACAAGTCACGCTACACAATATTATCAGTCAGATGGCTCACACGTTTGGAAATATGCAGCTTCAGGTTCAGCAGACGCAGCGATTACTTGGACTCAGCCTCTTACGCTTCACTCTAATGGTCGCTGTAGTATTGGTGATGCTGCTTCGGGAGCTAATTCATCTCAATTAGATGTTAGAAATGCTGATAATGAACCCTTAATACAGTTTCTTGCCACCAGTACAGGATACACCAAAACTATGGTATCTCTGAATTGTAATAGAGATACTGCTAATGGTACTTGGGAAATAATGGAAGGAAGGAATGGTGGTGGAAGAGTTATGTTTATGTACGATAGTGGTAATATTGTAAACTCTAATAATTCTTATGGTTCACTATCTGATGAAAGAATTAAACAAGATATTGCTGACGCATCTTCTCAATGGGAAGATATTAAAGCATTAAAGATAAGGAAATTTAAACTTAAAAAATCAGTTAATAAAGATGGAGCTGAAAGCACTCCATATCAAATAGGAGTTGTAGCACAAGAAGTAGAAAGTGCTGGTATGAGTGGTTTGGTACAAGAAGGAAAACCAAGTAAAGAAGATGTTGCCTTACACTCTGATTTTGGAACAGTAGTTGTTGGTACAGCAGATAATGGTGCTGTACCTATAAAAGACGAAGAAGATAATATCACAGGCTATGAAGATGTATTTACTGCTGGAGAAAAAGTTAAAGAAGTTAAATATTCTGTTCTTTATATGAAAGCAATTAAAGCATTACAAGAAGCTATAGACAGAATAGAAACACTTGAAACCAAAGTAACAGCATTGGAGAACGCATAATGGCAATAGTAATTAACGGAAATGGCACAATTTCTGGCATATCAGTCGGTGGACTTCCTGATGGAACAGTCGATGCTGGAACACTAGCCACAAACTCAGTTGACTCGGCAGAACTTATTGATGGTGCTGTAGACAACTCACACTTAGCAGATAATGCAGTTGGACTTGCTGAAATGGCAAGTGGTACTGATGGCAACATAATTAGTTATGATGCTTCGGGTAATCCTGTAGCCATAGCAACGGGTTCAGATGGACAAGTATTAACTTCAACAGGTGCTGGTTCACCTCCAGCTTTTGAAACAGCAGCCGCTGGTGGCAAAGTATTACAAGTTGTTTATATTACTGGTGGTACTGGCGTAACTTACAACAGCAGTACAACTGAAGTTTCCGCTGATTTGTCAGGTGCTATAACTCCTTCTTCTACATCTAGCAAAATAATAATTATAGGAAGATTAGAACTAACAAAATCTACTGGTGGTAATGATGCTGGAATTAGTTTATCTTTAAGACGAGGCAGTAGTGGTATTAGTAATGCAAGAGCTGGTTGGACAAATTCAAGTATATATCAACAAAATCAAATAACGCACACTTTCCTAGACTCGCCTAGTACTACAAATGCAACAACTTATTCTTATTTTTGGGGTTCACAATTAGCTGGAACAAATTCAAACATAGCTAGAGAAAGAAATATGATACTAATGGAGATAGCGGGATGATAACAACAGTAGACGCATTACAATCATTAAAGCCAAACGCAGAGTGGACACTTACTGGAGATGTGCTAACTTGGATGGATGATGTACAAACAGAACCTACAGCACTAGAATTATCTAATGAAGTAACTAGACTCCAAGCAGTCTATGACTCTCAGCTATACGCTAGAACTCGCAAAGCTAAATACGACCTACTCAATCAAGACGAAATGCGGTATGACGATGTAAAGAATTCAACAACAACTTGGGTAGATGCTATTGATGCAATCAAAGC
>ENA-OREN01000920-OREN01000920.1-marine-metagenome-genome-assembly--contig:-NODE-920-length-37922-cov-4.906936_pt1 | contig 37922 bp, 36 predicted proteins | sample MGYA00248624_ERZ508555 | MGnify/ENA primary metagenome ERZ508555 (study PRJEB26222, sample SAMN06267773) | marine metagenome | isolation source: Saanich Inlet, British Columbia, Canada | place... | reverse complement strand
ACATCTTGATGCACGGCGACCAGGCACGGCACGCCGGCGCCGCGCGCATATTCGGAGCGCACCGTATGGCCGGGGCCTTTCGGCGCGATCATGAAGATATCGATATCGTCCGGCGGCTCGATCAGGCCGAAATGGATCGACAGGCCGTGGGCGAAGGCGATGGCCGCGCCGGGCTTGATGCGGCCCTTCAATTCGTTGTTATAGAGATCCTGCTGGGTCTCGTCAGGGGCCAGGATCATGGTCACGTCGGCCCATTCGACGGCTTCGCCCGGCGTCATGACCGGCAGATTTTCGGCCTTCGCCTTGGCTTCCGAGCCGGAGCCCTGGCGCAGCGCCACGGCGATTTCCTTAACACCGGAATCGCGCAGGTTCAGCGCGTGTGCGTGCCCCTGGCTGCCATAGCCGATAACGGCCACCTTTTTGTTTTTGATAAGATTGATATCGGCGTCTCGGTCATAAAATACCCGCATGATTCTGTTCCTCGAAGTTTCTCTAATTCAGGTTTCGGCGCCGCGCGCGATGGCAACGACACCAGTTCTCGATACATCCGCAAGGCCGATCGGTTTCATCAATTCAATGAACGCGTCCAGCTTGTCGGTCTGGCCGACCACTTCGAACACAAAGGACGAATTGGTGCTATCGACCACATGCGCTCGGAATATATCGGCGATACGCAAAGATTCAACCCGCTGTTCACCCTTGCCGGTGACTTTTACCAACGCCATCTCGCGCTGCACGGACGGTCCGTCCGATGTCAGGTTGGCGACATTGTGCACCTGGACCAGCCGGTCGAGCTGAGCGCGGATCTGATCGATGATCATCGGCGTGCCCGATGTGACGATGGTGATCTTGGATAACCGCTCTTCTTCTTCGACCTCCGACACCGTCAGGCTTTCGATATTGTAGCCGCGCCCGGAGAACAATCCGACCACCCGGTGCAACACGCCGGACTCGTTATCGACCAGCACCGAAAATGTGTGTTCGCGGCTTTCGTCATTGCTCATTTGTCTGGCTCCCCACTCTGCCCGGCATTAGGCCGAAACCAATTGTTTGTTGGGCCCAAGATCGATCTCGTTATGGGCGGCCCCAGAGGGGATCATCGGGAACACGTTTTCGTCCCGGGCGACCGCCATGTTGAGAAACACCGGTCCCGGCGTCGCCAGCATTTCGGCGATGGCGCCGGCGGCCTCATCGGGGCGGCTTGCACTCAAGGCTGTAAAACCAAAAGCTTCGGCCATCTTGATGAAGTCGGCGCCGCCCGAGAGATCGCACTCGGATTCGTGGTTGTCGTGGAACAATTCCTGCCACTGGCGGATCATGCCGAGCACGTTGTTGTTGAGGCTCAGAATTTTGACCGGCAGGTTGTTCTTGGAAATGGTCACCATCTCCTGAACGTTCATCATTAGCGAGCCTTCGGATGTGACGCAGACAACACGGGAATTCGGATGCGCCACCTGCACGCCCATGGCGGCCGGGATGCCGTAGCCCATGGTGCCCAGCCCGCCGGACGTCATCCAGCGGTTGGGCTCATCAAAACGCAGATATTGCGCCGACCACATCTGATGCTGGCCCACATCGGTGGTGACATAGTAATCGGAGCCGGCCAGCGTCTTGTGCAGGGTCTCAAGCGCAAACTGGGGCATAATGGCGGCTTTTGCATCCTGATCGTAAGCGAGGCAATCGATGCCACGCCATTTGTCGATACTGCGCCACCAGGCTTTTAAGGCCTTGGCGTCCGGCTTGATTTTTTTCTTGTTCCAAAGCCCGATGATTTTATCCAGGGCTTTGCCGGCATCGCCGATCACCGCCACGTCGACGGCGATGTTCTTGTTGATCGACGAAGGATCGATATCGATGTGGATTTTCTTGGCGCCAGGGGCAAAGGCGTCTGTGCGCCCGGTAACCCGGTCATCGAAGCGGGCGCCCACATTCAGCATCACGTCGCAGTCATGCATGGCCAGGTTGGCTTCGTACGTTCCGTGCATGCCGGGCATGCCGATATAAAGCGGATCGGACGCCGGGAAGGTGCCGAGGCCCATCAGTGTTGTCGTGCAGGGGAAACCCGTCGCGCGCACCAATTTGGTCAGCAGCTTGGACGCTTTCGGCCCGGAATTCACGATGCCGCCGCCCGCATAGATGATCGGCCGCTTGGCCGAGGCCAGCAAATCAACAGCCTCTTCGATGGCTTTGGCATCCGGGTTCAGGCGTGGCTTGTAATTGCGCGGCTCCGAAGCTTCCGGGCCCACATAGGCGCCGGTGCCCAAGAGAACGTCTTTGGGGATGTCGACCAGCACCGGGCCAGGGCGGCCATTGGTTGCCACGTAAAACGCTTCGTGCAGGATGCGGGCCAGATCTTCGGTCGATTTGACCAGATAGTTGTGCTTGGTCGCCGAGCGGGTGATGCCGGTGGTATCGGCTTCTTGAAACGCATCATTGCCGATCAGGTTGGAAGTAACCTGTCCGGTCAGGCAGACCAGGGGAATGGAATCCATCAGCGCGTCCACAAGGCCGGTCACCGTGTTGGTGGCGCCGGGCCCCGATGTGGCCATGACCACGCCCGGCTTACCGGTGGAACGGGCATAGCCTTCGGCGGCGTGCATGCCGCCCTGCTCGTGACCGACCAGGATATGGCGCAGACGGTTTTGTTTATAGATCTGGTCATAGAGGGGCAGGGTAACGCCGCCGGGATAGCCGAACACCACCTCCACGTCCTGATCGATCAGCGCTTTGATGATGATTTCACCGCCAATAAACCGCTTGGTCGACATTGTTTCCTCCTGGATCGCGCCCTAGTTAAACCAATGCGCGGAGCCATCTCCTTCGGGCCCCAAACGCAACCGCGCGCCAGGGTCCAGCTTGCCAGCAGCTAGCCGGACAACGGTTTCTATGGCGCGAGGGAGGCGGAAACTAACCTTTTAAATTTGCGCCGTCAACATGAATTCGCGAATATTTGAAAAGATTTCATAGCGTAAACTTTCCGAATATTGCGCGGACACCTTGTAATCGGGTTCGAATTGATTGCGAAACCAGGTTTGCTGGCGCTTGGCGAAGCGCCGGGTGGCTTGCTTAGCGGCCTCGGCAGCGGCGTCCAGGCTCATATCCCCATCCAAATGGGCGAAAAGCTCCCCAAGCCCAAGGGATTTCATGGCTGGCAGGGCGGCATCCAGGCGAAGCGCCTTCAGTGCCGCCGCCTCTTCCAATGCGCCGGCGGCCAGCATGGCATCGAAGCGGGCGTCGGAGGCGGCGTTTAAGATTTCGCGGGACGGGTCCAGCAACACACTCAGGAAGCGGGCTTCGGTCACGACGGGCACGGGTGCGCCCTCATGCCAGTCAGTCAGACTACGCCCGGTGGCCAGATAGACCTCCATGGCGCGGATAACCCTTTGCCGATCGGCGGCGGGCAGGCGCTCTGCGGTCCCGGTGTCCACCTCGGCCAGCCTAGCGTGAAAGGCTTGGGCGCCCAAACCCTCCCGCATGGCTTCTACTTCACTCCGCACTGCGTCCGGCACGGCGGGAATATCGTTCAGGCCTTCGGCCATTGCTTTAATATAAAATCCGGTGCCGCCGGCCAATACCGGCAAACGGCCGGCGGCCCAAATGCCGCGCATTTCGGCTGCGGCCAGCTCGGACCATTGGGCTGCCGAGCAGGCGTCAGATGCGCTTCGGAACCCATAAAGCCGGTGCGGAACCCGAGCCTCATCCTCTTCGGAAGGCCGCGCCGTCAGGATACGCAGCTCTTTATAGACCTGCATGGAATCGGCATTGATGATGGTGCCGCCGAATTCCTCGGCCACGGCCAGAGCGAGCCCCGATTTACCGCTGGCCGTCGGCCCGGCGATGATCAATGCGGGTTTGGTGGGGGGCATCTCCATGCACCAATCATAACCGGCAATGGCGCTCGATCAATGATGCGGACCCGCATAAGATTCAAAACAAGTGGACGGACCGCCGGGGCGGGCCTATCCTTTCCCCAAGTACTGACTTTTAAAGGGGAATTCTGGAATATGAACGATGAAGTACCCGTACCGGCTGAACCGGCCGCCACCCCCGCGCCTGCTCCAGTACCAGCCCCTGTACCGGCCCGCATTCGCCTCGGCGTCGTCAGCTTCGGCCTGGCGTTAGGGCTGACCTCGGCAATATTGGTATTTCTGTTGGGCATCTCTGCCGCGCTGCTCGATTGGGGCGGACTTGCGGCACAGGTTTTGTCATCCATGTTCGTCGGCTTTGGGCCGACCTTCGTGGGTGCTATTTCCGGCGCTGTATGGGCCTTCGTCGATGGCTTTGTCGCCGGTATGCTAGTCGCTTGGTTCTACAACAAAATTTCCGGACGGCATCACTAAAGGCCGCGCCCGAAAATATCAGTCCTCGACCCAGACCGTGTTGTGCTTGGCGGCGACCGCCTTGCCGGTATCGAAATCGGCGCGTTCTTCCGGGGTCAGCGCGGTCATGTCGTGAAACATGGCCTCCGTCGTGCCTGGCGAATAGACCATCAGCATACGGATACCCTTATCGCCGGCCACCACTTGGTGCGGCAGTCCGGGCGGGATGTGGAACATGGAACCGACCTGGCCATCATGCTCCTCCTCGCCGAGGATAAAGGTGGCGCTGCCTTCGATCACATAAAACGTCTCGTGGTTTTGCGGGTGCTTGTGGCGCCGAGACGCAAAGCCCGGCGGGCAGCGTTCCTCGCACACCTCGTAGGCGCCGCCGGTGTCGCTCGCTGTCACCTTGACAAACATGTCGTTGGCCCGCTCGTACAGATTGCCGCCATCGGGCCCGATAACCTTGCCTTCTTCCATCGATCCGCTCCTTAAAATTTTGTCCCCCGCTCACGCGAAGATCATAGCCCAGGATTTGCTCCTAGTCCAAGGCCAGCGAGATCATCCCGTCGGCCAGCTTTGGCTCGAACCATGTGGTTTTGGGCGGCATGATCTGACTGGCATCGGCGACCGCGATCAAATCGTCCATAGCCGTCGGGTACAGCGCAAAGGCCGCCGCCCAGCCTTCGCTATCGACGCGCTTCTCCAACCCCGCCATGCCGCGGGAGCCGCCGATGAAATCAATGCGCGGATCGGTGCGCGGATCCCCGATGCCCAGCAATGGCACCAGTATCTCGGCGGTCAGGATGCTGACATCCAGCCGCTCCACCGGCGCGGCGTCCGCCGCCGGTGGCGATTTGAGGCGCAATTGGTGCCAGCCGCCGTCCAGATAGAGCCCGAAGCTGGACGGTTGGCTTGGCTTGGCGGGGGCCTGGCTCGCGGTCACATCAAAGGCATCACCGAGCTTGCCGAGAAATTCCGCCGGTGTCATGCCGCCCAAATCGCGGACCACCCGGTTGTAATCCAGTATCTGCACGTCTTCGGCGGGGAAACTGACGATCAGGAAATGCTGGTCAGGCTCGCCCGGCCGAGCTGCCGCGACCCGGCCCGCCGCAGCCGAGCGGTGATGGCCGTCGGCGATATAGATTACCCCCAGCCGGTCGAAAGCTTCGGTGACGCCGGCGATATCAGCCCGCTGGTCGATGGTCCAGACGGTGTGGCGGACATCGCCCAGCTGGGCACTGTAGTCGGGCGTCGCAGCGGCGCCCCGCTTCATAATTTTAGCAAGGGCGGCATCGGGTTTATGCACAGTGAACACCGGCCCGGTATGGGCGCCGACGGCTTCGATTTGCGCCACCCGGTCGTCTTCCTTGTCGGGGCGGGTCAGCTCGTGCTTGCGGATAAGATTGGCCTCGTAGGCGGCGACCGAGCCGCCGGCGGCCAGCCCGGTCTGCACATGACCGTGCGTCTCAACCCGGTAGATATAGTAACTCGGGCGCTCATCCCGGCGCAGCACGCCATCCGATATCATGCGCGCCATGTTTTCAGCCCCCTTGGCGTAAACTTCGGGCGCGTGGGCATCAGTATCCTCGGGCAGATCAATCTCAGGCTTGGAAATATGGAGGAAACTGTTCGGCTTGCCGGCGGCGAGGGCGCGCGCTTCATCGGAATTCAACACGTCATAAGGCGGCGCCGCAACCTCGGCGGCATGCCGGGGCGCCGGTCTTAAGGCCCGGAAAGGCTGGACCAGATGTGTCTTGGTATCATCATTCATGGGTGACGCATCATAACCGCTGACGCCCGATGGTCCAGCCGGCAATGGCCCCAAATAGGCGGGGGATTTATTTTTTGGCGGCGAGTTGCAGGGCGACGAAGCGCAGGCCCGATTGTCCCTCGACCAGCATCAGGACCGATTTGCGGCCATCTTCCTGTGCTTTCTTGACCCGGGCCACCACGTCTTTCGGTGCGCGCACGTCGTCCTGGCTGATCTCGACGATGACGTCGCCGGGGCGGATGCCCTTGGCCTGGGCGCCGCCGCCTTCTTCGACTTTAACCACCACGACGCCGTGGGCGTTATCCTTGAGCTTGAATTTTTTGCGCAAACTCGAATTCAGGCGCGCCACCGAAAGACCGAGCCCGGCCACCAATAATTCTTCCGGCTTGCCGGTTTCTTCCTCGTCTTTGGTTGGGCGAGAGGCGACCTGTTCTTCCTTCAATTCGCCGACGGCAAGCTCGGTAACCACCAATTTGCGGTCCCGCCAAACCTCGACCTTGACCTGTTTGCCGATCTCGGTGCCGGCGACGATGCGCGGCAGGTTCTTCATCTCGGAAACCGGCTTGCCGTTGAAGGTGAGGATGATATCGCCCGACTTGATGGCCCCGCTTTCGGCTGGTGAGCCCTCGGTAACGCTGGCCACCAGGGCGCCCCGCGCTTTGTCGAGGCCGAGGCTTTCGGCAATCTCATCGGTGACCTGCTGGATGCGGACACCGAGCCAGCCGCGCCTTGTGCGCCCGAAGGAGCGCAATTGATCGATAACGCCTTTGGCCGTCGAGGACGGGATCGAAAAGCCGATGCCGACGCTGCCGCCGGTGGGCGAGAAGATCGCCGTGTTGATGCCGACCACGTCGCCGTCCAGATTGAACAGCGGGCCGCCCGAATTGCCCCGGTTGATGGAGGCATCGGTCTGGATGAAATCGTCATAGGGGCCAGAATTGATGTTGCGCCCGCGCGCCGAGACAATGCCCGCCGTGACCGAGCCGCCAAGACCGAACGGATTGCCAATGGCGACCACCCAGTCGCCAACCCGCAATGTATTGGAATTGCCGAATTTTACCGATGACAACGGTGATTTCGGGGTGACTTTAAGCACGGCGATATCGGTCTTCGGATCGCGCCCGACGAGCGTGGCTTTGAGGCGCGTATCGTCATGCAGGATGACGGTAATTTCCTCGGCGTCCTGGATCACGTGGTTGTTGGTGATGATGGTGCCGGCGCCATCGATGATGAAGCCGGAGCCCAGCGAGGTGGCTCGGCGCTGGCGCTGCTGCGGCTGGTTGCGGTCGAAGAAATCTTTAAAGAAATCCTCGAACGGCGAGCCTGGCGGGAATTGGGGAAGCTGTTGCTGGCCGCGGTTGCCGGTGACCACCGACGTGGTTGAGATATTGACCACCGCCGGCAATAGCCTTTGCGCCAGATCGGCAAAGCTGTCCGGGGCGCCGCGCGCCTCGCTGGTTGCGGTGAACGCCATTAAGCCCAATACGAAACCCAGCGCCGTCAAGAATTGCGCCGCCGATTTTGGTGCCAAGGCGCAGGTGGTAAAACGATTTTGCAACTTGCTCATGAAACTCCGCTTTCCGCTGGTCATCGGGATCAATGGGCGCATATCTGCGCTGCCATTCAATATATATACCGCACGCGCGGCGAAACCAGTGTAAATTCCCGGCCCCGCGTCATAAATTTTTGGTGACCGATATTTGTCTGGTATAGCTTTAGCGGCGCAGCAACCACACGGCGCCGACGCCTATCACCGCCGCCACCAGACCGGCGCGTCTGAGGTTTGTCGACGATTGGCCAAGGGCCTGGGCCATAAACGACTTCATGGCATTCGGAAATAAAGCATAGAGCGCGCCTTCAATGGCCACCATCAACGCCAGCCCGGTCGCCAGGGCGACCGCCAATTCGCTCATCCGATCCACTCCGAACGGAAATGCTTATCTTCCGCTGGCTCCGGGTTTCCGGGAATCGCTCGGCCTTCCTTGTTCGTCACCAAAATAGCGGAAAAAATCTCCACTCGGCGCGCCGACAAATGTCGTGGATTCTCCGCCCAATCCTTCACGGAGCGCGTTCATCGACACCAAAAAGTCGAAAAATTCGCGATCGCGGCCATAAGCGTCGTTGTAAACGCGCTGGGCCTCGGCCTCGCCTTCACCGCGCAGGATTTCCGACGTCTTCTGCGCGTTGGCGCGGATGATGGTCGCCTGCTTGTCGGCATCGGCGCGGATGGTGCGCGATTCTTTTTCACCCTCGGCCCGGATTTTGCGGGCCTCCTGCTCGCGCTGGGTCTGCATGCGGCGGAAAATGGCCTGGCTGTTTTCCGGCGGCAGATCGACGCGCTTGATGCGCACATCGATCACCTCGATGCCGAATTCCTTGCCCTGTTCCTTAACCCGGTCGGCGATCTCGCGCATCAGCTTGGCGCGCTCGTCGGTCAACAGGGTGGCCAAGGTGGCGTTGCCGAACACGGAACGCAGGTTCGACGAGATCAGGCGGTCGAGGCGCAGTTCCATTCCCACCTCGTTGGTCACGGTCTGAAAAAACCGCAACGGATCGATAATCTTGTAGCGGGCAAAGCTGTCGACCACCAGTTGCTTCTGGTCCTGGGTCGGCACTTCGGCGGCGCGCGCGTCATAATCCAGTATGCGCTTGTCGAAGCGGACCACATTTTCGAAGAACGGCACCTTGACTTTAAGACCTGGGTCAACCAGCACCCTTTGCGGCTCACCGACCAAAAGCACCAGCGCCTGTTCGCGCTGATTGACGGTGAACAAAGTGCCAAAAAGCACGATGCCGATAACCACGACGATTACGCCGATAATGGCGAGGCTTGATTGTTTCATTAGTTGCCTCCCGCCGGGGTACTGCGTTTTCGCAATTCCGGCAGCGGCAGGTAGGGCACAACACCCGAGCCGCCCGTGGAGTTTTCGATCAGTACCTTATCCATGCCGCTCATAACGCCCTTCATAGTTTCCAGATACATGCGCCGTTTGGTTACGACTTTGTCATTTTGATATTCTTTGAGAACCGAAATGAACCGTTGCGATTCACCCGAGGCAATGGCTATTTTCTCGGCCTTAAATGCCTCCGCGCCATTGGTGATCCGGGCAGCTTCGCCTTGGGCACGCTGGGTTATCTCGTTGAGATACGCCGTTGCTTCGTTAATGGCCCGCTCCATATCGGCGCGCGCCGCCTGAACATCACGGAACGAATCCAGTACAGATGCCGGCGGGTTGATATCTTGGACAACCACGTCGGTCACTTCGATACCTGACTGATAATCATCCAGGATGTTCTGTGTCAGCTTGATGGCTTCGGCGCTCATCCGGTCGCGGCCCCTGGTACGAATAAACTCGAACTGATTCTTGCCAAGAATTTCGCGCATGGCGCTTTCCGACGCAGCTTTTACGGTCAGTTCTGGATTGCGCACATTGAACAGGAATTTTTCCGCATCCTTGATAATCCAGAAAGTCACCGAACGCACATCGATGATATTTTCATCACCAGTGAGCATCAGGCTTTCTTCCGGCACCGCCCTTGAGGCGCCGCCAGAGCGGGCGCTGGCAGTACGGAAACCAACCTGCACCTGATTAACAATGGTTACCTTAGGCCGGAATACGGTTCCGAGTGGCGTCGGCCAGTTGTAGTTAAGACCCGGCCCTGTCTTTTTGGAAAATTTTCCGAACACCATTGCCACGCCCTGCTCATCGGGCTGCACCGTATAAAACCCGGTTGCCAGCCAAAGCACGAAGGCCGCTAAGACAATCATGGTGATGCGCTTGGCACCGCCACCGCCGGACGGAATAAACCGTTTGAAGCGGTCCTGGCTGCGGCGCAGCATTTCTTCGATATCGGGGGGTTGCTGCCGTCCCGGGCCGCCGCCGCCCCACGGGCCTTGTCCGCCACCACCACCACCACCGCCGCCCCAAGGGCCGCCGCCGCGCTGAATATTCCATGCCATGAGCAATCGCCTTTTCTATCTGAAAACCTGGTGCTTTTAACTTTCGACTTTTGTTGTCTCACTTCGTGCCTTATATGACAGTGAGGCGCCCCTTGCAACGAAGGTTCGGATATAAAAACCGGCTTCCGGCCCGCGCGGGTTCAATTTTTTGTCATATACCATCGCTAACATGCCGAGGAGGTTTATTTATGCCTGACGTCACCCAGGAACAAGTCTTGGAAGCTTTGAAAGCCGTAACCGACCCGGACCGGGGCGGTAACATCGTCGATCTGGATATGCTGCAAGGGCTTACCGTCAAGGATGGTAAGGTCAGTTTCGCCATCGAGGTGGATCCTGCCCGGGGCCCGGAATTGGAAGGTCTCCGCCAGGCTGCCGAAGACGCCGCCAAATCGGTGCCCGGCGTCAAGGCGGTTGCCGCCATCCTCACCGCCGAGCGCCCGGCGCCGCAACTGATGCCCGACAATCAGGCCGAATTCACCAAAATGGAGCTGCCGACGATCCAATCGGTGGTCGCCGTTGCGTCCGGCAAGGGCGGCGTCGGCAAATCGACGACGGCAGTTAATCTGGCCCTGGCCCTGGCCGCCGATGGCAAGAGCGTTGGCATTATCGATGCCGATATTTACGGGCCGTCGATCCCGCGCATGCTAGGTATTACCGAGCAGCCGGTGCAATCGGAAAGCGGCCAGATCGTGCCCTTGACCGCGCACGGCATCGAATGCATGTCGATGGGCTTCATGGTCGATGAGGCCACGCCGATCATCTGGCGGGGGCCGATGGCCACCGGCGCCCTGGAACAGCTTTTCAGTGATGTGGAGTGGGGCGAATTGGATGTCTTGGTGGTCGATATGCCGCCCGGAACCGGCGATATTCACTTAACGCTTTCCCAGCGCATACCGCTCTCCGGCGTGGTCATTGTCTCGACGCCCCAGGATATTGCGCTGGCCGATGCGCGCAAGGGGCTCAACATGTTCCGCAAGGTCGACGTGCCGGTGTTCGGCATTGTCGAAAATATGAGCTATTTCCTGTGCCCCGATAACGGCAAGCGCTACTACATCTTCGGCCAGGACGGCGCCAAGCGCGAAGCCGAAAACCTGGAGGTCGATTTCTTAGGCGAGGTGCCCTTGGATACGCGCATCCGGGAAACCTCGGACGAGGGCCAGCCGATCGTCGCCACCGATCCCGGCAACGAGCATTCTGAAACCTATAGGGCCATCGCCGCCAAGGTCTGGGACAAGATCGCGGCGCAAATCTGAATCCTGAGCCAGGTTAAGGTCCGCCGCCCGCATGTCCGCCATCGCCCGCTTGGCCGCCGCCATAGAAACCGTGCCGGCCAATTTGCGCGGCATCGGACTGATGGTGCTGTCCGGCGCGCTTTATTCGGTGATGATGACCATCATCCGTTGGATTTCCACCGACATCCATCCGGTCGAGCAGGTGTTTTTCCGCATCCTGTTCGGGCTCGCCGCGGTCATGCCGTTTTTTGTGCGCGGCGGCTGGCAGGGCATGCGCACCACCAAAATCGCCCACTATACGGGCCGCGCCGTGGTGCAGGCGTCGGCCATGGCATTTTTCTATATCGGCCTTGCCACCATCCCGTTGGCCATCGCCACGACGCTTTCGATGACCAACGCCATCTTCGTTTCCATCGGCGCCGTGCTTTTGTTGCGGGAACCCTCCGTCTTCGGGCGCTGGATGGCGGTTTTGGTCGGCTTTGCCGGTACAGTGGTCGTTATCGATCCCGATATTGATGGCATGAATGTGGGCGCCATCGCCGTGGTGGCGTCGGCGGTTGGCTATGCAGCGACGCAGATTCACGCCAAGATTTTGACCCGCACCGAGCCGATCCCCCATGTGATTGCCTGGACGCTGATCATCGCGGCGCCGTTTTCGCTGTTGGCGGCTACCTTTGTCTGGACCTGGCCAACCCCGGAACAGTGGTTCTGGCTGGTCATGCTCGGCGTTCTTGGCACCGCCGGCAACGCCACTATGACGGCCGCCTATAAGATCGGCGAATTGGCCGCAGTCGCGCCGATGTGGTACGTGCGCCTGATCTGGGTGGCGATCATCGGCTTCGTGCTGTTCGGCGAGGTGCCGGGGACGGCGGTCTGGATCGGCGCTGCGTTGATTATTGGTTCGGGAATTTATCTTTCGCGCCTGGAAATGCGCCGGGCCGCCGCCGAGGAAGACAAAAAATAGGTTCATTGCGGCGCGGCAATAGTCCAGAATGCGCATCGCGGGATTAAGAACCAGCGGGGGGATGGACAGCCAATGAGCGATCAATTTCACGGCGACATGGAAGCGGCCCATATCAGCGCCCTTTGGGAGCGCACCTCCCATGGCGGCGAAGGCCTGGCGGAGGCAGCCCATATCTGGCGCTGGGATACGCTTAATCCGCTTTTGGATGCGGCGGTGGATGCCACCAATATGGACAATGCCGAGCGCCGGGTGCTGGTCCTTGAAAACCCCGCCTATGATGATCTGCACCGGCGTGGCATCGGGCTTAACATGGTGGTCAATCTACAAATCCTGATACCCGGCGAAAGCGCCCGCCCGCACCGCCATACATTGAATGCGCTGCGCTTCATCATCGAAGGCGACGGCGGCGCGGTGACCACCGTCGACGGCAAGCCGGTGCCCATGATGCCCGGCGATTTCCTCCTGACCCCCGGCATGTGCTGGCACGAGCATTCGCACAGCGGCGAGACGCGCGCCGTCTGGCTGGACGCGCTGGACGCGCCCCTGCATCAGCATTTCGACACCAACCTGTTCGAGGCCGGCCCTTCCAACAATATTCCGCCTCAGATACCCGAAGGCGCCCTGGCATCGCCGGGCATCACGCCGGTATCCGCCGAATGGAACCAGCCCTATTCGCCCATGTACAAATACCCGCTGGCCAATGTGGAGGCGGTGCTGAAAGAAACGCCGGCGGCCAAGGACGGCTCGAGGCGCATCCGCTACACCAATCCGCTCACCGGCGGCGCCGCCATGCCGGGCATCGATTGCTATATGCTGGCGCCGGGGCAGGGGGCCGAAACCCGGGCGTATCGGTCGAACGCCAATATGGTCTGTCTGGCGGCCACCGGCGAAGGCGTTTCAACGATTGGCGATGAGACCATAACCTGGAAAAAGAACGACATCTTCACCTTGCCGCGCGGCAACTGGATCACCCACAAGGCCACCTCTGGTGATGCCAAGCTGTTTCAGCTGACCGACCGGGACGTGCTGGCGCAAATCCATTACCTGCGCGAAGAATTCGCCGACTAGGGAGTACACAAATGAATCTCTACATGGCCCTGCACGCCGAAGCCGAAGACAAAACCCCGCCGGAGCAGGATGCGGGGCGCAAAATTATCCAGCTAGGCTTTGACGACATCGACCGTGTTGCGGGCTTTGCACCGGTGGCCAAGGACGGCACCCTTAGCGCCATCTACCACAGCCACACCGTGCGCACCCGCGAGACCGCCGAAGGTTTCGCCAAACACTTCAAGCCCAGGGATGGCGCCGTCGAGGCCGATGGGCTGATGGCCGACGACGACATTTCCGGCTGGCTGGAAAGGCTGAACGCTGCCGAGGATGACATGATGATTGTCGGCCATATGCCGAGCCTGAAACGCATCGCCGGCAGCCTGATCGCCGGCGACGATGCCGCCCATCCGATCCAGTTCGCCCGCGCCGGCATCGCCTGCTTGATGCGGCGGGACGATAAAAGCTGGGCGGTTTCGTGGATGGTCACGCCGAGATTGGTGTAAGCCATTGTTATATAATGATAACCCAGATTGGGTTCGTTTCGTAGTTCTCCCAATACGACAATTGCGCTCCTGGCCTTTTAATTCGTGACAGTATACTAATTAATGCAATGCAGTAACGGTTAATTAGTATACTGTCACGAATTAGGGGTCACGAATTATGGAGGGGCTGCCCCGGCTCCTAGTCCTTCATTTCTTTTACTGGCGAGAGCACCTCGCCGCCGGTCAGGTGATTTTCGATATTGGCGCGGATGATGCCGAGCTTGCGCTCGACAGCCTCCGGCGATTGCCCGGCCACGTGCGGCGTGATTTGTAGGTTGGGCGTCTCCAACAACGCCGTCGGGATTTCGGGGTCGCCCTCGGCCACGTCGATGCCAGCGCCGGCGATGGCGCCCGACCGCAACGCCTGATCTAGGGCCGCGCTATCGACCACCGTGCCCCGCGCCACATTGATAAAATAGCCCGTGGGCCCCAGAGCCCCCAGCACATCCGCATCGACAATATGTTTGGTATCGGCCGAGCCGGGCAGCGCCGCGATCACATAGTCGGCCCATTCGGCCAATGCCAGGGGCGTTTCGAAATAGGCGTGCGGGACGTCCCGGCGGCTCCTGGCATGATAGCCGATTTCCATCTCGAAGCCCTGCATGCGCTGGGCGATCTCGGCGCCGATATTGCCGTAGCCCAATAGCCCCAGCCGCTTCTTGTAAAGGTTCGGCCAATGCTGGCCGCATTCGTCCCAGTGGGTCTCGCGGGCAACCTTGTCGTTATGGATAAAGCCACGGGTGATTGAAATCATTAGCCCGATGGCATGTTCGGCGACGCTGAAGGCCATGGTTCCCGGCATATGGGCGACCATGATGCCGCGCGCCTTGGCGGCGGCCACATCGACGCTCTCGTAACCCGACGCAAAGGAATGCACGAACTTCAGGTTCGGCATTTGGTCCATTTCCGCCGCCGAAATACCGATCAGGCCGCTGGTCACCACCACGTCGATGATATTTCCCTGGGCAGCGATGAAATCCCGGCGCTCCTCTGCATCATGTCGCTGATGGACCGTGTAGGCCTCTTCCAATGTCGCGCTAAGGGCGGCACCCACATCGCGGGTCACCAGCACGTTGAGGCTTTTCGGGTCCGGGTGCGGGAAGGGGCCGTCCTTGGACGGCAGGTTCGACATATCCATGCATATTCTCCGAATGCACCGGCGCAGCATAGCGGGCAAATTCCGGTGCACACCAATATTTAAAGCAAAACTTCCCGCCGTTCCGCCGATGACTGCTGGATGGCGAGGGCGGCTTCGAGGCTGGCCCGGCCCCATTGGCCGTCGCGCCGGGCAGGCGCCTTGCCGGATATGGCATTGGCCAGTTCTTGGACCACGGCGGGCCGCGACGCTAAGTATTTGCCGGCGGGGATCTCCACATGCCGCGCGCCGTCGTCATCATAAATGGCGATGCCGTCCGGCGTCGGGCGCATGTCGCCGCCTTCGCAGCTAACCACCATCACGCCGAAATGGCCCTCGCGCAGATTGTCCGGCGCCGCAAAGCGCCCGCCTGAGATTTCTGCCGACGGTTTATAACCAAAGGCAGATGTGCGCCGCGCCTTCTCGTCTTCTTGCGAGACGCCCTTGAGGCGGGCGCGGGTCGCCCCGTGGGTGTCGCCCGGCTTGTCCTGGCCGCCTTCGCCGACCCAGCCGAAAAATTCATCGCTGTCGAAACGGTCATAGCCGCTATACACCATGCTCGCCGCCGCGCCGCTTTCGAAGCGCAGCATGACGGTGGCGTTGCCTTCGGTGGGCCGCGCCTGATCCAGAACGCCGAGGGCGGCGTGGACGCTGTGCAGTTTGTCGCCGGTCAACACTCGGATGCTGTCGATTTGGTGGGGCAATTGGTTGAAGATGATGCCGCCGCCCCGGGAGGTGTCCAATTCTTCCGGACGCCGGGGGCGGTAAAGGAAATCGTTGAAGTTCCAGGTATTGATCATGGAAAGCGCGCCCAATTCGCCGCTGGCAATAATCTCCGCCATATATTCGATGTTGGGATCGAACGAATGGGTGGGGCCGATGACCAATTGAACACCGGCCCGTTCCACCGCTTCGATGATCGCGTCGCAGTCGGCGAGGCTGAGGGCCATCGGCTTTTCCAAGATAATGTGCTTACCATGCTCGGCCGCCATGATTGCGTGTTCGGCGTGGAACTGGTGCTGGGTCGCCACATAGATGGCTTCCACCCGGTTGCTCTGGCAAAGCTCGGCCACATCGGTGTAGGTTTCCGCATCATAATCGCCGGCGAAGTTGGCCAGCAGGGTTTCATGGTGGTCCGCCGCGGCGGTCACCTCGGCGCCGTCCCAGCCCTGCAACCCGCGCAGCATGATGGTGCCGGCCAGGCCAAGTCCGGCGATACCGAGGCGTAAAGGTGGGGTTGGTTCGGTCAAGGCAGCGCCTATTCGGCGGCCATGGCCGGGGTTACCGTGCCCAGGCATTCGGCCCCGTGAATTTCGAGCAATTCCTCGAACGTCTCGATCTCTGTCACGGCGGATATGGCGCGCACATTATAAAGGCTGCCATCGTCCGCCGCTTTCGGCCGGATGCCTTTATCGGCCAGATCCATGGCCATTTTGATGATTATTTTGCGAAAGGTGATCACTGGCACGTCGGCGGTCATCAGGTATTCGCGAGAACGGTCGGCGATTTTGCCGGGGCCGATGCCGGGAATGCTGCGCATGTTTTCCTGAATGGCCCGGTCCTGATTGGTCAGGCCGAAGATGCCGCTATAGGTGCCGTCCGTCTGAACATCCCGGTCGATCAGATAATCATTGCCGCGCACATTTTTGGAAATGAACGTATCGATCACATAGCCGTCGTCCAATTCGGTGGCGACGTAATCGCGGAGCGGCGGGAAGCTTCGCCCGGTCTCCAATATATCGGCCTGTTCCTGAGTGATCGGCGCATCAGCGTTGTAGACATAGGAAAAGGCCATGACGTTGTAATCGTCCACCGGCACCCAGCAGCGGCCCGACCGGGGAAACACATCGTTGGCGATCTGATTGAAGATGGGCAGCATGCATTGGGTCATGCGCCAATAATAAAGGTTCTCGCCGGCCCGGCGCCGGGCGCCATAGACGAAGCCGTAATCGGTTTCTTTCAACGTCAGTTCCGGCGCGTCGTCCCAGATGCCGGGCGGCGCGATGGAGGTGCCGACCGCCGAGCCGCGCAGGGAATTGTCCATGGAGCGGTGCAGAAAGGATATGTGCGATGAATCGATCTCGCCCTCGAAGCCCTGTGCCCAGTTGGTGCGCTGTAGCCAGCGGGTGACGTGGCTTTTTTCGGCGTCCACATGCGCCCATTCCAGATGCGGAAAATCGGCGATGTTGTTTTCATCGCCCATGAATATCCAGACCAGATTGCCGATCTCGCGCACAGGATAGGAGCGGATTTTTACCCGGTGCTTGTGGTCTTCGCCGTCCGGCTCGTTGCCAAGCTCCATGCAGGCGCCGTCCGTATCGAACTTCCAGCCGTGATAAACGCAAGTCAGCCCGCATTCTTCATTGCGGCCATAAAACATGGGCGCCAGTTTGTGCGGGCAGTAGGCATCCAGAATGCCCACCTTGCCGTCCGAATCCCGGAAAGCCACCATGTCTTCGCCCAGGAGGCGCAGGCGGCGTGGGCTGCCATCGGCTTCGATCTCGGACGACAATATTGCCGGCAGCCAAAAGCAGCGGAACAATTCGCCCATGGGCGTGCCGGCGCCGACGCGGCAGAGGACTTCGTTTTCTTCCGGTGACAACATGACAAGTCTCTCCCTCTATTTTCTGCGATATTAATCCTATCGGACGGTCTTGCCAATTGCCGTTCGCCACGGGAGATTATCCTGATATCATGACGCTCGGAGGAAGATGTGGACACGCAATTGAACGATACATCGAACGATCCCGGGGATTTTGCGGCGCTGGTGGATGACCGGCCCGAAGACGGCGTATTCCAGGTCAGCCGGCGCGTCTATAATGATCCCGCCATATTGGAAGCCGAATACAAAAATATCTTCGAAGCCAACTGGGTGTTCCTGTGTCCGGAAGGCTTATTGAAGGAGCCCGGCGATTATGTGGCCACGCACATTGGCCGCCAGCCGGTGTTCGTAATCCGCCAAAAGGACGGCGGCATCGGCGGCTTTATCAATGCGTGCTCGCACCGGGGCGCCATGCTCACCGCCTGCCGCGCCGGCACCATGACCGAGATTGCCTGCCCCTATCACGGCTGGCGCTTCAATACGGACGGCCAATGCACCGGCATAAGGGCGCGCCGGGCGGGCTGGCCGGAAGACGATTTTGATCAAAGCCGCTTTGATTTGAAGCCATTGCCCCGGCTGGAGAGCTATCGCGGCCTGATTTTCGCCAGCTTAGGTGCGGACGTGGCGCCATTGAATGAGCATCTCGGCCCTATCACTGCGTTTCTCGATCTCTTTTGCGCGCCGGCGCCGCATGAATTGGAAGTGGTCGCCGGCGCGTCCATCCACACGGTCAACTGTAATTGGAAGGTGCTGCACGACAACGGCCCCGATCCCTATCACGCCGCCACCGTGCACGGAAACTTCGCCGCGACAATCGTCCACCGGGACGAGATCAGCGGCAATACCGGGCTTAAAAAAACCGAGACCGGGCGGCTGGCGGGGCGCGTGGCGGCGGGCATGTATGCGCCTGGCAACGGCCACACGGCGTTCTGGGCCGACAAGGAAACGCCGGAAGTGTATCCGGTGTGGGCGATGAAGGAACAAATTCAAAAATCCCTGCCGGCGGGCAAGGCGAAGTGGGCGCTGGAGCGGTCCCGCCACGTAACCGTGTTTCCCAATCTTTTGGTGAACGAGCTGGCCAGCACCTATATCCGCACCTACCGGCCACTGGCCATCGACCGTACAGAGATATCTTCGTGGTGTCTGGCTCCGGTGGGTGAGGCCGCCGATCTGCGCGCCGCGCGGCTCCGAAAATTCGAAGATTTTTTCATGCCCACCGGCATGTCGACCCCCGACGACGTGGCCATATTCGAAATGGCCAACCAGGGCAATATGGCCGCCGCCGGGCACCCCAATGATATGAGCCGAGGCATGGCTGCGGCGACAACTGGGCCGGACGGCCCGGCCCTGGAGCTTGGCATTGATCCCGAAATGTCCTCGGACCAGTTCACCCACGAGATCACCTTGCAGGGCGTCTACCGGCAATGGGTGAAAATGATGGCCGGCGGGAATGGCTGACGTGGCTTTGAGCGCCGAGGTGGCGCAATTTCTTTATGGTGAGGTCTTGTTGCTCGATGAGCGGCGCTGGGACGAATGGCTGGCGCTCTATGCCGAGGACGCGGTGTTTTGGGTGCCGTCCTACACCATGCAGGGCGAGCCGGTTACCGATCCAGAGCTGTCCATCAATTTGATTTATATTACGTCGCGGGCCGGCCTCGAAGACCGCATCTATCGTATCCGCACTGGCACCTCGGAAGCCTCGGTCCAGATGCCGCGCATTTGCCATCAGATCAGTAACGTAACCGCCGAAGCGGGCGAGGGTGGTCTGATCACCGTCGGCGCTAATTTCATGGTTGCCAGCTGGAGCCATCGACGCGGCCAGGAATTTCGCAGCGGTCGTTATGAATACCAGCTTGCGCGGAGCGAAAAAGGCTTTCTGATCCGCCACAAGAAAGTTCTGCCCATCGAAGAAATCACAGACGGCTGGTTTGACGTGGTGACCATTTAAGGGTTGGCCTTGGCAAAGGGATTGCAACTGAAGAGTTTAAACCCAATTTGTCGTAAGAGCCGCCGCTCGGATATCTAGAATATATTGTAGAGAAGCCGAATTTTAACCTATCCCGGCATAGGATGTGGAATGACCGAGGAAACAACCGCCGACAGTAGCCAGATTGTGCGAGGCCGCGTCCTTGCCGAGCAAATCAGCAATATCTACAAGCAAGCGCAGGTGGCGGTATATGTCAGCCTTTTCGTTGCCGCCGTTATCGGTGCGGTATTCTGGCCGGTTGCCGATAGGCGTATATTGAGCATCTGGTTGGCCTTGCTCGTGGTAATCGGACTGTGGCGGCTCATTCTAGTTAACGTCTATCTTCGCCGTGAACTCGGCACGGATGATACGCGCATTTGGGAACGCCGCTTTATCGCCGGACAGGCAGTGGTGTGCGCCGTATGGGGCTTGGGACCTGTATTCATATTGCCGAGTACGCCTCCGGCCTACGACTACATATTCTATTGCTTTCTGATCGGATTGGCGGGCGGCGCAACGACGCTCTATAGCGCCCATAGATTAATCGTTCTGATAACGATTATGCTTTTCCTATTGCCCTTGGCCGCCCTCTTTATAGCCGCAGGTGATTTGCCACATCTGGCGCTGGCCCTGGGTGCATTCATTTTTCTTGGCGCCACGATCCGCTCGATGGGCGTTCTCGGTCAATTCTTTACCAATTCGTTCAGCTTGGCTTTCGAATTGGAAGGCGCCAAGGCCAATTTGGATATATTGGTCGGGCAATTGGTCGAGCGCGAAGAAGACCTGAAGGAGCGCGTTGCCAAGCGCACCGAAGATTTGTCCATGGTCAATATCGAATTGCGCCAAATGAAGGAGCAGGCGGAATCCGCCAACCGGGCCAAGACCGAATTCCTGGCAAATATGAGCCACGAATTACGCACCCCATTGAATGCCATTGTCGGATTTTCGGAAAGCACCGACCGGGAAATATTCGGCCCGGTCGAAAACGAAAAATATAAAGAATATAATCACTACATATTGAATTCAGGACTTCATTTGTCGGCGGTGATCGAGGATATCCTTGATATTTCAGCAATCGAACTTGGCGAGTTGGAGCTTCATGAATCCGAATTCGATTTGGGCGAAATCATGTTGAGCGCCTTGGATATATGTCAGCCCGGTGCCATTGCGCGCGATATCGACATCAGCATGGAACGCGATGACACGGCATTCACTATACTTGGGGATGACCGGCGGGTTAAGCAGATCATTGTGAACCTATTGTCCAATGCCACGAAATTTACCGATCACGGCGGCAAGGTGGAGCTGAAAATTGTGCGCGATGAAGGTGGCCAGCTTGGTTTGAGCGTCACCGACAATGGGCCCGGCATTCCGAGCGTTGATCTCAAACGCGTGATGGAGCCGTTTGAGAGGCTCGATCCGGCGCAACACGGCGATTCACAAGGAAGCGGGCTCGGACTGCCGCTTTGCAATCGCCTGATCGAACTGCATGGCGGCTCTCTTGAATTGAAAAGTAAAATCGGCGAGGGAACCGCAGTAACCGCTTGGTTGCCTTCCGAGCGCGTTATTTAGGCCGCCTCTTGATCACGCGCTAGGGTTTTTGAGCAGCCGGTCAACGGGCATTAAATTGGCCGCCTTTAATTATAATCCCTTATTTTTGTTGACTTCGCGGCTAAACCCTTGTTTTTATGCGCTTTGTACCGCCGATTGTGGCGGAATTGAAAACTAGATACGCGGAGACGATGATGGCTCCTCTGCAAAATTGCAGAGCTAAAGTTGCCACCCGCCGGAACTTGGCTTCCGGCGCTGCGTCCTTGCGCGCAAATTTGACCACCACCAGCGGTCTTTGCCTCGGCCTGGCACTGCGACTTAGGCGCCCCTGAACGCACCAGTAATTGGCGCTCGCTGTTCAGGGGATATACGCGCTCCCAGTCGCAAATAAACGAATTATTAGAAAGGCCTAGTCCAATGAGTACGGAAATGGATCAAACGCGTATAACCATCTTCGACACCACCTTGCGCGATGGCGAGCAATCGCCGGGCGCCTCCATGAACTTGAATGAGAAGCTGCACATTGCCGAGCTTCTCGAAGCCATGGGCGTCGATATCATCGAAGCCGGTTTCCCGATCGCTTCCGAAGGCGATTTCGAGGCGGTCAATGAGATCGCCAAGGTGATCAAGGGATCGGTTGTCTGCGGCCTCGCGCGCTCCGGCAGCATGGATATCGAACGCGCCGCCGAAGCCATCAAGCCGGCGGAACGCGCGCGTATCCACACCTTCATATCGACCTCGGAACTGCACATGAAGCACAAGCTGCAGATGGACCCCGAAGACGTCTATCAGGCGGTGATCGACAGCGTCACCTTGGCGCGCAACTTTACCGATGATGTGGAATGGTCTTGCGAGGACGGCTCGCGCACGGAGATGGATTTTATGTGTCGTTGCGTCGAGGCAGCCATTGCCGCCGGCGCCACCACCATCAATATTCCGGACACCGTTGGCTATGCACTGCCTAACGAGTTCGCTGGTATCATCACTGAGCTAAAGGAACGGGTGCCAAATATCGATAAGGCGGTATTGTCGGTGCATTGCCACAACGATCTGGGTCTGGCGGTGGCCAATTCCCTGGCCGCCGTAAATGCCGGCGCCCGCCAGGTGGAATGCACCATCAACGGCCTCGGCGAGCGGGCCGGCAATGCTGCCATGGAAGAAATCATCATGGCGCTCAGAACGCGCCAGGATTCCATGCCCTTTGCCACCAACGTCAAGACCGAGGATATCATCAAGGCGTCCCGCCTGGTGTCCACGGTGACTGGCTTCACGGTGCAGCCCAACAAGGCTATCGTCGGCGCCAACGCCTTCGCCCACGAGGCCGGCATCCACCAGGATGGGGTCCTCAAGAATGCCCTGACCTATGAGATCATGACACCGGAATCAGTCGGGCTTTCGGAATCGAAGCTGGTCCTCGGCAAGCATTCGGGCCGCCACGCTTTCCGCGAAAAATTGAAGGAGCTGGGTTACGATCTCGGCGACAACGCGGTACAGGATGCCTTCAAGCGGTTCAAGGATCTGGCCGATCTGAAAAAAGAAGTGTTCGACGAAGATATCCTCGCCCTGGTGGACGATACCGTGGTGCGCGACAACGACCGCATCAGGCTGGTGTCCCTGGAAATCCTCTGTGGTACAAGGCATCAGCCGCCGAAAGCCGGGCTGGAGCTGGAAATCGATGGCGAGGTCAAGAGCACCGATGCGGTTGGCGATGGCCCAGTGGACGCCGCCTTCAACGCGGTGCAGGCCCTGTTCGCCCACGAAGCGCGTTTGCAGCTCTATCAGGTGCACGCCGTAACCGAGGGCACCGATGCCCAGGCCGAGGTCACCGTGCGCCTGGAAGAGGGCGGCAAGACCGTCAACGGCCAGGGCGCCGACACCGATACCATGGTTGCCTCGGTGCGGGCCTACATCAACGCCCTCAATAAGCTTTTGGTAAAAAGGGAAAAAACCGCCCCATCGGCGCTTTCAGCATGACAATTGGCCGATGGCTGATGTAAAAAGAGCTATTGGTTCGCGCGCCGCCGTGAAACGGGGTGCGCGAACCAGTAAGTTGTCCGGCGCGGAAGCTCTGATCGTGGCTGGATCACCATTTTGGGTAACGACGTCTATACAGGTACAATAACTTTATGTTGTCGCGAATATTTGGGTTCCTGTCCGCCGACATGGCGATCGATCTTGGCACCGCCAACACTCTGGTCTACGTGAAGGGCAAAAACATTGTCCTCAACGAGCCGTCGGTGGTGGCCATCGCCGAGATCAAGGGCAAAAAGCAGGTGCTGGCGGTTGGCGAGGATGCCAAGATGATGCTGGGCCGCACCCCGGGCAATATCCAGGCCATCCGGCCTTTGCGCGACGGCGTCATCGCCGATTTCGAAATCGCCGAGGACATGATCAAATATTTCATCCGCAAGGTGCACAACCGGCGCTCGTTCGCATCACCCCTGGTGGTGATTTGCGTGCCGTCGGGTTCGACCGCCGTCGAGCGGCGCGCCATCCAGGAATCGGCCGAGGCCGCCGGCGCAAGGCGCGTCTATCTGATCGAAGAGCCCATGGCGGCCGCCATCGGCGCCGGGCTGCCGGTGACCGAGCCCACCGGCTCGATGGTTGTCGATATCGGCGGCGGCACCACCGAGGTTGCGGTGCTGAGCCTTGGCGGCATTGTCTATTCGCAAAGCGTGCGCGTCGGCGGCGACAAGATGAACGAGGCGATCATCGCCTATATCCGGCGCAATCATAACCTCTTGGTCGGTGAATCCTCGGCCGAGCGGATCAAAGAAGAGATCGGCTCAGCCTGCCCGCCGGAAGAAGGCGAGGGCCGCACCATGGAAATCAAGGGCCGCGATCTGATGAATGGCGTGCCCAAGGAATTGGTCATCTCGGAGCGGCAGATATCGGAAAGCTTGGCCGAGCCGGTGAGCGCTATCATCGAAGCGGTGAAATCGGCGCTCGAACATACGGCGCCGGAACTGGCTGCCGATATTGTCGACAAGGGTATTGTTCTGACCGGTGGCGGTGCGCTTTTGACCAATATGGATTATGTGCTCCGCTACGCCACCGGATTACCGGTATCGATTGCCGATAATCCGCTAAGTTGCGTGGCCCTCGGCACCGGGCGCGCGCTGGAAGAGATGAAAAAGCTGCGCCACGTTTTGACAACGATGTATTAACATCTATCCATCAGGCTGAAGGCGTCGGGGCCGCAAGCCTCGAGCCTTGCTTGGATGAATTAGACCGGGACCAGACATGGACGACCAGCGTTCCAGTTCCATATTGCGCATCGCGGCGCCGCTTAAGAGCCTTCTCCAGCGTTTCACCTATCTGGGCCTGATCGGTTTGGCCTTTTCGATGATGCTGCTCGGCAAGATCGATGCGGTGCTGGTTGATCGGGTGCGCGCCGAAGTGACCAACGCGGTGGCGCCGATCCTGGGCGCGTTGTCGCGCCCCGCGCAGACGGTTTCAGAAGGCATCGATAATTTCCGCAGCCTCACCAATATCCGCGCCGAGAATTTGGCGCTGCGCGAAGAAAATCTGCGCCTGTTGCAGTGGCAATCGGCGGCGCGCAAATTGTACGCCGATAATTCCGCCTTGCGCGCCTTGCTTAGCGCCAAGCCCGAAGGCGGCGCCAGGTTTGTTACGGCGCGGGTTATCGCCGGCTCCGGCGGCGCCTTCGCCAACACGCTGATCCTCAATGCCGGTGCATCGGACGGCATCAAAAAGGGCCAGGCTGTGCTCACCGATCAAGGTTTTGTCGGGCGCATCGCCCAGGTTTCGAGCCGCTCGTCGCGGGTCATCCTGTTGACCGACTTCAATTCCCGGGTGCCGGTTCTGGTCGAAAGCTCACGCGGACGGGCACTTTTGGTGGGTGGCAATACGCGCCGGCCGCGCCTGATCCATGTGGCGCCGGGCGCCCGCGTTACGCCATCGGACCGGATTGTTACTTCTGGGCATGGCGGCGCCTTCCCGCCGGGATTGCCGATCGGCGTCGTCGCTGCGGTTTCCGATGGCGGCGTCACGGTGCAACTGTTCGCCGATTACGGGCGGCTGGAATATGTCAAAGTTGCGGATTTCGGTCTTAAAGGCCTTGTTGCCAAGGAGCCCTAATTTGCCGGCTTCGCCTCCGCCAGGAACGGATATATGAATACGGCACTATGGCAACGACTTGACCTTTGGGCACGCAATACGACGCCGTTCGGTATTGCGGTGCTGCTGGTGATCCTCAACGTGGTGCCTACTTCGATCCCCGATTATGCCGCCATCACCCCGACCCTGGCCTTGATTGCCGTCTATCACTGGGCCATTTACCGGCCCAATCTGTTGCCGCTGACGGCGGTGTTTGCGCTGGGTTTGTTGCAGGATATTCTCTCCGGCGCACCGCTCGGGGTCTATGTGCTGGTGTTTCTCACAGCCTACGGCATTGTCCTGTCGCAGCGCCGCTTCTTAGCCGGCAAGTCGTTCATGATCTATTGGCTAGGCTTCGCCATCATCGCCTTTGGCGCCGGCGTCGAAAGCTGGGTGCTGGCGTCGATATGGAATTTCGCCTTATTGGATTTCCGCTCGCTGTTTTTTCAATTCTTGATTTCGCTCGGGCTATTCCCCATTGTGGCCTGGATGTTCATGCGTTGGCAGCAGGCCTTCCTGCCACAGGATTGACATGCACCGCGATAGTGACAGATACCGGATGTTCAGCCGCCGTGCGGCGATATTCCTCGGCGGTCAGGTGGTATTGCTGTCCGGCCTAGGCGCCCGCATGTATTATTTGCAAGTCGTCGAGGCCGAACGCTACCAGACCCTGGCCAACGACAACCGGATCAGTCTGAAACTTTTGGCGCCGCCGCGTGGGCTGATCGTCGACCGGTTCGGGCGCTCACTTGCCGACAACCGGCAAAACTACCGCCTCATTCTGACCCCGGAAAATATCACCGATCTGGATAAAACCCTGGACAGTCTGTCGGCGATCGTCCCGATCGGGCCCAATGAGCGCCTGCGTATTGCCCGCGAGATAAAGCGCCGCCGGCGTTTCAATCCGATTATTATCCGCGAGAATTTGGAATGGAATAAGGTGGCGCGCATCGAAGTCAACGCGCCCGATCTCGCTGGCATCGGCATCGACGTGGGCGAAAGCCGCTACTATCCGGGCGGCGCCGCGACGGCGCCCATATTGGGCTATGTCTCAGGCGTTTCGGAAAAAGAGCGCACCGGCGATCCGCTTCTGGAATTGCCGGGTTTTCGCATCGGCAAGGCAGGCATCGAAAAAACCCAGGATCTGGCCCTGCGCGGCGCCGCCGGCACCAGCCAGGTGGAGGTCAATGCATTCGGCCGCGAAATCCGGGAATTGCAGCGCGTCGAAGGCCAGCCCGGCGCCGAGGCGCGCCTAACCATCGATTACGAATTGCAACGCATGGTCGCCGCCCGGCTAGGCGACAACGCCGCCTCGGCGGTGGTGATGGATATCCATTCCGGCGAGATACTGGCCATGGCGTCGACGCCGAGTTTCGATTCCAACGCCTTCAAGCGCGGATTTTCCAGGGCCGAATGGCGGGATTTGATCTCCAACCCGCGCGCCCCTCTGAACAACAAAGCGGTGGTTGGCCAGTACGCGCCGGGATCCACCTTCAAAATGATCGTCGCCCTGGCGGCACTGGAAAAAGGCATCATCACGCCCCAATCGCGGTTCTTTTGCAGCGGCGAGATGGAACTTGGCGATTCCACATTCCATTGCTGGAAACGGACTGGCCATGGCTCCATGGGTTTGGTGAACGGCATCACGCAAAGCTGCGATGTGTATTTCTACGAAGTGGCGCGGCGCACCGGTATTGACCGTATCTCGGCCATGGCCCGCCGTTTCGGCCTTGGGAGCCGCCTCGGCATCGAACTGCCCGGCGAGAAAAACGGCCTGATGCCGACGCGCAAATGGAAAAAGCGCGCCAAGGGCGTCCGTTGGCAACAGGGCGAAACGGTGCTGGCCGGCATTGGCCAGGGATTTTTGCTGACGACGCCATTGCAATTGGCGGTGATGATTTCCAGATTGGCCAATGGCGGGCGCGCCGTCGAGCCGAGCATCCTTCGCCAATTGGTTTCGTTTGGCGTGCCCGAGCCAGAGCCCGGCGAATTGCCGCAATTTCCCGAGATTGGCGTCAACAAAAACCATCTCCGCATCGTTGGCCGCGCCATGGCCCGGGTCACCAATTCGCCGATCGGCACCGCCTATCGGGCGCGCATCAAAAATCCGGAATTTCGCATGGCCGGCAAGACCGGCACCGTACAGGTGCGCCGCATCACCAAGGCCGAACGGGAACAAGGCGTCCGCAAAAATAGCGAGCTGGAATGGCGAGATCGGGATCACGCCCTGTTCGTCGGCTATGGCCCGGTGCGGGCGCCGCGTTATGCGGTAGCAGTAGTGGTCGAACATGGCGGCGGCGGCTCGACGGCGGCGGCCCCAATCGCCCGCGATATCCTTACCGAGGCGCAAGTGCGCGATCCATCCCGGGGGCGCGCTGCTTCCCTAAGCCCCCGCCGCCAGCCGGCGGGGCCCGACGAAGGTTAGGGCGGATCATGGGCCTGGTTCCCGAACGCCAACGTGAATCCACCATCGGGCGCAAGCTGTGGCAGATTAACTGGTCGTTCGTGCTGCTCATCGCGCTGATCGCCGGCGTCGGTTTCGCCATGTTGTATTCGGCGGCCGACGGCCAATTGGACCCGTGGTCATCGCGCCAGATGGCACGCTTCGGCTTCGGCTTGGTTGCCATGATTGTCTTTGCGCTGATCGATATCCGCACCTGGCTGCGCTACGCCTATTTCATTTATTTTGCTTCGCTGGTGTTGCTGGCGGCGGTGGAGGTGACGGGTAGCGTCGGCATGGGCGCCCAGCGCTGGATCAATCTGGGTTTCATCAATGTGCAGCCATCCGAGATCGTCAAAATCACGCTGATCCTTGCCCTGGCCCGGTATTTTTACGCCAGCCGCGTCGAAGACGTGGAGCGCATGACGCATCTATTCGTGCCCGCCGCGATGCTGGCCGTTCCGGTGTTTTTGGTGCTGCGCCAGCCTGACCTGGGCACCGCGATTTTGATCCTGGTTACCGGCATTACCATTTTCTTTCTGGCCGGGGTGCGCGCCTGGATATTTGTCGCTACGGGTCTGGCGGCAATCAGCGCCATCGTGCCGGTCTGGAAATTTGTGCTGCTCGATTACCAGAAACAGCGGCTATTGACCTATTTGAACCCGGAAAGCGATCCCTTGGGCGCCGGTTATCACGTGATGCAGTCGAAAATTGCGCTCGGCTCTGGCGGGCTGTTCGGCAAAGGGTTCTTGTCGGGCACGCAAAGCCATTTGAGTTTCCTGCCGGAAAAACACACGGATTTTATTTTCACTATGTTGGCCGAGGAATTCGGCATGGCCGGCGGGCTCGGTCTGGTGGGATTGTATTTGATGGTGTTGGTCTACGGCTTTTTCATCGCGGTCAGGAGCCGCAATCATTTCGGCCGGCTGGTCGGCATGGGCGTGGTGGCGGCATTTTTCTATAACGTCTTCGTCAATATCGCCATGGTCATGGGATTGTTGCCGGTGGTCGGCATGCCGCTGCCGCTGGTGTCTTATGGCGGCACCGCGATGGTGACGCTTTTGTTCGGCTTCGGTCTTCTATTGTGTGTCTTTGTACACCGGGACGTCACCATCAGCCCTGGCACCGCAGACGGCAATTACTGAGCATTTGAAAAGGCCAGGTCGGTATCGACATTCCTGCGCCCGATTGCTATATACGCGCCGCGCCCTTGGCGCTCCGCAAATGGACGGGCGATTAGCTCAGTTGGTAGAGCAGCTGACTCTTAATCAGCGGGTCACAGGTTCGAGCCCTGTATCGCCTACCATTTGTAAGGGGGTTAAATCATTCAAACCCCAGCCGGCAAAATCGGTGCTTCGCCCAGCACTTCCGCCCGCCAGATGTCCGAGATCGATTCCCACCTTAACCGGCAGGCCACTTCGCACACCTCGAGGGCACGGGCGTAATCGCCGGGCTCCAGATACTTCTCGCAGAGCGTTATCTGACGGGCCGAATGCTCTTCGTCGGCCTCGGCGTGCTCGGCGAAGAAGCCGATGGTGGGGTCATCGGGCTGGTAGCCATAATGGGCGGCGAAGGCGGGCAGGGTGATCTCTTTGTTGAGCGCCACCTGCTGGCCCTCCTGGGTCGCCTGCATGGCGAGGGCGGCGCCCAAGGGCTCATCCCGGGTCACGTGGGCGTAGTGGAGGGCGCGCGCCCACCATGCCGGGGTGCGCCTCGTCGCCAGAACCTCGTCTTTTGAAAGGCCGGCGGCGGCGCAGAAGCGGAAAATCATGTCCATATGATCGTGCGGCTCGTGGCCGGGGCGCGGGATGGCGGCGAGGCCTGCCTCTTCGGCCAGGTTTTCGATCACCGCCAGGCGCACATCGGCGGGTGCCCGCCAGATCATCAGCCCGAACGACGGCAGGGCATATTCGACAAACTTCATATGTTGCGCCATGTAGATACCGATGACGCGGAGATCGAGGCTGCCGGCCTTCATGGCCTGGAACAAGGGGTGGTTTTTGGTATGCCATTTGTCGCGGACGGCGATGATTCGTTCGGTGATCGGGGTGTTCAGATTATGAATTTGGACGGTCATTGGTCCCCTCCCGGGCGGCGCTGGAACCGCTTAAATGGGCCATCATCTCGGCGTTGAGTGCGGCGATTTTTTCGCGAATCGACGAGGCCGATACCTGCCGTTCCTGGCGCTCGGCAAAGGTGAGACCGCACTCGCCCGGATAATCGTCGGCGTTTTTAAGTTCGGCCAGGCAGGCGGTGAGTGCTCGCTCCAAATCCACCAAGCGGAAATTCAACGTCCGTTGCTCCGGCGATTGGCGTTTGCGGGCGCGTTTGCGGTAGATGAGGAAAGCGGCGAGGCTGGCGAAAACGAAGCCGTAGACCCAAAACAGCCCGCTGCCCACATCGTCGCCGTCGGCAAGGCCGAAATGGGCCTGCGCCGGCGTCCGGGCGGCCCCGGCCAACGCTGCCGTCAATATCAAACCATATAGCCTGGCGGCCTTACTCATTTGATATCAGCCTCGGGCCGGGGGCCTTAAAATCCGGAGTGGCTTAAGAGCCTCCGCTAAAGAATATGCCGCGGGTCAGGTACGTATGGTCCGACTCGATGGTCATAATCGCGATAAATACCAGCAGCACCGACGGCGGTATCAAAATGGCGAAACTGAGCGCCATCCGTTCCCACTTGATATGCATGAAGACGGAGATGATAAGCCCGGCCTTCGCCAGCATGAAGATGATGATCAAGGTCCATCTGGTGTAACTCTGCACATGAAAGAAATCGACCATGTAGGATCCGGCACTGAGCACGAATAGCCACGCCCATACCTTGTAATAGACGCTAAGCGGATGTTGTTGACCTTCTACGTGAGCCATTGTCTGCCCCTTACCAGAGATAAAAGAATGCGAAGATGAAAACCCAGACCAGATCGACAAAGTGCCAATAGAGACCCATGGTTTCGACGATTTCGTAACTGCCCTTGCGGCTGGTGAAAAAGCCGCGCTTTTCGGTGTCGTAATCGCCGCGCCAAACCTTGCGGGCGACCAGGACCAGGAACAGAACGCCGACCGAAACGTGGAACCCGTGGAACCCGGTGATCATGAAAAACACCGATCCGAACTGGGCTGCGCCCATCGGGTTGCCCCACGGACGGACGCCTTCTTCGACGATCAGCTTGGTCCACTCGAAGGCCTGCATGCCGACGAAGGAAGCGCCAAACAGGGCTGTGATGATCAACAGAAGGGCGGTTTTATTCTTGTCTTTGCGGTAGCCGTAATTGACCGCCAGGACCATGGTTCCCGACGATGTGATCAGGATAAAGGTCATGATGGCGATCAGGATCAACGGGATCGGGTCGCCGCCGAAGGACAAGGCGAACACCTCGCTCGCATGGGGCCACGGCACCTTGGTCGAATTGCGGACCGTCAGGTAGCCGATCAGGAAACTGGAAAAGATGAAGGTATCCGAAAGCAGGAATATCCACATCATGGCCTTGCCCCAAGGCACGTTTTTGAAGGTTCGTTGGTCCGAACCCCAATCTGCGGCAACGCCGGCCAGTCCGGGGGCCAATTCGCCCGGCTGGGCTACGCTCGCATCGCTTTCTGAAGGCGCCATGTTTTCTCTATCCCCTTTAACTAATTAACAACAGGCCGAATAAAACCAGCCAGATCAGTAACAGGTAGTGCCAATAGGTGGTGCATAATTCGACCCGCAAACGCAGATCGCCAACCGGGCTGTCCTGCCACATTTTGGATACGCACCGCCACCATGCGACCAGCCCGCCCAGCATGTGGGCGCCGTGTAGCGCGGTGACCAGATAGAAGAATGCGTTGGCGGTATTGGCGTCGGCGTAGTAACCCAAGTCCACCAATTGCCGCCAGACAAACAATTGCCCGGCCAGGAAACCGACAGTGAGAACGCCGCCGATGTGAAGGCCGTCGCGCATAGCGTTCAGCGTGCCCCGCCCGGCGCTGGCGCGCGCCCACTGAAAGGCGAGGCTCGCGCCGATCAGCAGTGCCGTATTCAGCCACAGGACCCAGGGTTCTGGCACCGAGCGCCAGTTGACGAATGTCATGCGGTCCACATAGGCAATGGTCACCAGCGTGAAGACAACCGTGACCACCACCAGGAAAACCCGCAATCCAACCTTGCCCGACGGCAGAAAAAACGCAGCCGGGTTGTTGATGGTGTCGATGTCGCCGTCATCGCCGTCATCGCTCAGCCATGGCTTTTTGCTGATTTCGTGGAACAGTCCCATGCTTTGGCTCCGCCGATGCCGGTCGCTATTGTCCGCCGTCCGAGCGTTTTACGTCACCCGGCGCTAGGTTTTGCGGCACGAAGTCGTCTTCGACACCCGGCACGCTATAGGCATAGGCCCAACGGTAGGTCACCGGCAATTCGTCGCCGAAATTGCCATGGCCTGGAGGCGTCGTCGCGGTTTGCCATTCGAGCGTGGTGGCATTCCACGGATTGTCACCAGCTGGCTTGCCGGTCCAGATGCTGGCAATGATATTAATGATGAAGACGATCTGGGCGACACCGACGATCAATACCACGATGGTGATAAACTCGTTCAGCGTGGTTGCCGACGGTGGTATGAACGAGGTCTCGCCAATTTCGAAATAGCGCCTTGGTACGCCGACGAAGCCGAGATAATGCATCGGGAAGTAAATCAAATAGCTGCCGATGAATGTGATCCAGAAGTGGAACTGGCCCCAGCCTTCGTTCAGCATGCGCCCGGACATTTTCGGGAACCAATGATAGACGGCGGCAAAGATCACCAACACCGGCGCGATGCCCATCACCATGTGGAAGTGGGCGACCACGAACAAGGTATCGGAGAGCGGAATATCGACGGCGACGTTGCCGAGGAACAGGCCCGTGATGCCGCCGTTCAGGAAGGTCAGAATGAAGGCGACGCAAAACAGCATCGGGATGGTCAGTTGGATGTTGCCTTTCCACAGGGTCAGCACCCAGTTGTACATCTTCAAGGCCGTCGGCACCGCGATAATGAGCGTCGTGGTGGCAAAGAAGAAGCCGAAATAGGGGTTCATGCCACTGACATACATATGGTGCGCCCAGACAACAAAGCTCAAGCCGCCGATGGCGACAATCGCCCAGACCATCATGCGGTAGCCGAAAATATTCTTGCGCGCATGCACACTGATAATGTCGGAGACGACGCCAAAGGCCGGCAAAGCGACGATGTAAACTTCCGGATGGCCGAAGAACCAAAACAGATGCTGGAACAATAGCGGGCTACCGTTTGTGGTCGAGAGCAGCTCGCCGCCCTGAATGATCTCGGGCATGAAGAAGCTGGTGCCGATAAGCCGGTCCAGAAGCATCATAACGCCAGCGACGAACAAGGCCGGAAAAGCCAGCAGCGCTAGAATGGTCGCTGTGAAAATGCCCCACACGGTCAGCGGCATGCGCATCAAAGTCATGCCGCGGGAACGCGACTGCAGCACGGTTACCACATAATTCAGGCCGCCCATGGTAAAGCCGATGATGAAAACCACCAACGAGACCAGCATCAGTATGATGCCCCATTCAACGCCCGGCGTTCCTTCCAGAATCGCCTGTGGTGGATAGAGTGTCCAGCCAGCGCCGGTTGGCCCGCCTGGAACAAAGAAGCTGGCGGTCAGGATCAGCACGGCCAGCAAATATACCCAATAAGAGAGCATATTCATATAGGGGAAGACCATGTCGCGGGCGCCGACCATGAGCGGAATCAGATAGTTGCCGAAGCCGCCCAGGAACAGGGCCGTCAGCAGGTAAATGACCATGATCATGCCGTGCATGGTGACGTGCTGATAATAGGTGTCGGCATCGATGAACGAAAATGTGTCGGGGAAGCCAAGCTGCAACCGCATCAACCAGGACAATACCAAGCCAACCAGGCCAATGGTGATCGCGGTGCCCGAATACTGGATCGCGATGATCTTGGCGTCCTGGCTAAAAACGTATTTCGTCCAGAAGCTATGGGCGTGGTAGAGATCGACCTCTTCGAGCTCTGCCGGCGGGATTACTTGGGTTTCGTCGAGTAAACCTTCACTCATCAATATGCCCTCTCGGCTACTTGAATTACCGAATCGTTACTGAACCCGAAGGCTCTGCGTCGATTCGCTTGCGGTAAGAATTGGTTTATCCTGGGATGCTTGGCGGACCGGCGCGGAAGCCGGCGCATCCTTGGCCGCCTGTTTCACCTTGGCGGTATTCGGATACAGGGCCGCAAATGTTTCCTGGCCACTTAGCCATTTATCATAGGCGCCCTTGGCATCGACGATAACGGTGCCGCGCATGGCATGATGGCCGACGCCGCAAAGTTCGGCGCAAAGTACATCAAAAGTCCCCGCCCGGGTCGGTGTCATCCAGAAAAAGGTGATCATGCCCGGAACCAGATCCATTTTGGCGCGGAACTGGGGCACGTAGAAATCGTGCAATACATCCTGCGAGCGCAGCAGCATCTTGACCGGCTGGTCGAGCTGTAGGTGCAAGTCGTCGCTTTCGATCAGCACATCATCCTTGCCGTTGGGATCCTTCGGATTGACGCCGAACGGGTTGTCGTCATTAATCAAAGCAACGCTCGACGTGCCCAGCTTGCCGTCCTTGCCCGGTAGCCGGTAGCTCCAATCCCACTGCTTGCCGAGCACCTCGACCTCGATGGCATTTTTGGGAACCGTTACAAAATCCGCCCAAGCGATCAGGCCCGGGGTCAGCAAGCCAACGACGCCAAGCGCGGTCAGGATGGACAGTGTCCATTCCAGCTTTGAATTTTCCGGCTCGTAATCGGCGCGGCGCTCTTTTTTATACCGATACTTATAAAGGCAATAGGCCATAAATAGGATGAGCGCGACATAGACGACGCCGGTGATCCAAAATGTGATGACGATAGCGTTATCCAGGGAGCCCCAGTTGGAGGCCAACGGAGTAAACCACCACGGGCTCCAGATGTGAAAAACAACGGAGCCAATTGCAATAATTACCAATACAATAGCGATCAACATTCTGCATTCGCCTTTCCAGCGACTCTATGGGAGATGAAACCTGAGAAATCGACGATAGACACTTACTTATGGCTCTATCCGGCGGGTCTGTCCATAATTTTGCGGATTATTTTATTGCTTGATTTCCGGTCAAATAGTCGTCCAGGAATCGCTGGGTTCATACACGAAACTCCCCAGGATTACCGAAGCACTTATTTAAACCAGATGTTGGACCCCCCCGCCCACATCGGCAAATAACTTTCCAAGTCAACATTTCAAGTCAACATTTATCGAATTTTCTTATTTCGATAAGGCCACTATATTTATTTGAATGTGAGAGTCAATTGCGCGAAGAAAATATCTCCACTATAGTTGCGGCAATTCGAAATGTTGGAAGGGATGCGTTTCCGCTTAGGTGATGATGGCAACAAAGTGATGCCAAACTTGCCGTTGCGCGTTCCTCGAAATCAGATTCCGGAGGTATGGCCATGACGACTGCAAATGTTCCCCTGACCGCACGCCAATTGCGCAGCGACCACCCAGGCGTACGCCAGATCGGCGTTGCCGATCTGGTCGATGCGATCGCCAAAGGGTTCTCCGATTTCAACGCCATGCCGACCCACTTCTTTTATCTGGCGATCATTTATCCGATCGTCACCTTCGGTATTGTCGGCGTTTATGGCGAATTGGATTTGCTGCCGTTCATATTTCCGCTGCTGGCCGGCTACACCCTTTTAGGCCCGCTGGCTGCTATCGGTACGTACGAATTAAGCCGGCGCCGGGAATTCGGCCGCTATACGGCGCGCACCAACGCCTTCCTGGTTTTCAAATCCCATTCGATCAACGCCATCGTCAATCTCGGCGTCCTGCTGACCATAATCTATTTTGTCTGGGTAATCGTGGCGCAGGCGATCTATGAGCAGAATTTCGGCGTGGCGGTACCCGAATCATATATCAGTTTTGCCCAATCCCTGCTGACCACGCCGGAAGGCATCGCCATGATCATCACCGGCTGCAGCATCGGCTTCGTGTTCGCCGTCGTCGTGCTTAGTTTTTCGGTGGTGTCCTTCCCGATGCTTCTGGATCTTGATGTGGGTGTCATCGTGGCGGTCAAGACGTCGATCCGCGCGGTAATGGTCAATCCCATTATCATGGCGGCCTGGGGCGTGATTGTCGCCGGCTCGCTGCTGGTTGGCTCGTTGCCGTTCTTTGTCGGGCTGTGCGTGGTACTTCCGGTTATCGGGCATATAACTTGGCATCTGTACCGCAAGATCGTGGAAAGCTGACGGGGCGCTTCGAATCATTTAACAAATGCTGCCTTCTTAAGGGGCGGCGGTTATGGCAACGCATACCCACGGGAACTGGTCCATGCAATATCGAATGAAAGCCTTGCTGCTGGGCGTCCCAACGGCGGCGCTGGTCATATTCTACCTGCTGTTTTTTCTATATCCGCACTGGTTTCCCAGATAATCGGTCGCCGCCCAGGGGGCTGTCGCGGCGCGTGGGATTAATCCTCGCCCCAAGCATTAATTAATGGGATTGGATCCCTATCCCACTGGCTATCCCACTGAAAACCTTGCGATAAAAGCAATACCCACGCACCTACATTGGGCCAGGTTCGTTGCTGGCTACGGATTTCGGGTTGGCAAAGGCCCTATATTTTGTGCTATTAAACAGCCTGGATTGAAGTTCGTAATCTTGGGCGCGCCAGGCTCACTATTGTGGGCGAAATATTTTATTTGGAACTGAACTCGACTGGCTGAACAGAGCCAAGAATTCAAATTTGGGGGGATTTGTTGATCCAATCAGCGGCCTCCATTCCTTAATGTGTAAAGTATTCCTGAGGAGGAACCGGTATGAGCGAAGTGAGTGACAAGCTGATCAATTTGATCGCCGACATGGAAGAGGATGAAGCGGTAGAATTGGCGCGCGTATCTCTCGACGGCGGCATGCCGCCGGCCGAGATGCTGGAGATTTGCCGTTCCGCCATGGATATCGTTGGTAAGCGGTTCGAGGACCAGGAATATTTCATTCCCGAATTGATCCTCGCCGGCGAAATGCTTACCGCAATCGGCGACATGGTGAAGCCTTTGATCGCCGCAGGCGCCGAAGACCAGACCGAAAAAGAAAGCGCCGGCCTGGTTTTGATCGGCACAGTGCATGGCGATCTCCACGATATCGGCAAGAACATCGTGACGTTCATGCTCGACGTGAACGGCTTTGAGGTTGTCGATCTTGGCATTGACGTGCCGCCCGAAAGGTTCATCGAAGCCATCAAGGAGCATCAGCCGCCTGTCGTCGGGCTTTCAGGGTTTTTGACCTTGGCTTTCGATTCGATGAAAGAGACCGTCGATGCGTTCGTCGAAGCCGGCATCCGCGATGACATCAAAGTCATGATCGGCGGCGGCCAGGTGGACGATGCGATATTGAAGTACACCGGCGCCGATGCGTTTGGCATCAACGCGATGCAGGCGGTGTCGTGCTGCAAGGAATGGACTCAAACTGCGGAGGCTGCCGAATAATGTTGGATCAAACCGGACAGGAATTATTTGACGAACGGGTGCAGCGGCTGGCCGACAACGTGGCCTTGAAGGAAACCGACCATTCGCCGTTTATCTACGGCACCCGGTTCTGGGCGGCGGCCTACAAGGGTATCACCTTCAAGGAATTCATGTACAACGCCGACGCCGCCATCGATGCCACCCGTGAAGTGGGTAACCCCACCATCCTCGCAACCCTGACCGTGATCGCAGCGCTGCTGCCGATGGGTTTTGTGACCGGAATGATGGGGCCCTATATGGCACCGATTCCCGTACTGGGTTCAGCCGCAATGGCCTTCTCCCTGTTTGCCGCCTTTATCTTCACCCCTTGGTTGACGATGAAGTTGCGTCCCTCGATGAAGGCATTGAAGGCTGCAGAGATTAAAGAACACAAGTCACAAGAGCGCATCGGCCGCATCTATGAGGGGCTGATTCGTCCCATGGTTGAGAACCGCTTGCTGGGTTGGGTGGTCTTGCTGCTGATTATCGGAAGCTTTTTTGCCTCGGTATCACTCTTCTACACCCACGGTGTAAAGACCAAGATGCTGCCGTATGACAACAAATCTGAATTTGATGTGATGATTCGCATGCCAACGGGGACGGCTCTGCCCGTCACCGCTAATACCGCACGCAAGATGGCGGCTGAGATTGAGAAGGCGGTACCCGAGTCAGTAGCACTGCAGACCTACACCGGAGTTGCGGCACCATTCAACTTCAACGGTCTGGTGCGTCACTACTACCTGCAA
>ENA-OREN01000917-OREN01000917.1-marine-metagenome-genome-assembly--contig:-NODE-917-length-37983-cov-5.589273_pt1 | contig 37983 bp, 34 predicted proteins | sample MGYA00248624_ERZ508555 | MGnify/ENA primary metagenome ERZ508555 (study PRJEB26222, sample SAMN06267773) | marine metagenome | isolation source: Saanich Inlet, British Columbia, Canada | place... | reverse complement strand
GGTGTTGAGAGCGGCACGTGCTTTACGAACGATCAGGCTTAGATCTTCAGCAGAAAACACATCGATCTCGCCAAAAATCAGCATCGCTAGATCGAACTCAGTGCCATATTCCGTACTGCAAACGTCGCCATGAACGAATTCGCTGCTAAGCGACTGTTCTGTTGCTGACGATTTGGCCCATGCGATCGACGCCGGTGAAAAGTCGATTCCGTAGGTGCTGTGCCGCGCCTCGCTAAGTCCAACGAGTGAAGACCGGGGCCACAGACGAGATCTAGCACCTTTAAATCGTCAGCCAAGCCGCCAGCGATCCGTTCAAGATAGTCGACCTGTCGATGAACGATGTCGAATCGCCGACTCGCTGTGTTGTGATCTTGAGAAAGGTGCTCTTTCAGCATTCGTTCGCTAAAACCGGGTTCGTCCCACGGAATTTTATCGCCTTCAACCCACGGCTGAGGAGGAACAGTTCGATTCACAATGTCGACAATTTTCATGCGCTTAATCTTGCTACATCTGAAGCAATTCTGAATAGCCAGAAATAGCTGCGTTCGTAACACGCCAACAATCGACTTCCCGAGTGCATCCGAGGGATCTGGCGGGGTTGCGCTGGACGAGTTCCAAAGCAGCATATCGCTAGGTCAAGCCGGCAAAGCGAGTTCCCCCGCCCCAGACCCTTCACTCCGATGACTCCGATCAGGGAATCCAGTGTTGCCTATTTGGAGTTGAAGTGAGTCTAGAACTAAGAATATTGCCCATCATCAGACTCATTTAGACGAATCGGCCCTTATCAACCGACCTCGCAGAGAATCTGCTATTGGGACTACACTCGGTGAATGAGTTCGATTCGGATGTCGCCGGGAGCCGCAACAAACGCGATGCTCACGCCGCCGCCATTGTTAATCGGACCTTCTTTGAGTTCGGCGCCAAGTTCAACCAAGCGGGCAATATCGGCATCCATATCGTCAGTGTCGAAACCAAAGTGCTCGAGACCGTAGTGCGGGTTCGCATCGGCAGGGCCGAGCTTCTCGTCGGTTCGTTCCGACGAAATGTTGATAGCGAGTCCGCCCTCGGACTTAGTAACGATGAATCGGTCGCCAACAGGACGTACGTTGTCGGAAACGATCTCAACGTTGAACGCCTCGACGAACCAATCGGCAGTTTTCTTAGGGTCGCTAGACTTCAGGTGAATGTGATTTACGTTGAACGGCATACTTTTTCTCGATCTGGATATACATAAAAGCCAATCGCGAATCGACAAGCTTGCGGAAAATCGCCTGCCCAAGCTACGTTCAATTTGCGTGCCAGTCAAACGGCAATCGACTGGGCAAAGCCACAGTGTCAACGCTGTTTTCCAACACACCGCTATACTGCGCCGATCAACGGATCGAATCGATTGATCTTAGGGCCACCTACCAGGCTGCCCTAAGACACCAGATGTAAACGTCCGCCAAATACGCCAGACCGACTCCGAAGCAGTGCGTGCACTTGATTCGAGTATTCAGGCACCCATCGATCACCCACTTGGGATCTATACGTAAAGCGGATACTTTCGATCATCGAACTCGACTGGCTTCAGTACCCGTCGTGGGGCTGCTACGTTGCCGAAACCTATCTAGTTAGATTTCTGCTTGCTGAAAGGCAAACCACCGCCTACGTGCTGCAACCCGGAGCGAGAATCGTTGCAATTGCAGTCGAGCCATCTTTACGTCGAGCCCGGATCGGCAAAATTCTCGTCCAGGCACTTGAACGACAGGCGCGCTACGAAAACATCAAGCAGATCTATTCGATACTGCTCGCTGAAGTTGAGAGCGATTCGAAGTTTCTCGAATCATACCGGTCGAGCACATCTGATCTAAAGATTTACGCCAAGCGCGTTTGAGCCGCTATTCGCAAACTACTTAGCCATCGCCGCGAGCAGCTGTTCGTGAATAACTGGCCAACCAATAACGACCACCGATAGCTCGTCATCTTTCGACCAGTCGATTGGCGCTCCTAGTTCGTCTGTCACCAACACGCCGAGCTCGCTGGCGATCATCGCGCCAGCAGCAAAGTGCATCGGCTCAATTCCATAGAACACAGCCGCAGGAAGTCGACCAAGACACACAAGTGCAATTGGGTAGGCGGCAGAAGCGAATGTATTTATCTGGCTGACCGACTGTATCCAATCGAGATCACCCGCCAATCTCGTTCGCCATTCTTCAGGCCCATCTACTTCTAAGCCGATGGCCGATTCAGATAGCTTTTGGATTGGCGAACAACCAGTGAACAGTTCGCCGTTTCTGATCACTCCATTGGCTTTGATCGCAGAAAGTCGTTCGCCGAGCGACGGCAACGGAAGCGATGCAGCGATCAAGTCGCCATCTTTTCGCAAGGCGATGTTCACGCCCCAGTGATCCATACCAGTGCTGAACGGAACCGTTCCACAGAGCGGATCAACGAGCCATGTAAGCGAGTCGTCGTCCGACAACTTGGTTTCGCTCTCTTCAGAAAGAATTCGCCCAGGTGCATCTGCCGCAATTAACGCTTCAGTAATCGCCTTATCAGCGGCCAAATCGGCATCCGTTACGAGAGCGTTCGGTGATTTGTAGAACCTATCAAGTGCTTCGGCAGAGTTCGGCCGAAATCTTGCCATCAGCACTTCACTCGCGGCAGTAGCGGCACTATCCGCGGCTTTCAGAATTTGCTGAAGATCGAGTTCATTATTTTCTTGGCTGTTCTTCAACGGATACATCCCATTTTTGCGAATAACTAGCTGACTGACCTGGTGGCAGGGATCATAGATTTTACTTTCAAAATCACCCGTTCGGCGTTCTCAGCCATGTATTTCGTCAACATCTCGACCGCGGAATCGCCCACACCGTTTTCTATCAGTTCGCGTCCGTTCTTAGCGACTTCATAAGCTGATTCGAACAGTTCGTTCTGAAGATTCGCCAGTTCCGATCTAATCTCGGCACGAACCTCAGGTCCAGCCTTCACCCCGTGTTCTGTAAGTCGGTAAAAATCCCACCACGGACTATCAGTACTCTCGAATTCTCCACCGATTCCGAGCATGCCCGGTAGCTCGCCTTCGATGAAGTTAGGCAGGAAAACAGTCATACAGGGCGAATAAAGCCCGGTCCAATAAATCGGCAATCGCTCGTCGGTGGCGCATAGATCTGCGACAAGACTCGCAGTCGAAGCACCCGTTGAATCAACAGTATTGCGGTGCAAGCAGATCGACAAATCACCTGCTAAATCGACTACACGAGCTTCATCCGTGTTCTCACCGTCAGAATGATCGGTCAGCACTTCTATCATCGCACGTACATCTAGTTGACCAGCACCTCGGCCCAGCATCGCGTCAGATCGACACTGCCTAGCGAGTCCACTCGAAGAGTTTTCAAGATCGGCGAACGCGCTGCCGAAGGCGAATTTATCACCAAATCCCATCTCAAAAAGACCCAGTTTTGTCGCTTTAGCTTTCGCACCCGGCGACACTCTGTCTGCATCTGCACCAATCTGAGCAATATTGGATATTGAAGTGATGCTTTCGACCTGCTTCACCGCCCAATCATGACCCACGCACTCAACGACATATGCTGATGTAGGATCAGAAATCAGAAAAATATTGTCGTAGGTGCGTACTCTGGCAGAGTTCCAAAATTTACCCTGCCCAAACTCCGATACGAGAGCGGTTATGACTTCTACCGCTTCTTCTGCCGACTTCGACCGTTCGAGTCCGAGCCTCAGTACTTCCATGCCTACTAATTTCGGCTCGCTCGATTCGGGTAACAATGAAGGAAGTGCCTCGTTACCTATTACGACCTGGTGCTCGTTGTATCCGTGCTCATAACCCGCACACCAGTACGGCTTCGATCCAACGTGCCTGTATGTGTGTCCAACTTGCGGCACATCGACGAACTGGGTTCGTGAAAATCCACCGGAGTGATCGGCAGCTTCAACCTGAATCAGTGGCTGGGGTTCATTGTGAGGTCTATCACTGTTTTTAGCAAAAACAGTGTTCCCGCCCTTGGTCGATCCGTTCAGAGCGACCATCGTGTCGCACGATTCATCCCAATCTCTGGAGTAAGGCGGTTTCGTATGGTGCATTTTCATATTGTTATTTCTGGCGGCGATGTTTACTTACGAGTTAGCGCGTACATCGCTGAAATATTCGAACGCTGTATTCGGCCGAATCTTACACATCGCATTAACCATAATTTAGATCATTCACATACACCGCAATCTATCTTGATTTACGTGCAGGCCCGTTATCGGCAACCGATCGACCGAAGTACATTATTCTCGGCGTATACAACCCGAATCTTATCAACATTGTTCTAAACGCTGAACTGTGGACGGAGCTGTTTTTGTGATGCAATGTTGTGATTCAAGAAATCGACGGTAGTATCCAAGTTACGTTCATGGATCCCGAAGTGATTCAGGGTTAAACTCAAAACTCCACGAAATCCCACACCGCGTACGACCCCAAAGATCAGCTCACAAGAGTTGCAAATAGCATCCCAAAGTAGCGACTTTACACACCATTTCTCGTAAAACCCGATAAGCTGTCGCCGCAGTCGTTTTTGGATATGGCTGCACACGAATGTCGGGGGCGTAAAAGTATGGCCGGTAGGAAAGTTCTCGTTCTGGGCGGTGGTTTCGGAGGAGTGCAGGCTGCGATCAGCGCACGCGCATTTCTGGACGCTACTCATGAAGTAACGATCGTCGATCGAAATAGAGTGTCGCATCTTTGTGGAATGAACCCACTATTGATAGTTGGTGAACGAGACACCGACAAAACTGGCAGGTCGCTGGGTCGACTTGCTAATCGCGGTATCAAGTTCGTCGAAGCGAACATCGACGCTATCGACACGACAGGCCAGAAGGTCGAAACATCGTCTGCCACACTAGATTACGACTATCTAGTTATTGCACTCGGTGCCGCATACGACTGGGATGCCGTCCCTGGTGCGAAAGATGCCTACTCGTTCTACGATTTTGACTACGCCCGTCACTTGCGACGTCGTCTTAGTCGACTGAAGCGAGGCAAGATCGTTATTGCCGCCGCGAAGCCGCCATATAAATGCCCGCCTGCACCATTCGAAACAGCCATGATCCTCAACTGGTGGGCTAAGAACAAAGGCATTCGAAAAGACCTAAAAATTTCAATTTATATTCCCGAACCTGGGCCACTCGGTGTAGCCGGTAAAGAGGCATCGATACGAGTTCGAAGCGCTCTAGACCAACGCGGAATCGAACTTGTCACCGGGGCTGGAGTAACCAAAGTTTCAGCTAACGGCAGGGAAGCGTCGTTCGCCGATGGCTCGACGACTACCGCCGATATCATCGCAACGGTTCCAGTTCACAAAATGCCAGATATCGTAGCTGCAAGCGGCGTCTCTGGCGGCAAGCCGTGGGTTCCTGTGAACAAGACCAATTTGGAAACAGCCACTTCCAACGTATTTGCAATTGGTGATGTGAACGTTGTGCCATCGGGAGATTTCGCCATTCCAAAAGCTGGCGTATTCGCCGCGGGTCAAGGCATGAAGGTCGGCGAGGTAATCGCTAGCCGAATTAACGAAACTGGAGAACCAGAGCCATATGACGGTGTTGGCTTCTGCTACATGTCGTACTCTGGCGGTCGATCAGCTACCGTTGGCGGCGAGTTCTTAGCCGAGGGGGGGCCCGATACGATCCTTAGCGAACCGACCGTATCTGGCATGAAGAGCAAGGATCGATTCGAGCGAGATTGGCGCAGTTTCAAGATCTAAGCCCGTCAACGCCGTTTCGCTGTTCAAGTTCGACATCTCAAATAAGAAAGTTTTTCCAATGATTGCTGTTCGACGCACTTACCTTCCAAAACCCGGCACCGGCGGCAAACTTGCTGCTCTTGTACATGAGGCAAGTTCCGCAATGGAAGCTGCCGGTTACAAGAAGCCGACTGTGTACAAAGGCTGGCACGGATCGCACGGGATGCTGCAAACCGAGCAACTTTGGGATTCAATCGCCGACTATGAAGCGTCACGAAGCGCAGTTCGCAATACTCTGGGAATCACGACTATCTTCGATCAGATCTACCCGCTCCTAGCCGAAACCCACAACACCGAAATCTTCGAAATCACAAGCTAGAGAGTGCTGGCACGCTCGCTAGCCTTTTGTCGCCCCCGCAAGATTTATCCGCCTGAGGGCGATGTAATCACACGTAACAATTGCGACTACCGCGAGCACCAGTCCACTCACCAGTACCCCAATAAACGTCCACTCAGTTGAAAACTGAATTGGCGGCACGATCGCTCCAATAGCAGTGGTCTGCGTCGTCGTATCCACAGCCAATCTCGCCATGAAAATTCCGGCTGCGAGGCCAGCCCCAACTCCGATCACCAGAACGGTCACCGACTCGCCAACGACAATAGCTAGGAGCACTGATTTCCTAACTCCCAGCGAACCGAGTACTGCCAACTTATGGTGATCGCCCGACGGCCTAGCTGGGGCGAAGGTTATGAATCCAAACACGCCAAGAACCACTGCGAGTACCGATGTGATTATTGCAGCCCCGCGCCAGCCAGCAATTGCCAGCGGCGTAACCAGCGAATTGCTCTCGAGGTCATCGCGATCGATCATGGCGTGAATACCGCCAATCGCATCAGAAATCTCCGCGATCACTTCTTCATCACCAGAATTATCGAGCCCGATAAACATTTCTTCCAAGAAACCTGCCGAATTGAAGCTGCTCATCGAAAGATATGTCCAAAGTGATGCCGAGTCGGCGATTACAAAGCCCGACTGAGTTAAATCCATAGTTGGAAAGTAATCTAATTCGCCGACAATTCGTGCTGGAATCGACTGTTCGAATACATGGATCACAGTACGGTCGCCAACTGAAAGATCGTTCTCCTCTATCGCTTCAGTGCTGAACAATACGGGAACCAGCTCAGTCGCCGTTCTGACGATCCCTCGAACACCTCGGTTCGTTCCTGCCCCGAGTTCGATTTGAATCGCGCTACCAGCCTGCCCTGTACGGTTGTGCACAACCGAACTAATCACCGTATCTATGCCTTTGATCGAAGCGAGCGGATACCAATCTTCGATATCGTCAAAATCGACTACCGCTTCAGTCTTGGATTCGGTTGCGCTGTCATGTGCCCGAGTTTTTACCTTAATCAAATCATCTACAAGAACCGTCATCGGAGTACCAAGTTGATCGTTTGCCTGCTCGAAAAATACGACTCCAACTATTTCAACAGGTCGCACCGCAGCTTCAGGAACATCACCGGTTCGCAACTCCCAATCAGTAGAGGTTAGTGACCCCAAATCAACCGACCAAGACCTACCGACGGCATCCACTAATCTCAGACTTAAGCGAACGAATTCCTCAGATGAACTCGCCTTCATCCTCAGCCCAACCTGATCAGGATCGTCGACGAGCTGAAGTGAGGTTAACACCGAGTCAAATCCGTTCGAAGTGGCCATGCCAGCCAAAAGCTCTTCTATCGGCTTATCGGCGTAGTCGTCTCGCAAGATTCCTATCCTGGAAAATTCTTCCGGTTCGATTGCAAGAAACTCAAATGGAGCACCGTACCCTCCATCACGAAGCCCCCCAATCGTTCGTAATCCAATTGAAGCACCCATAACGCCCTCGATACTGCGAATTCGATCTAAAATTACAGTTCTCGGGCCGCTGTTGAAATCGACCGGAAGTGCTCGTAGATCCGCACCAGCCTCGTAACCAGCCTGATCGACCGCACTACGCTCCAACGAAGCAGAGACGGTCGTCGAGAGGACTATCGACCCCGTCGCCATTCCGATGATCGCTAACGGCCACGCGTACGTATTCGGCAGCCTCGCGAACATAACCACCAACATATGCAGCCACGTCGGGCCTCGCTTACTGACCACCGCCGAGGCAATCCGTGCGACTTTTGGCATGACTCTAAGCGAAAATACGATCACGACTCCCAAGAAAATCGCAGGGGCGAACACCAACAGCTGATCGACGTCACCCACATGCCCAGTTCGCTCGGCGACTACCGATTCTTCCGTGGTCAAATCCCAGAGCACAACGCCGCCAAATATCAGAAATATCAAATCGAGATAGTTACGTTGAAAAAATGGCCGCTCTTCGACCCGCTCCAACGTGGAGCGATCGGAATCGATCTCCCGTGCGTTCGCCGAAAAGGCGATCAGCTGCATGTACACAAGTAGTACGAACCCACCGGCTAACGACGCCGCAAATGCCTGCCACACCAATCGAACGGGCACTCCTCCACCGAGTGTCGCCAATTCGTACTCAGGCAGCAGATCAAACGAGGAAATAACGGCGAACGCTAAAAACGGTGCGACGAACGCTGGAACAAATACCAACTGTGCCGATTCGTAAAAACGGCTTAGAGCAATACGCCGTCTACTGAACCCACGAGCACTCAATCTTCCGGTATCAACACGCGTCCGTGATACCAACGATCCCGCTGAAGTGATCGATAGAAACACGGCAACGGCTAGTAGGACACCGCCCACCATCAGCACCGGTATTCGAGCGAATACGATCTCTTCTCGAAGCGCTCCAAATCGATTATCTAAAGCCGATACAAGCGTCGCTTCTCTAAATTCCGAGCGAAGCCTTCGGGATGCAGCACCTATCTGTCGCTCAACTGCAGCCGGGCCTTGATCGTTGATTTCATCAATGTTCAACTGAACCAGCCAACGACTCGATCCAATCGAGGCAGGGCCACCGGCGACAAGATCAAGCAACCCGTCTCCGGCTATGAAAAGAGGAAGTGGGTGCCTCGCAACCAACGACGCACTCGGTGGCTCGACCGCTTCGAATCCGAGGTCAAACCAGAACTCTTCTTGGAGATCGCGTGGCGTGAACCTGCCTACGACTTCAAGTTTCAGATATGGCGGGTCTACCGGCGTTGAGGCAAGCCAAATATGGTCGCCAACGTTAACCCCTAGCACTTCAGCCCGAACAAATGGAATCGCAGCTTCAGCGACAAGAACCCCAGGTTCAGATCTAACAGCCGGATCGGGCGCACGCCCGTCAATGAACTCAACGTGATCTGGAAATCCTACGAATCGATTGAGAATCGCACTGTCGGAAGAGCGACCGGGGATGATTGCGTCAGGCTCGAACGCCCAGTAGTGTGCCCTCGTGTGCGACTCCTGGGCAACACTTAATGGCAGGTCACCGAGCGCACCAAGCGTAGTCTCGACTCTCTCGGACCCCGCTGTTATTGAGCTATTGGTCAACGGAAAATTATCGACAGAAATCAGCAGATTCCTGTTGGCAGGCGAGAGGGTATCCAACACTGACCTGAGCCCAAGCGACTCGATTGTGTTTAGATACATCGGGGCGCCCGCGATGATCGTCGTTGTCAGCAGAACGGAGATTGCGAGCGCGAGAGATTGTACGAGATTAGAGCGGAATCGCCTGAAAACTAGAATCAACCCGAGCTATGTCCGATCTTTAAAAGCGGAGATGGCCTCGTGCCACAGCGAAACGCCGTGCATTATGCCCTCTCCCCAACCACTTCGACCTGTATAAACGAGAAAAAAGCACCTTCTGCCTGAACCCAATCAAGCCAGCCCTGTGAAATATCTTTCAGGTCGCTGTCTGTGGCAATTCCATATTCCACAGCACGTTTTGCGAGGTCCGAGCTTAAAATCCGGTCTGCCCACTGGTCGCCCCACCACTTAAGACCACTCCCTTCGGCGAACGTCCAAGTTGAAGTTGTCACGACTAGATCGCTAAATCCAGCATCGGTGAACCACTGCTTCAAACGTCGACCTGCAAACGCATCACCGCCGTTACGCTCGGCAACTTTGCTGTACACATCGAAGAATTTCGAAAGTCGTTCATCGTTTGGCCAAATAGCCGAAGCGCCCCAATCGACCTCACGAACGGCGCAAATTCCACCGGGCTTGAGCACTCGCTTCACTTCTTCAAGCGCTCGTACTGGTTCTGACAAATGCTGTAAAACCTGATGAGCGTACGCAGCATCGAAACCAGATGACTCGTAGCCGGTTTCGTAGATTGAATTCACTTCGAATTCGACGTTGGCTATATTTTTCTCAGTAGCAGCATTACGTGCCTGTTCGATTACAGCGTCCGAGCTGTCGATTCCTACGAGCGATCCATCAGGAAGCAGATGCTCCGCTAGATCGTTCGTGATCGTTCCCGGACCACACCCAAAATCCAATACCCGCATGGGAGATTTCAGCTGTGGCAACACAAACGCCGCCGCCTCGCTCGCACGCCTCACTGCATGAGCAGCAACAACAGAAGCATGATGCCCATGCGTGTACTTTTCCGAACTTGAGCCCAATATAGGTCCCGTCATTTCGTCAAGTTTCTCCATCTCTACACTCGAACAACTTACAGTGTCATGCTGAATTTATTTCAGTATCCCACTAGCCTCTTTACGGTGAGCCTCGACGATAGCGCTCGCTGCGCGAAGTGAGTGGGTCATCGGTTTCTCGCAGTAGACGTATTTGTCGGCCTTTGCAGCCGCAAAGTCCGTTCAAATGCGCGGGAGCCACAACTTTGTCGGTTGCACCGATCAATGCCACGTTCAGACGTTCAGAAGCCACTTACAGCACCTTCTTGGCCTGCTCTAGAAGTTACTTCGTAGCCAGCAACGTAAGTGCCAGTGGCACATCGACTACCCACGGACCATCCGTCGCCAAGGCCGCGTATACATCGTGACCTGGGAGCAACTCAACTTCTCGTTCGCCATCAAGAGCAAAAGTTCCAGGCTGGGTATCGACTGCGATCTTGTCACCCGGATAGAACTTACGCCACTCCATAATTTCTACGTCGACAATCGTGCCAGGAGCAATGGGTGCCCGCACTGTAGTGGCGTTCTCGCCCGGTTCACCAGTAAGTCGAATGTAAAGCCCGTACTCTTGATCGATCGAAATGGGCATGATTCTCGACCCAATCGACGATAGCCCAATACTTGCCGGTTCAGCTCGAGTCAGAAACATTGATTGTAGAGTCTTGGTGTCCCAAACGGCTCTGGCGCCGACGAACATCTGATTCGACACCGCAGCATCAACTAGCGCATCATCTCGACGCTCGCCGTTTACATAAATATCGATTCGCTTCGAACGTCGGCAGGCCTCTTCGATGGTCAACGCACCTGTCGCCATCGCTCCGGCGGCGATTCCTGCAAGAGTACCTTCGGTATTCGCGGGGAACACATTATTCGTTCCCGTTGAAATAGGAACTAGCGGAACAGTGCCAGCACCTTTGGCAACGACACGGTTCGTGCCGTCTCCCCCAAGAGTCACAATGCTATCTGCGCCTTGTTCTGCCATTGCACGGGCAGCATTTGTCGAAGCACCTTGGTGATCAGCGACCGGCATTTCGACATAATCGATCTTGATCTGGCCTTCGACATCATTAGCAGCAGGGCGCGCCAGTCCTGAATGATCTGGCATTACAAGAAGTCGATCAGCACCGGTCGAAACAACACCAGCGAACACCCTCCGAAGAATGTTCGCTTTCTCTTGGTTCGAGACTACTCGACCGTGGGCTACTAAACGGCGAATGTCTTTACCCGCCGCAGGATTTGCGATTATTCCGACTGTGCTCAATTAAAAAGTCCCAAAACTGCCATTAGTGACAAGTGCCGACGCTTACGCCTTCATCCAGCTTGGATCGCTGAGGAATTTGGCAATTGACCGTACGAATTCGGCTGCCGGAGCGCCATCCCACGCTCGGTGGTCGAACGCAAGGTTCAAGTTGGCAATTGATCGAATAGCGACTTCGCCATCGACAACCACAGCTCGTTCTTCAACTGTTCCAACACCTAAAATTCCGATCTCAGGCTGGTTCAGCAGGGGGGCGAAGGTATCGATTTTATACGAGCTCAAATTGGTGATCGAGAACGTGCTGTTCGTCATTTCGTCGATCGAAAGGCTGTTCGATTTGGCCTTGTTAGCGAGTTCACGAACTTCCTGTGCGATTTCCAATAGAGATTTCTGGTCTGCGTTCTTGATAACCGGAACCAACAGGCCTTCAGGAATCGCCATTGCGATTCCGACGTTCACTTCGTCGAGCACTCGAACTTCGTCACCGACGAGATGCGAGTTGGCGATTGGAGATTCTTTGAGCGCACGCGCAACAGCCGCAATTACAAGATCCTGGTACTGAGGACGCAGCTTGTGCTGACGCCATTGACCAACGAGTTCACGCTGGAATGCGACAGCGTCGGTAACGTCGGCAGTAGTCGAAAGAGTGACTGCTGGAATCGTCGCACTTTCAGTCATACGCCGTGCGATAGTTCCTCGGAGACCCGACAGATTGATCGTTTCTTTTACTGGAACAACAGATTCTGGCAGAGGAACAGCGGCAGCAGTTGTGCCTCCTGCGGGAGCTGCTGCAGCAGTTTTCACATCGTCCTCTGTAACTCGACCACTAGGACCAGTACCCAAAACACCAGTGAGATCAACATTCATCTCTTTGGCTAGCCGACGTGCCCTAGGAGTGACGATCTGCTTGCCACCCTTTGGAGCGACTCCGGCGGCGGCAGGAGCTGAGGCAGGTTTTACGGCCACCGGAACGGGAGCACCGGCGGGTCCACGAGCTGGAACTACATCAGGAAGATCAGCTTCCGATTCGCCTGCTTCGAGAACGTGCCCGAGAACGGTTCCGACATCGACTATTCGTCCTTCTTCAACATCGATTCTGCCGAGCGTGCCATCTGCAGTCGCTTCGACTTCAGCATTCACTTTTGAAGATTCTATCTCGACAAGTTGATCGCCTTTAGCGACCGGGTCGCCGACAGCCTTTAGCCATTTGATGACTTCGCCGTCGTTCATCCCCATGCCCCACTGTGGCAGGGTGATAGGTGCAGACATATTTACCGTTTACCGTTCTTTATTTGCCAACTGCCGGGCGCAACGTCGGTTGGCTGTGCGTCGCCTTACCCGGCATAAAACGAGTGCAGGCGAAACTCTGAGATTGGAATCAGGAATACCGCGCCAACGGCTAGTTTAGCGCAGTTGAACAGTAGTTCGGGAGGTTCGCTGGGCGAATTACTCTAGGAGATCAGCTTGAGATGCAAATGAAAAGTTCAACTCGTGGGCGAATCTGCTTTCCGGCGCGGTTGCGATAGACACGCGATTTGTATCGTCGGATTTCGAGCGACTTATGACTATGTGGGCGCCAGGACCTTCCCACGATTCAAGAACTCCATCGAGGCCATTGCCTCAACCATGGATTTCGTCGTTGCCCGCGAACATATTCGACATTCCGATCATGAATTCCCAAGCGTCTTAGTTGGAATCCCACTTAGCCACCCTCTCGGGACAAGAGGGCATCGGCCAGCTCGGTGAAGTCGAGCACAGTCGCATCGGGCTTATACATATCGTGGGTATCCTCGAACGGCAAGTCGTATCGATTTACATACGCACCACGAAGGCCGCAGGTTCTCGCTCCCATCACATCGAACGAATTCGCGGAAACCATGATTAGCTCGCCCGGCTCCATGCCCAGATTACGAGCAGCACGACGGTAAACGCCGGGTTTTGGCTTGAAATAGCCCGCCTGCTCGACCGACATCACATCGTCGAAATGGTACTTAATACGGTTTTTCACCAGATGGTCGAGGAACCAGGGGTTTCCGTTCGAAAGCGCGATTAGTTTGTACCGTTTGCCTAGTCGATCAAGCCCGGCAACGCACTCTGAAAACGGCGAAAGCTCCTGCCAACCTGCCATGAACGTGTCGGTCTGATCGGACGTTGGATCGAGCTTGTTTGCTCGAGCAACGTAGTCGAACGCCTTCTGCACGGTTTCGAGATATCCCGAGTGCCCAAGTTCAACCAGCGTGTCCTGATACTGCTCGATTCGCTGTCGGTACCGAAGCTGCTGCCACATAGCCGCAGGGTCGATATCTGACCCTCGACCGTCCAAGAATATTTTTAAATGAGGAGTTAGCGACCCGCCAAGATCAAGCACAGTCCCGAACAGATCAAACGTAAGTGCCTTGCAATTCTCAAAAACAGGATTCAACAGGATGCTCCGGGGGTGTAAATGAGTCGTAGGGATGATGGTTCGAATACGGATTAAAAGACTACCGTAAAAAATCGATACTACAGCAGCTAAACTCCTTCTTCCCGACGGTAGCAAGCCAACTCAACTCGTTGCTGCAACATACAAGCAACCTGTAACCCTGAATTCATTTTCATGATCTCCTCCGATACCCGTGAACAACGTTGGTAATTGCAACGATTCAGATCCCCCCGCTCCGCTTTGCTGCGGTAGGGAAGAGGTTTCCCTGCCCCCCCTTGTCTTGCACATCCTATCGCGTCGCGCAAAAAAAAGCCCCGGGTTTACGCCCGGGGCTTTTTATCACTACTGATTTCTGAGAAATCGTGGCTAAGATACCTAGCTTTCGAGCGTGCGCCTTACCGCCGCGATGATCTTTGGTGCATCGGGGTAAACGTGCTTCTCAAGAGAAGGTGTGTAAGGGATGTGAACCTGTTCCGAAGCCACTTTCTGGATCGGAGCCTGAAGCGACCAGAAGCCTTCTTCAGAAACGATCGAAGCAATCTCGGAAGCAGCACTGCAAACCTTGTGGGCAGGATCGGCAATCACCAATCGACCCGTCTTCTCGACAGATTCGAGAATCGACTTCTTATCGAGCGGCACAAGCGTTCGTGGGTCAATGACTTCAACTGAAATACCTTCAGCTGCCAACTGATCGGCAGCTGCAATCGAATGGTTCACTGCGCCACCAATAGCAACGATCGTGCAATCGGTACCTTCTCGGACTGTTCGAGCCTCACCGAACGGAACCAATAGTTCTTCGCCCGGAAGTTCTGAATTGTCAGGAACCTCGCCTCTCATACCGAACAGCGTGCCATCTTCAAACACGATAGTCGGGTCATCATCACGAATCGCCGTCTTCAATAGACCTTTCATGTCAGCCGGGTTCGACGGGACAATGATCTTGATTCCGGGCATGTTCATAAACATCGGGTACGAACGGTCGGAGTGATGAGCCGCTGATCCAGCGCCGTAGAACATCGATGCTCTGAATACGACTGGAAGCGTTGCCTGCCCACCGAACATATACCGCATTTTTGCGGCCTGGCTGATGAGCTGGTCCATTGCGACCCACATGAAGCTGGTTAGGGTCTCAACAACCGGTCGCATGCCTACGAGCGATGCACCAATTGCAGCACCAAAAAAGCCGTTTTCCGAAAGAGGAGTATCGAGGACACGCTTCTCGCCGAACTCGCTGAGGAGATCGGCTGTCGCGCCATAGATTGCTCTACGGATGTCCTCACCCAGAATGAAAACGCTTTCGTCGCGTCTCATCTCTTCCTGGATTGCCTGATTGATTGCTTCTAAAAATACGGTCTGCGCCATTTTGATCTATTACCTGTGAACTGAGAAATACTTTTTGAAATATGAATAAAAAGTTGGTCTACGGCAGTGGAATTGGATTCGCCCACATGTCCTCAAACAAATCTTCTGGCTCTGGGAACGGACTGTTTCGAGCGAACTCGGTTGCTTTTTCGACCTCTTCAACCGTCTCGGCATTTATTGCATCACACTCCTCACGAGTAGCGATTCCCTGAGAAATTAGAGTCTTTTCGAGAATGTCGAGCGGATCGCGCTTACGCCACTCGGCAATTTCTGCCTCATCTCGATACGCACCACGTGCTACTCGGCCAAGACCCAGAGAGTGCTCTTCAAATCGGTAAGTAAGACCTTCGATCAAAGTCGGGCCCTCACCAGCTCTTGCTCGTGCAACAGCAGCAGCAGTCGCCTCGTACATCGCAATAGCATCTTGCCCATCAACGAGCATCCCCGGCATGTTGTAAGCCGATGCTCGGTCGGAGACGTGATCTACAGCCACCGTATCGGCGTAAGAAGTCGTTACGGCGTACTGGTTGTTCTCACAAAGGAAAATAACTGGGAGGTTCCACACCGAAGCGAGGTTCATCGATTCGTGAAGAGCGCCCTGGTTAGAAGCTCCATCACCGAAGAACGCCATCGAAACAAATTTGTCGCCTCGAATGTGCGCCGCTAGAGCCGCACCAACGGCTACTGGGACTGACGAGCCAAGAATGCCCGATTCACCAAGAATGCCGATCGAATAGTCGGCAAGGTGCATCGATCCGCCCTTGCCCTTGCAGTACCCATCGACTCGGCCGTAAAGCTCGGCCATCGCCTTGTCGACTCGGCCACCCTTAGCGATTGGGTGCCCATGGGAACGGTGGTTGCCAGTAATGTAGTCGGTGTCTTCCAAAGCGGCGCAGGCGCCAACTGCAACGGCTTCCTCACCAATGTATGGGTGAGCGGCACCACTGAATTCACCCGCACTGTGAACTTCCATGACTTTCAATTCGAAGTTTCGAATCATCCACATACGGCGAAGCATCAGCAACAATATATCGCGGTCGATTTCCACGGTTAACCCTCGGGTTTCTTAGGCAAAGCAGGTTGCTTGTTTTAGGTTCATGCATCTGCTGCTTCATTCAGATATAAATACAAAATCCGGGGAAACAACGCGCTCAGGGGAATAGCATGCTTCACTCGGATGGCGAGATTATAGACCTGCTTGATCGTCAAATGTGTTGAGTTTCATCATGCAATTGCAGCAAATACCACAGCTACTACGAGCGCAATGTTGAACAGAACGACCAACACGTATTTAGCGATGAAGGATCGTTTTGATGTCTTATGCCGAAACCTGCGCATCGCCCAAATACCGCCCGGCCATCCACCAACTAGAGCCCAAACTAGAAGAGCCGACTCTTTAATTCGCCATTGATCCTTCTTTGCACGGCGCTTATCCAACCAGATAGCGATAACCGATCCGACGTTAACGATTAGCAGCGCAGAAGCGATAAAAAGTACGAATTGTTGGCTCGAAGTATCCACTGTTCGTCCAATGCGAAATAAATCCCAAGCGCGGGCAATCTAAATGTGGGTCGATTTTATACTGTCGTCATACTTGGCTCAAACTGGGCGAACACCGCCTAAAAATGGTAGAATTAGGCTCTCGTTTACAGGTTACGTAAACTCACGCGAATCAATTCTGATTGAACGTCCGATCTCTTGCTCCTCGCACACACGCACCAAAAGCCCAAGCTGTGCTTGGATCAACCGGATTATTCGGATCGAAAAGCGTATCGCACCACATGGTCCAGATGGCCAACTTGGCAAGGATAACGAATGGCAAAGCGAAAAAGCGCAGGCTCGGACATCACCGGCGGCTCGGCTGATTACAGCGCGGATGACATCACCGTCATGGAGGGCATGGAAGCCGTCCGAAAACGACCAGGTATGTACATCGGTACAACCGGGCTTGAAGGTGTATTTCACCTAATTCGTGAGATCGTCGACAACAGTGTCGACGAAGCTATGGCAGGTTTCGCCAGCCGAATCGATATCACTATCCACAAAGATGGCTCCGTGACGGTCGTTGACGACGGACGTGGAATTCCTGTGGACAAGCATAAGAAAACGGGCATGTCCGCCCTTGAAACGGTCATGACCACCCTTCATGCCGGAGGAAAATTCGGCGGCAAGGGTTACCAAGTGTCAGGTGGGCTTCACGGTGTTGGTGCATCCGTAGTGAACGCGCTGTCTGAGTGGACCACTGTAGAAGTACGTCGTGACGGCAAAGTAAGTACCCAGAAATACGCACGCGGAAAATCCATCGGAGATATGGATGTCCGCAATCCTGAAGAAACCGATGCTCCCGGTACAGGAACAACCGTTACGTGGATGCCCGACGCCGAAATCTTCCCCGAAATTGGATACGACTGGGACATTATTTCCGCTCGATTCAAAGAGATGGCTTACCTGAACCAAGGACTCACTATCCACCTACGATCCGAGTGGCACGACGATGTCTGGCCGTTCAACGATGTGACTTACATGTTCGATGGAGGAGTACAAAGTTTCGTTCGATCACTCAACCGTCGACGAGGTTCAGTTCATCCAAACGTTATGTACGCACAGGAAACTATCGACGACGTAGTTGTCGAAGTTGCCATGCAGTACAACGAATCGTTCATCGAAAACACTCTCTCGTTCGCAAACGTGATCCGCACCGGAGACGGCGGATCACACGTAACCGGGTTCCGCTCAGCACTAACACGTGTGCTCAACGATTTCGCAAAGAAAAATAACCTTCTCGGAACCGGCAAGGACGACATAAAGAGCCTATCGGGTGAAGACACCCGTGAAGGCCTAATGTGCGTTATTTCCGTGAAAGTGAAAGACCCCCAGTTCGAAGGTCAGACCAAAGGCCGGCTCGGCAACCCTGAAGTGAAGGGCGCCGTTGAGCAGGTGGTAGGCCGCAAGCTCGTCGAGTTCCTCGAAGATAACCCCAGCGATGGCGCACTGATTATCAACAAATCGACCACCGCAGCACGTGCTCGGGCTGCCGCAAAGAAGGCTCGTGACCTCGTCATTCGCAAAAATGCGATGGACGGCGGATCACTACCTGGCAAGCTCGCCGACTGCACAGAGAAAGACCCAGCATCCTCAGAGATTTACATCGTTGAGGGTGAATCAGCTGGTGGCTCTGCAAAACAGGGCAGGGAACGACAGAACCAAGCAATTCTTCCGCTACGTGGAAAGATCCTTAACGTCGAGAAGGCTAGACCTGAACGAATGTTGGCTCACGAAGAAATCGCAGCACTCATCACCGCACTCGGTGCCGGTTTGGGTGAAGACTACGACGAAGAAAAGCTCCGCTATCACCGAGTGATCATCATGACGGACGCTGACGTCGACGGAGCGCACATTCGTACGCTACTACTGACGTTCTTCTTCCGCAACATGCCGCAAATCATCGGAAACGGTCATCTCTACATCGCTCAGCCACCGCTTTACAAAGCGTCACGGGGTCGTTCATCTCGCTGGCTGTACTCGGAAGCCGAGCTTGATGAATGGACAGCAAACCGCCTGTACGGATCAATGCGAATTACTGCTGAAAACGACAGCAACATCGATCTGAAGAGCACGAAAATCGGCCGAGTTCTCACACCACTTCGCGACTACATTGACTCGCTCGAAGTAGCTCGGGTTTTGAACATTCCAGAGAGCGTGATCGACAAGTTGGTCAAAGATCCTGAATACGTGAAGATGGATTTCAGGCCTGAGCGACCTGAAGAATCAGCTGTTCCTGTTGAGACTGCTCAGGCTTCGCTATTTGGTGGATCTGAAGACGATTCGACATCAGAATCTGCTGAGGATTCGGTTATCGAAGATGTGATCGAAGAAGGTGTCGAACCGGAAATACTTCCAGATCGAACATACGAAATCGATGGCTACACGCTGACCAAGGACATATTCCAAAACCCGGCGGTATTCCGCCTGCGCACGATCTACCCGATCATCAAGGAAGTTCTCGAAGCTGGCATGCTAACGATCGAAAAGGCCGACAATATCGTTGCTACGGGCGTCGCATGGCAGGACCTGCCTGCAACGCTCGATAACAACTCCGATCGATCGGGCGTAAACGTTCAGCGATACAAGGGTCTCGGTGAAATGAACCCTGAGCAGCTCTGGGAGACCACGATGGACCCTAACGAAAGGGTCATGCTTCGAGTTACCGCGGAGGATGCCATTGCGGCAGATGACATGTTCCGAACCCTTATGGGCGACGATGTAGAACCCCGCCGAAACTTCATCCGAGCAAACGCCCTAGAAGTAAAAAACCTAGACGTTTAGAACTGCTACTTATACAAAAATAATTCGACCGAAACAAGCAACAAATAAAAGTAGAAAACGACCTCGGGATTTCTCCTGAGGTCGTTTCGCGTCCTGCCTATACTCGTAATAGATCACTATTTTCAGTTCTGATTCAGGCGGTGCACACCCTTTCAACAAACCATGTCTGCATTAGGCCTTTGCCTTTGATATCGGTCATACCACGAGAAACACACCCGAATTCGTCTTTAATTAAGTCGTGTCTGCCTTGAGATATATGGAGCCGGCTTTCCTCGCTGTACGACTCCATACGGCTTGCAATGTTCACTGTGTCGCCCCACAAGTCGTAGTGGAATTTCGATATGCCAATTACACCTGCAACAACTGGCGCTGAGTTAATCCCAAATCTGAACGTCACTTACCTACCTCGACGAGGTGGCAACGACTTGAACGCTTCGATCATGTCGAGTGAACATGCAACAAGCGCTTTCGAATGATCCTTGCGATACCCGGGAACACTAGACCCCACCACGTACCCATCGCCAATGGTTCTCAGTTTTTCAAGTCCGTGCCATTCGACAAGACCGTCAAGAACCGAGAGTACTTAGTTCAACCAGTCGACTACTTCTGTTGGCTCGTGATCGACAAACAGCGGAATTAATTCAACGACATCGGCGAATAACACGCTAACCGACTCGTGATGTTCGGCAATAGTTTTGTCACTTTCTTTCTGCGTGTCCTCGATCTCAGCAGATAACACGTTTAGCAACAATCGGTTAGCTTTGGCACGTTCGCGAATCGACGCATTCACGAAAAAACCATAAAAGATAAAAATTAGAAGGGTCGAAGCGACGAGATTTATCGCTAGGAACGTTTTCCGGAAAGTTTCAAATACGTCTAGCGCATTTGCAGAAAAGTAACTATGAAAGCTGATCGTGATCACCAACACGATGAAATACAGTACAAACCAAGGCATCGTTTTCCTAGGCGGGGAAAAGAAGGGCCCTAAGTTGGCGAATTGCTGCCCGGACGAGCCCGACGCCCGAATCGAACATTCCACCAATCGACCACTGAATCGCGGCGGTAAAAACAATTAAGGAAGATAACCGTTGGACAAATCGATCCAAGGGAGTACGCACTATAACCCGGCTAAACAACAACCGTCACTTTGCCGTCAGGGGTCGATTCCCAAAGCTTGAAGAACGGAATGCCCCGACGTTCTAACTCGGCATCGCCTCCTTGGTGACGGTCGAGAATTGCAATAGCGAGCACAACCTTGCATCCGGCCGCCTCGATCGCGTCTATCGCCGGGAATAACGATCCACCGGTCGAAATCGTGTCATCGAATGCCGCGACCTGCATGCCGGGCTCAAGATTGCCTTCGATCTGCTTACCGGCACCGTGCTCTTTCTTCTCAGGTCGAACAAAGAACCCCGTGCGCTTCTTGCCGTCCAGATGCGAACGTAAAGCAAGCGCACCAACAATGGGAACTGCGGCAACGGTAGGGCCCCCGAACGCGTCTATCCCGGCATCATCCATAGCAATACTGAACGCCTGTGAAATCAGATCTGCGCCTTCAGGATCGGTCGAAAGCATGCGCCCGTCGAAGTAGTAGGTGCTCTTCGCACCCGAAGACAAGGTGAAATCGCCAAACCGAAGCGAATCAAGCTCCACTGCACGATCGTACAAGCGTGTAGCAATGCTTTTGAGGTCAGATCCGTTTGCCATGTGCAAAATGCTCCTAATTAGATATATAAACCCTGTTTTTCGATGAAGTCAACGACCGAACCCGGAACCACGTCGCTGACTGATCGCTTATCCGAAAGTAAACCCCGCACATGGGTTGCCGAAATGTCTATCATCGGCCCGCCAAGATACTCCGCACTGCTCGCGGGGTGTGATTCGCCAAGCACGTCGATCTGAAAGTCCTGCCCCGGTCGCCCTACGGCAACAATACTAGCTAGCTCCGGAATTCGATCACCGTTTTTCCATCGATCCATCGACATCGCTGAATCGGCACCAACGATCAGGAACATTTCAGACGATTCGCCAAGTTCATCCCGCAAGTCGTTGAGCGTATCGAACGTATAGGTCGATCCCTCTCGCTTGATATCAATATCAGATGCCGAAAAACCTGGCTTGTCCGACACAGCAATCTCAACCATACACAAACGATCACCTGCGGAAGCAACCGGGGGGGTTTCTCGCAACCATTGGTCGGACGTAACGACAAACAACACTTGATCGAGCCCGAGTTCTTTTTGAACAGCTGAAGCTACAGCCAAATGTCCAACATGGATGGGATCGAACGTGCCGCCAAACACGCCCACTCTCTTGGTGATACGTGAAGTAGACATTAGTCCCAGTCGAACTCCCAATCACCGATCAGAACTGTGTCGCCCGATTCCAGTCCGGCAGTTTTAAGTGCTCTGGTAACTTTCAACTGGTCTAGACGTCGGTGAAATTGCAATCGAGCCTCGTGCGATTCCAAATTGCTTCCCTTAGCAAGGCGAACCGCTTTTGCATGAACGATTCGAAGTTGACCATCTGATTCACGAACTACGACTTCTGTAGATTTTCTTACAACCGGTCGAAGCACCGGGATTTCTTGTTCAGATACTTCTGGTGCTAGCGGTTCGTTCTCGTACGACGATCTCAACAAGCGAAACATTGCTTGCTTTAGTTCATCAAGACCATCGTATGTCGCGGCAGAAACAAAGAACGTTTCTGTATGTAGTCCATCAAAGTCTTTGAGAGATTCTTCGATCTCCTCTTTCAAAACCGAGACTTCATCGAGGTCGAGCTTGTTTATCGCAAGAATTTGAGGCTTCTTTGCAAGTTCAGAATCGTACTGAACGATCTCTTCATTGATCGCCCTGATCCGACGCGGAACATCGTCTTCACTACCGTCGACAACGTGAACAAGCACACGAGTTCGCTGAACGTGCTTTAGAAACTCGTCACCTAACCCAACACCGGTGTGGGCACCCTCGATCAATCCTGGAATATCTACCGCAACAAATGCCTGCGGACCCGCCTCAACCACGCCCAGAACCGGCTCAAGTGTGGTGAACGGGTAATCAGCGACTTTCGGTCGAGCTGCGCTAATAGCCGTCAATATGCTCGATTTACCGGCGTTCGGCATACCGATAAGCCCAACATCGGCAAGAAGCTTAAGATTTAAACGAACTCGTCGGATTTCACCGTCACCACCGGCCTCAGCCAGAAGTGGCTCTTGGTGAGTAGCAGTTACAAAGTGAGCATTGCCCCAGCCACCACGACCACCTTCAGCAACGACCATCCGCTGCCCGTGCTGACTCAGATCGCCGATAAGTTCTTTATCTTCGGCGTCCTCCCAAAGCCAAACCTCGGTTCCTACTGGAACAGATACTTCAACACTTTCACCTTTGGCACCATTTCGAACATGTCCATCGCCCTTGGTGCCATTTTTTGCAATGAAATGAGGTTGCCAGTGAAACTTAGTAAGAGTGTTGATCGATTTATCAGCTACAAGAACTACATCTCCGCCGTGACCACCGTCACCACCACCTGGTCCACCACGAGGAAGAAGTGCTTCTCGAATGAAAGCGACGAGTCCATGTCCACCATTTCCGGCGCGCACCTCTATTACTGCAGAATCTAACATGTGAATAACTGGATCAAATAATATTTCTATTTAGTTAAAAGTAATATCAATAATCATTGTTGATATGTTAATAACACTCTTATCTTGAGTATAAGGCTACTGTTTAGAAACGGTTGGTAACAAACGGTCAACTCAAGAAATTCGTTGTTAGTAATTAATCTGCTGTTGAATAAGTTCCTGTGAATAGTTTTGAGCTGTTACTGGTGAAATACCACTTTAGATTATCTGGTTATTTATTCAGGTATTCATAAGAATTTATTCACACTTAATATAGAAACTTATTCGACGATTGATTAGTTGTTCACATGACAGGTTCGATCTGATTTATAGGATTTCTATATCTTCCGGAGAATGTCAGACTTTAGCTAGCATCATCGCTACTTAGGCTCGGTGTTGGGTCTGATAAACAAAGCCAGAGTAGGGAAGCGAACGTTCGAGTAATGCCGACTATCTACTTCGCCGTGAGGTTGACTCGGCGGGATCGAATTATGATGTCTCTAACTGCAGCGAGTTGATGCCTCACCGAACTATCTGTTTCCATGAATTGCTCGAATCGTTTTTGGGCGTACAAAACAGTCGAGTGATCTTTGCCACCTAGCGCTTGGCCAACTCGTGCCGAGGTCAGGTGAGCATCTTCCCTCAGCATATACATCGCCATACGGCGCGCGTCAGCAGTTGCTTTGTCTCGTCTTTTGCCAGTAATGAGTTCGATAGTTACGCCGCTGAACTCGGAAATCGATTTGAGAATTTCTTCAACGGATGCAACGTCTTTCGGAGTTTCAGGCAGGAGACTCTTTAGTGCCTGATCGGCTAGTTCAGTGGTAACGGGACTTCCTATCAGCTGCGAATAGGCGACAACGCGGTTGAGTGCACCTTCCAATTCGCGAACGTTCTGGTGAGCATGTTGAGCGATATGATCCAGGACCGCTGGTTCGAGATTCCGAGCCTTACTCTGTAATATCGCATATCTAGATTCGTAGTCAGGTTGCTGTATATCTACTTCGAGCCCACCTGCGAGACGCGACTGAATACGCTCTTGAAGCAAACTCTTGTTTGTTGGTTCATCGCCTGTGATGACGATCTGCTTGCCAGCCATGTGCAACTCGTTGAACGTATGGAAGAACCCCTCTTGGGTTTGCGGCTTCGAAGCAATGAACTGAATATCGTCTATCAGCAGCACATCGGCACTTCGGTATCGGTCACGGAACTTGTTTGCCGTTCCCTCGCGAATCGCGTTGATGTATTCGTTCGTGAATCGCTCACTGCTTACATACATAACCTTCTGGCCACGCAAACTTAGCGTGTGCCCAATGGCGTGCAGCAGGTGAGTTTTGCCAAGTCCTACTTCTGAATAGATAAATAGAGGGTTGTAGACATTTCCCGGAGACTCGGCGACTTTGGCCGCGGCAGCATGCGCAAGACGGTTCGAGGGGCCTACGATGAACGTTTCGAAATTGAATGACGGCTTGAGCGAATAAGACTTTGCGTAGTCGAGTTTCCCAGTGGTCTCATTTGGCTCAGAATCCGACGTTTCTGAGCCAAATGAATTCAGTTTTTCTGGTTGCAGTTCATCGTTTGAACCTTGGAGCTTGAACTGCACTTCAAGCTTTCGCCCAGCGACTCGTGAAACGGTTCTTAGGATCGTTCCCGAAAGACGCTTTTCGAGCATCTCTGCTGCGAAAGGAGACGGGGTATAAATGGTGAGTACATCATCAACTAAACCTACCGTTGAAGTAGGTTTTAACCACGTTTCGTAGTTAGGCCTGGGAATTTCAAGCTGGAGCTGCCCCAGAGCTGCTTTCCAGATTTGTTGTGCGTTGTCCGTCGCCAAACCCTCACTAATTTTGGACACAAGTATCCATGAGCCAGGAGTGCTGGCTTTTAAAAAATATCGACCGATTATGTGATTGCTATGGTCAGCATTTTAGGCATGCTGGACGTTGCCTGTGGTGATGCTAACTTGAGGGCAACCGTACCATGCGCTAGGCTGGTGTATGCAACCCCTTGAATGACTCAATTGGCTCGAATTTCCAACCAATTTCCCAGCAATTTTGTAACAACAGTCACGCCACAGTTTGGACGACCACTAAAATTAATAATTCTCCAACAATGCAACCCTCGGCCGGACTGGCGATTTCAGCGCGCCGTGCCCAGTGCGAGGCTTATAAAGTGCTCACATGCGAATAGTATTTTTTGGATCGCCCACAGAAGCTGCCGCTTCTCTTGAATCGTTGATCGCTGCAGGTCACGACATTGCCGCGATCTACAGCCAGCCCGACCGTAACTCCGGTCGCGGCCGAAACAAGACAGCGACGCCCGTTAAAGCATTCGCTCTACAAAACGAACTTCCTGTCTTCACCCCAAAAGGTCTAAGAAATAACGTTGAAGAGCTAGAACGACTCACCAAGCTAAATGCCGATGCGTTCGTAGTCGTCGCTTACGGAAGAATCCTTCCAATCGAAATTCTTCAAGTGCCCCCGATGGGAGTTGTGAACATCCACCCATCGCTGCTGCCTAAGTACAGAGGACCCAGCCCAGTCGTAACGGCGATACTCGAAGGCGAGGACACCGCTGGGGTGACAATCATGCTCCTGGACGAAGGAATGGACACTGGGCCGATCCTCGCTCAATCGACGCCGGTGCGGTTGTCTGGCACCGAAAAGGGTGCTGGGCTGCAGAGTGCGCTCTTTAAGGAAGGGGTGTCGATGCTCCCTGACGTCCTTAAGGGATTGCAGGAAGGGTCGCTGACTCCACGACCACAAGACGACAGCAAAGCAAGCGTCACTAGCCTTCTCGAAAGATCAGATGGCGAGATCGATTGGTCGTCGTCTGCGGAACGTATAGATCGAATGATTCGTGCGTACGATCCGTGGCCGGGTACGTTCACGAGCTGGAACGGTAAGGGCTTAAAAGTGCTTGACGCCCAGATAAGTTCAGGAACTGAATTTGAATCTGGGGCTGGCGTAGTTGTGCTTGACGAAGACCGGCTTATTGTCGGTACTGGATCAGGGTCGATCGAGCTAAAGAAAGTTCAACTCGAAGGTCGTCAAGCCGTTGCTGCCGCCGATTTCCTCAGGGGTCAACCCGATTTCGACGGCGCAACGTTAGGAACTTAGCGCTCTACGCGGTTTCGATCTGAACGATTTCGCGGTGCGACAGGTGGCTGCGTACGTGATCGACGTTAGCCAACCAGTATTCGCTTCCGTAGAACTTGGCTTCAGCAGTTACGATGTTTGTGGCATCGTCGCCGTACGATCGAATCCAGATGAACTGAGTGCGCTCTTCGTTAACCCAGCTACTTTCAACCTTGATTCCAGCTTCGGCCATTACCGGTATGAGCTTTGGGAAGGTCTCGAGCCAGCTGTCGAGCATTCCTTTGTTAATGGTGTAGGTGCGCAAGTGTGCAACAGTCATCGTTCGTAAAACTCCGTGAGCCAAAGTGGCCATTCGTGTCAGTGAAATTCAAGTAGCTGATTCTATCGACGATACACCCAGTTGGGTAACGAACTATTTGAACACAAAGTAACCCAAACGCCGAACTAGCCCTTGAGCATGTTCATCAGTGCGCGCTTGCCACCCGGACCCGACATCTTCTTCATCATCTTCTGCATCTGCTTGAACTGATTCAGAAGCTGGTTGACCTGTGTAGTCGTGGTTCCAGAGCCGTCGGCAATTCGCTTGCGACGCGACCCGTTGATAATCGTCGGATTCTCTCGCTCGACCATCGTCATCGAGTGAATAATCGCCTCGGTTCGGCCCATTTGCTTCTCGTCGAAGTCCTTCGGATTGATCTTGCCTCGAAGTGAACCCATACCAGGAATCATGCCCAGAATATCGGTCATCGATCCCATCTTCTTGATGGTCTGGAACTGCTGCAGCATATCGTTCAGATCAAATTGATTCTTCTTGATCTTCGCTTCGAGAGCGGCAACTTCTTCAGAATCGAACTGAGATTCGGCCTTCTCGATAAGCGACTCGACATCTCCCATACCCAGAATCCGTGAAGCAATACGATCTGGGTGGTACACCTCGAACTGATCAGGTCGCTCACCAACACCGATGTACTTGATAGGCACGCCAGTCGCCGATCGCATAGAAAGAGCGGCACCACCACGGGCGTCACCGTCCATCTTGGTGAGTACCATTCCAGTGACACCGATTCGATCGTTGAACTCACCACCAGAACGTACTGCGTCCTGACCTGTCATAGCGTCGAGAACAAGTAGCGTTTCTACTGGCGAAGTTGCGTCGCGAATCTCTTCGAGTTCGCTCATGAGATCGTCATCAATAGCCAGGCGACCTGCCGTGTCGAGAATCAGGTAGTGAACACCCTCTTCCTGAGCCTTTTTGTAGGCTGCCTTGGCGACCTTCACAGGTGTGGAGCTTGATGGCTCTTCTGAATATACGGTGAGATCGAGCTGCTTTCCGAGCTGCTTGAGCTGATCGACAGCAGCAGGACGTTGTAAGTCACAGGCAGCCATCATCACCGGCTGTTTTTGCTTGCGCAGCCATAGCGCCAATTTTGCAGCGAGCGTGGTTTTACCAGCACCCTGAAGTCCAATGAGCATGATGACACTCGGTGGCTTGTCGGCACGAGCGAGCTCGACTGCTTCCCCGCCTAGGATCTCAGCAAGTTCCTCGCGAACGATTCGAATTACCGATTGACCGGGGGTCAGTGAAGCGTAGATCTTGTCGCCATCGGCACGTACTTTGACGTTTTTGACGAACTGGCGCGCTACTTTGAAGTCGACGTCTGCTTCGAGCAGCGCTAGTCGAACTTCGCGGAGAGCCGCGTCGATGTCTTTTTCAGATAATTTACCGCTACTGGTTAGCTTGCCGAAGACTCCGCCAAGCTTGTCGGAAAGTGACTCAAACATAGTTTGATTTTACATGCGGAATCCGGCTAAAAACCGTCAAATCACGCGCACACTCATAAATTTGTAACTTGAAAACCGCATCATGCGGTAGTTTTTTGCGAAGTGAGCGCCCCGTGTTGGCTGTTCGTTCATTTACCTCTAAATTATCTAACAGGGTGGTGATCGGAATCTCGGAAAGTACCGGATCAGTCTTGCCGAACTCACCACTCATCTTCACGACCTGCTCTTGAGTGAGATTTTCCATTCTGTACGGTTTCGGATCGTCGCCCCCGACGAAGTGCCCTGTCGTTGTTAGTAGCGCAATTCGGCTTTCCGAAACAGGCTGCTCGAGCTTGGCAAACGGCTTGTCGTCGTACTCAAAATTACCTGGGCCTGCATATGCTCCTGATTGAGCACGAACAATCGCTTCGACAATCGGCGTAACATCGCCATCGTCGATCAAATCGTCGGTTAGATGTAACAACTCTCGTAGAAAATCATCAGCTTGCTGCTCGGAGCCAGATTTCAAAAACTTGAACAGCAGATCGGTGCGCGACCCGTAAGAAAACGAATTGCGAAACTCGTAGAAAGTTTCGTTTTGAGGATCTGATGCGTTTGAGTTGGACGAATCGTTCGAAGCCATGCCGAAAGTCTACTCGCCGTCCGCAAATCACGTGCAGCACAATCTCAGATGTTACGAAATCTCGACGATTTCGCCATCAACAACCAAAGTCGCTTCGGTTAAAGCCTGAACATCTTCGAACGACCAGCCCGGAGCAGTTTCTCTCAGGATCATTCGACCGCTCTCGCGATCAATCTTGATTACCGCAATATCGGTAACAATCTCATCAACACACCCGGGTGCGGTTAATGGAAACGTGCATTCCTCGACGATTTTTGGCGTGTTGCCTCTCGCCGTGTGCTCCATAGCGATTACAACTCGCTTTGCGTTCGCCGCGAGGTCCATTGCTCCACCGATGCTTCCAATTCCGCGTTTTGGAATTATCCAGTTCGCCAAATCGCCCGTTCGAGAAACCTGAAGCGCACCCAAAACAGTCACATCAATGTGCCCGCCCCGAATCAGGCTAAACGACTCAACAGAATCGAAAAATGCCATGCCGGGCACGAGTTTCGGGAAGCTGCCGCCCGCGTCCATCAGATTCGGATCGCCTTCACCCGGAGCCGAAAGTTCTTTGAAGCCCAGAATGCCGTTCTCTGCGTGATAAAGAAGTTCGACGCCGTCCGGCAGAAAGTCGGCACACATCGCCGGAATGCCGATACCAAGGTTTACTGTTGAGCCATCGATGAGATCACGAGCCGCACGTTTGGCGATCGCCGCACGATCAAGACGTGGCGCAGGGTCATTTCCGCCGGGTTTTGTAGAAGTATTCACGGCATGGGATCTCCTGCTTCTCGCTGAACAATCCGATTCACATACGTGCTCAATGTTTCTACCCGTTCAGGATCGATTCCGCCGACTTCAACAATCTCATCTACCTCAACGATTGTGATCGTTGCGGCAGTTGCCATTGCTGGATTGAACGCCCTAGAAGTTCCTATGTACTGCAAATTCCCTCGGGTATCGGCTTTCTGCGCTCGAATTAACGCGTAGTCGGCCGAAAGTGCCGTTTCGAGCAGGTATGTGCGGCCATCAAAGTCACGGTGCTCTTTGCCCTCTGCAACCGGCGTACCAACTCCGGTAGGAGTGTAGAACGCGGGCACGCCAGCTCCGGCAGCCCGAATGCGTTCGATAAGCGTCCCTTGCGGAACGATATCGACTTCAGCCCGGCCTTCTCGAAACGCCTTTTCGATCTCGTTTAACGGATTGGTCGTTCCCGGTACCGGAAAGGAACAAGTGATCTTCTTCGCCTGCCCACTCTCGAAAAACATGCCCTGATCGACCGGATCCAGATGATATGGCCAGCCATAGCCCGTTGTTTTCGATATACCAGCAACGTTGCCGATAATCGTGAGATCGCCAACACCAAGATCACGTAAGGCCATCATCAGGCGAGTCGGTTGACCGCCAGCGCCCCCGAATCCGCCAATCATGATCGACGCACCCGAAGGAATATCGGCTACAGCATCTGCGAACGAATTGGAAATCTTATTAATTGGCACGATAGTCAAATTGTACGGTCTTTTCGATGCATGTCACTTACACTGCGTTGAGTTTGTACTCGTATGCGTCCGTTTTTACCGGTCAATCGACCATTAGAACGATCAAGAATCCCTTCTTAAATGCCATTGCAAAAAAAGAAATCGAAACAGCCCGACTTCACCCTGATCGCACATCGAGGTGCCTCATACGATGCACCCGAGAACACGTTTGAGGCGTTCGATCTCGCTCTCGCACTCGGCTTCGACAACTTTGAAACCGACGTTCAACTGACTAGCGATGGTAGAGCCGTTCTCGTTCACGACGAAACGTTGGATCGAACGACCGACACAGCCGGTCTCGTCGCTGAAACCGGCATCGCTAAGATCAAATCACTTAATGCCGGGCTTTGGTTTGAAGGACCTGACGATGGCGCTGGCGTACGCGGCACCATGGCGTACCCAGAAGCGTTCGTGCCGACACTCGATGAGTTTCTTGAACGATACGCCGGCAATGCGCACGTTCATTTAGAGCTAAAGTCGACTCAACTCGACCTCGCTGCGACATCGATGAAGTCGCTCAAGCAGTGGGGTTGGCTCGATCAACATACCGGTGATTCGGTCGCTCCCGGCCTTACTATTTCCTCGTTTCATTTCGAACAACTCGAACGATCAATCGCGCTCATGCCAAACATCGCTCACGGCTGGCTGCTTCCGAAGATAGATAAGGCCTCTTTAAAAGCAGCAACCGATCTAGGCCTCTCCGGAATCTACCCGAATGCGAGCAAGGTAACGAAGAAGCAGATTGACGATGCGAACAAAGCTGGGCTCGTAGTCCGAACTTGGGGCATCGCCGACTCCAAGCCTGCGCTTCGTCGTGCATACCGTTCTGGAGCCGTTGGAACGACGGTCGACTGGCCCTCAAAAGCCCGCGTAATTATCGAATCGCTTTAGGAATATCCGTGATGTTCGAAGACGCCTCGGCCGTTCTTATGTAGATACTTGGCGCGTCCGCTATCCGAACGGGTTGGCACTACGGTAAAGTCGCGCTCATCAATAACGGGCGCGTCATTCGACCCGTCAAGCTCAACAAACAGGAATATCAAAGAAGAGTCACATGAAAATCGAAAAAGTTCGACTTCGTCACGTATTTGGAACGATTGAAACCGACGGTTTGTTCTGGGAAGAACGACTCGTCCAACCGCTCGACGTGTACGAACAGTTCCGTGATATTGGCGGACAACATCGATTCGGCGGTTCAGCGAGCTCAAAGAACGAACTCGCCCACGATGCTTACTTTGTACAGATCGAAACTGATGAGGGCGTAATCGGAATCGGCGGTCCGATCGACAAAGCGGTCGCCTTCATCGTCGAAAACGAACTGACCCGTTATCTGATCGGACGCAACCCACTCGCAACCGAATTCCTGTGGGACATCATGCACCGCGGCTCAGTTCACGGCCGCCAGGGCAACACGATGATCGCCATCAGCGCGATCGATAACGCCCTCTGGGATCTCAAAGGTCGCTACTTCAACGCTCCCGTCTACAGTCTCATCGGTGGTCCGACTAGAACGGAAGTACCTGCCTACGCTTCGATGCTCGGCTACCACGTTCTCGATATGGGGCTAGTCGCAGAACGTGCCAAAGAGAAGCAAGACGAAGGTTACACGGCCCAGAAGTGGTTCTTCCGACACGGTCCGATGTCTGGCGCAGAAGGATTCAAGAAGAACGTCGACATGGTGCGAACCCTTCGAGAAACTCTCGGAGACGACGACGACATCATGCTTGATTGCTGGCAGTCGATGGACGTTAACTACGTAATCAAACTAGCCGAGGCGATCGAGGAATTCCATCCTCGCTGGCTCGAAGAAACCGCTATGCCGGATCGCATCGATTCATATCGCAAGATTCGCGAAGCAACGAATATCCCGCTGTCGGGAGCAGAGCACCACTACACCCGCTGGGGCATGAAGCAGTTCATCGACGACGAAGCACTCGACATCATTCAGCCAGACATCTACTGGGCTGGTGGACTATCGGAAGTTCTGAAGATCGCAGCTCTCGCTACTACCTTCGATCTGATCACGATTCCGCACGGTCACTCGACCAACGCCGGAATTCACTTCTCGGTCACACAGTCACCAATTCACACTCCGTATCAGGAATATCTGGTCAAGTGGAACACCATCCACCAGCACTTCTTGAAGGACCCTGTAACCCCGGTCAAAGGCACAATTCACGCCCCGTCTGGCATCGGAATGACAATGGATCTAGACCCCGCCAAGATCGAACGAGAAGAAGAACCAAACTTCGGTTCGTAAGTACCGAACGACGCCTCTTTGTTTCTGAAGAATCTATTCGTACGACAATAAGAAGTACTATTCCATCATGAAAATCACCGACGTTAAGGCATACCCACTCAAAACTCGAACAGCGCTTGTTAGGATATTTACCGACGAAGGAATCGAAGGCATCGGCGAATGTTCACCAATGAACGTTCCGGTGATGTGCTACTTCGTCGAACACGCCCTCAAGTCACTCATCATCGGCAAGAACCCTCTAGATGTTGAGCGACTTTGGGACGACATGTTCTTCGGCACCTACAAACTCGGAACATCAGGAACCCAGCCGAGTTGTATCAGCGGGGTCGACATAGCGTTGTGGGACATTAAGGCGAAAGTGGCCGGTATGCCGCTCTACCAACTGTTAGGCGGCGCTGTCCGTACCACTTTCACGATGTACAAGAGCATGGGCGGCGGCAGCGATAACACTCCTCAGGAGATGCTGGCGAGAGTCGAACAAGCGTATGAAGAAGGCTTCAAGGCGATCAAGATTCGTATGGACTGGAAGTATCGCCAGGACGTAAACCCTGCAAAAGACCTCGAAATGTTTCGCCTCTGCCGAAACTTCCTGCCAGACGATTTTCCGTTGAGCTTCGACGCCAATAACGGCTACTCAGTCTCAACGGCGATCCAGCAAGGCAAGAAATTCGAAGATCTCGGCATCTACCACTTCGAAGAACCGGTATCGCCAACCAACTACGAAGGAATTAGCGAAGTCGCTGAAGCCCTCGACGTGCCTGTCTCAGCAGGCGAGCACGAGTACACGCGCTGGCAGTTCCGCGATCTCATCAATGTTGCCAAACCAGACCTGCTGCAGCCCGACGTTGTGAAGTGCGCTGGTCTAACCGAAGGCAAGCGAATCGCTACTCTCGCCGAAACGCACGACATGTCGGTCGTACCTCACATGACCCAGCCGACGATCGGCAATGCCGCCTCGCTCGCTCTATGCGCAACGCTCCCGCTTTCTAATCGACCGCACGAGTACTCGGGACAACGAGACGATCTCGATGAACTGTTTGAAGATCCATGGGAATTCAAAAACGGCGAAATGACCATTCCGAACAAACCCGGACTCGGCTTAACGGTCAATGAGAAGGCTCTCGAATCGGCGGTTATGGATCTGTAACGCTAAGCTTTGAGAGGGTTCACAGTCGGTGTTACGTAAGCACTTCGTGCTATGTGAACGGGATGACCATGAGCGACTTTAGTTCAAGGGGCTGACGCTATTATTCATCGCCAGATTCCCGGTTGAAATTCTCTAGCTCTTCGCCGATGCGAATAACCGGAATAAGTGCAAGTTTGGCTGTTAACCGCCTAACTTCTATTTCATACGAGAATTCGACTACAAGCGTAGTGGAATGTATTAACTAAGTAGTTCTTTCGCGTACTTCAATTCCATATCAGCAAGCTTGTCTACGCGACGCCTGAAATCTGGATCAGTCGAAAACTCTGCCGAGATGAATGCGTCGAGAATTTCTTTAGCTACGGCGATTCCGATAATCCACGCACCCATGCAAATTAAGTTCACATTGTCGTGTTCAACACCCTGGTGTGCACAGTGGGTATCGTGCGTCAAAGCTGCCCGAATACCCGGAACTTTGTTACCTGCGATCGACGCCCCAACGCCCGTGCCGCACACGAGAATGCCCCGTTCTGCATCACCCGAAAGAATCGCAGAAGTAACCCGCTGGGCAATATCAGGGAAGTCGACCGGCTCTTCAGAGTGAGTTCCGTAATCGGTAACTTCGTGACCCTGTGATTTCAAATATTCGATTACTGGGCCTTTCATAGAAAACCCGGCGTGATCGCCGCCAACTGCTAACTTCATTCCGATCTCCTTGTAAGTCGCCCAACCAGTAAAGCAAATAACTTACTGAATCGCTTCGTCAACTCAAGTTGCAAGTTTTTACTGTGTAGAACCTATAAGTGCTGAAATAACCCCGTCGGATCGGCCCACTCGTCAGGCACCCGAATCGAAAGCACCGTCGCATCGCAAGTTAGCACGCCGTCATACGAGAAGAAATCGACCGCATGGCTAGTCTTCCTGTCCGTTTTCTCAATAATGCGTGCTCGTGCCGTAACCGGACCATCGATTCGAGTGGGCTTGCGATAGTTCACTGTGAGCGAAGCTGTGGCGTACCAAATCGTATCGCCCTCACCCACCTCACGACCCTCAGTTCGGTACGCGTCTGCCATCGCCGAGCAAACGCAGTGGCAATCGATAATCGAGGCAATCGTTCCACCATTCATCACGTCAGGCGGCATCGCTGCATGGTGAGGCTCGGGCTGAAAAACGCATACCGAAACATCGCCATCCCAGTACGATTTGATCTGGAGCCCCTTGTCGTTCCATGCTCCACAGCCGTAGCAGTGATTGCCGTGCAGCCCGTCCTGAATGTAAGTGCGTTCAAGTTCACTCTGGCTCATACTGCTCCTCGAAACCAATTTTCTCTCGTGGTATTCCGCTAGTCGCAACAAACAATACCGTGCGGAATCAAACCGTGGGAGGCTTTCGAACTCCGCATCCTCGATCATCCATAAAACCTTAACAACATCTTTGGGGATAGTCCGTACATCCAACCCTCATGACTCAGCCTGAATCCCAATCGCGATCAAAATCACGTGCCTTGGTTCTCGTATCTCTCGCCACATTCTTTTCGCTATCAGTGTGGTTCTCGACCAACGCAATATCGGGTGCGCTCGAAGTCGAGAAATCGATCGACGAATCCTCAATGGCCATCCTCACTATCGCCGTTCAACTCGGTTTTGTGTTTGGCACTCTACTCATCGCCGTCACCAATTTGTCCGATCTAATAAACGCCCGAACCCTGTTCGCCTACGCAGCAGTGCTAGCTGCACTCGCCAACTTATTGGTAATTCCTTTCGATTCGACACCTGCGCTCATCGCCGCTAGATTCGCAACAGGTGCCTTTCTAGGCGGCGTTTACCCACCGGCGATGAAAGTCATCTCAGGCTGGTACACGAAGGGCAGAGGATTCGCTCTTGGAACAATGGTCGGTGCGCTCACCATCGGATCCGGATCCCCTCATCTGCTGAGATCGGTATTTTCCGAAAACTGGCAAGCAGTAATCATCGGAAGCTCGGTTCTTGCAATTTCCGGTGGGCTGATACTTAAATTCCTCGTCAAAGACGGTCCCCACGAAGTTAAGGGCGCTAAGTTCAACCCGAAGTATCTGATTGGTGCCATCTCACAACGGGGTCCTCGGTTGGCATTAACCGGATATTTGGGACACCAGTGGGAGCTTTACGCGATGTGGGCTTGGCTCGGCAGCTTCATGCTCTATATCGTTGGCCAAAAATCTCTCATCGGTGACCGTCTTGATCTTGCGAGCGCGCTTACGTTCCTCGTATTCGCAGTCGGGGCAGTTGCGAGTTCGTACGCGGGAATATGGTCGGAAAAAATCGGTCGAACTGCAGTGACTAGCATCGCCATGGTAATAAGTGGTGGAGTCGCTGCATTCATCGGGTTCATACCTCCCGAAATGACTGTCCTGATAGTGATATTGGCGATGATATGGGGTGCTTCAGTGATAGCCGATTCAGCACAATTTTCGACTGCGATGACCGAACTAAGCGACCCGGCGTACAGAGGAACCATGCTGACGTTTCAGACCGGAATCGGGTTCGCACTAACCGCGGTGTCGATATGGCTATTGCCGATAGTAAAAGATTCTTCGGGCTGGGGCTGGGCGTTCGCCATGCTCGCCCTCGGACCAGTCGTGGGAACGACTGCAATGTTGCGGCTGCGCTCTCTCCCCGAATCAGCCAATCTGGCGGGTGGAAAACGCTAGTATTTGCTAAGGTTTGCGGGCAGCAATCAAAACATCGCTTAGCTAGAACGTAACTCCCATCTTTAACCAACGGCTCAAAAATGTCATCCTGAGGCACTTGAAGGATCACAGGTGCGCAGCCAATGATCAATCCATCCGAATCTCGGTCGGCTATTTGTCATTGTGAGGAGTTAGACCACGTATCAATCTCGACCAATAGGAAATATCTGTGAAATTCGGCAAATCATCTGCAGCTCTTCTTATTGTCATCGCCATGCTCGCCATAGTGGCCTGTGGCTCCGGTGCCACTTCAGGCGACTCGGTCTCGACTAACAATGACGGCGAAGAAGTTGCACCCGTTCTCCGAATCGACGAAACGTTCACGGTCGAAAACTTTGAAGATGCCGGATTCAAGTTGAGCAAAGAGTTTGATACCGAGACCGTTCCTTTGGCTACAAACGTCTACTACGGATTCGCCAGTCGCCGAGATATTGAGATCAGGAAGTACGCTTCGCATGCCGATGCAATGTCAGCAGGCGTTGAATCGGCGCTTGCGATACTCGGTCGCTCTCCAGCATCGAACTCAGCTGGCGGAATTATCACCTCAGGTAATAATCGCACCAGCTACCACGCCTATCTCGTTGCCGGGAACGTCGTTATGCTCTGCCAAACCGATATTTCAGCCTGCGAAGACCTCGTAAACGCCGCCCAAAGCGGCAGCTAGTTCTGGCATGTGGGCGGCTCCGGGCTAGCGATACAACGCGATTGTGAGTCAGTCCCCACAGAAATGAACCACCCGGCTCATTGGAGCGAGCCGTTAAGGGCACTTCACGAGTGTTCTCAGTTGAACACGGCTAACGAGCAGCGGCAGCACCGCGACGACGCCTTCGATACCTGCCGGTGTTCCTACGCGACTTTGACGCGCCGTTGGCCGACGTGGCAGGCCTATTCGGTAACGAGATTTCGTCACGAGCACTACCGTTCACAGATGTCTTGAACTTGCGAGCCTTTGTCGTACCTACTGCCTTTGCGCTCGGCGTTATGCCATTCATCTCGGCCAAGTACTGACCTGTCGACGACTTCTTGACCGACGCCACGAACTCAGGCGTTCCTTCTGCGATGACCTGTCCACCACGTTCACCAGCCAGCGGTCCCATTTCCAGGATCCAATCGGCGTTCTTGATCAAATCGAGATGATGTTCGATCAAAATGATCGAGTTCCCAGCGTCGACCAATCGGTGAAGCACAATCATCAACTTCGCAGCATCGTCGAACGAAAGACCAGTAGTCGGCTCATCGAGAATGTAGACCGTTTTACCGGTCGACCTCTTCGAAAGCTCCGAAGCAAGCTTGATTCGCTGTGCCTCACCACCCGAAAGTGTCGTCGCAGGCTGACCCAAATGCACGTAGCCAAGACCTACATCGGTCAACGTCTTCATCTTGTTGGAAATCGACGGAATATTCTCAAAGACGACTGCAGCTTCCGAAACCGTCATATCGAGTACTTGAGCGATCGACTTGCCCTTGAACTTAATCTCAAGCGCCTCTCGGTTGTACCTCGCACCCAAACAAATCTCGCAAGGAACCGT
>ENA-OREN01000915-OREN01000915.1-marine-metagenome-genome-assembly--contig:-NODE-915-length-38034-cov-6.320968_pt1 | contig 38034 bp, 37 predicted proteins | sample MGYA00248624_ERZ508555 | MGnify/ENA primary metagenome ERZ508555 (study PRJEB26222, sample SAMN06267773) | marine metagenome | isolation source: Saanich Inlet, British Columbia, Canada | place... | reverse complement strand
TCTGCTCTACTTGCTAAAAGCATGGGAGCTCGCAAAGTGCTCGCTCTCATTAATCGTAGTGCATATGTGGATTTAGTACACAGTGGTAATATTGATATCGCCATATCTCCCGCACAAGTTACAATTGGGTCGCTGCTTGCACATGTCCGACGTGGAGATGTTGTGGCTGTACATAGCCTCCGAAGAGGTGCGGCAGAAGCACTGGAGCTAGTTGCCCACGGTGATGCTAAATCATCAAAGGTTGTTGGGCGTAAAGTTTCTGATATTAAATTACCTAAGGGTGCAACTATTGGCGCTATTGTACGAGGACTCTCAGCAACAGAAAGCCGAGGATGGAATAACGAAGAAGGAAAGGAACCGCATGATGATAATGCGCAAGTACTAATTGCTCATCATGACACAACCATTGAAGCAGAAGATCATATTATTGTATTTGTAATCAATAAAAAACTTATCCGTCAGGTTGAAAAAATATTTCAGGTTGGAGTCGGCTTCCTGTAACAGGACCTATTGATGAATCGACTTTTCCCAGTCATCAATGTACTTGGCATAGTAATCCTAATATTCGGATTTACCATGCTAGTACCTCTTGCGCTTTCTATTTGGCTGAACAATGTTGCTCAGTTTGTTTACTATAAATCTGCCACAATTACTATTGCTTCAGGTTTATTGATGTGGGCAGTAACACGTAACTATAAACGCGAACTAAAAGTACGAGATGGATTCTTATTGGTCGTTCTGGTTTGGTCTGTATTGCCGGCTTTTGCAACATTACCCCTATTATTTCATCTTCCTTATTTGAGTTTTACCAATGCCTATTTTGAAGCCACATCAGGGCTTACTGCCAGTGGCGGCACTGTTCTTTCTGGGCTTGATTTGCTCCCGCCATCTATAAATTTTTGGCGTACTGAGATGGTCTGGATGGGAGGAATGGGCTTGATTGTTCTGGCAGTGGCTATTTTACCGCTACTGGGAGTTGGTGGAAGGCAGATGTTCAAAGCGGAGACTCCGGGCCCTATGAAGGATACCAAACTAACGCCACGTATTGCTGAAACTGCTAAAGGCTTGTGGCTGGTTTATGCCGGGATAACGGTTGCTTGTGCCATAGCCTACAAATTAGCTGGTATGACTTGGCTAGATGCAGTAATGCACTCTTTCACCACAATTGGCCTTGGTGGGTTCTCCTCACATGACGCAAGCTTTTCACACTGGGATTCACCACAAATTGAGGGAGTTGCTATTCTGTTTATGTTGATAGCCGGTATAAATTTTGCTTCACATTTTTTAGTTTGGCGAGAGAAATCCCTATTACCTTATCGATATGACCCAGAAGCCGGTCTGTTCATTACTATAATTTTAATAAGCTGCTTTATGCTTACCATTTACTTATGGAACATGGGGGTTTATCCGGATCTATTTACCTCTTTACGCTATGCTAGTTTTAATACCGTATCTGTTGCTACCACCACTGGATATAGTAATACTGATTATAATTTGTGGCCTATATTTGCTCCATTATGGATGTTGGCGCTTTGCTGTTTCTGTTCATCATCCGGTTCTACTGGCGGCGGTATTAAGATGATCAGGGCCAAGCTTCTATTCAAACAAGTTTTTCGTGAAATGATTGTAATCATGCATCCTCAGGCAGTTACACCGGTTAAGCTAGGTAATAGCGTGGTATCTAACCAAATTGTTTACGCAATATTGGCTTTTCTGTCCATATATTTAGCTAGCATAATCTCATTAACTCTAATTCTTGCTTCTAGTGGATTAGACTTTGTAACATCTTTCTCCACCGTGGTTGCATGTATCAACAATTTAGGTCCAGGACTGAATCAAGTTGGCCCTGCCGCTACTTTCGAAGGACTCACTGATTTTCAGACTTGGGTATGTAGCTTTACTATGCTATTAGGTCGATTGGAGCTTTTTACCTTACTTATTGTCTTTATTCCTGCATTCTGGAGGAAATAATTATAGAGAATTTATAACAAGCTATAATTCTTGAAATTTTACCTAATGCTACAAGAGTGATATTCCTAAACGAGAACTATCTTAGGAGTTTGCACTACATCCGAAAACCGAAACTACCTTATAATAATACCAAGACAGATCATTTAATAAAATTAATAAGTGGCTTGCCTTAGTTACAATTTACATAACAAATCTAGTTTCAAATTAATCTAAAATAAAATATGAGTCAAAACCCCATAGTTATTATTGGCAGCGGACTTGCGGGGTATACCGTAATCCGTGAGTTTCGAAAGCTCGAGAATGAAATTCCCGTAATTATAATTTCTACTGACCATGGCGGGTTCTATTCCAAGCCGATGCTCTCGAATGCTCTGGCGAAAGGTAAAACTCCCGACACTCTCTTGAATAGTAACGCAGAACACGTGGCTGAACAGATGAAAGCAGTCATGCGACCTTATAGTACGGTACGCGCCATAAATCCAGTGAATAAAAATATAGTTCTTCAGGATGGAGAAGAAATAAATTATGATCAGCTTGTTCTCGCTTTAGGAGCAAATCAGATCCGCCTTCCTCTTGAGGGGGATGGAGTTGAAGAAATACTTTCCGTAAATAATTTAGACGACTACCGTAGCTTCCGGGATACGCTAACAACGAAAAAAGAGATATCAATCCTCGGTGCGGGATTAATTGGCTGTGAATTTGCTAACGATCTTGCTATGGCAGGTTATAACGTGCACGTAATTGATATTAGTATACAACCTCTAGGTAAATTATTGCCGCCTGCCGGCGGTACTTTCCTGCAACGAAAATTAGAAGCTATTGGCGTAATTTTCCATTTCGACACTATCACTAAGCGTGTTGAAAAAATAGGAAAAAAATTACAACTAACATTTGCTAATGGAAAAACCCTTCAAACAGATATTCTATTAACAGCAGTGGGGCTCATTCCAAATACTTCTCTCGCAGAAGAAGCAGGCATCAAAGTAAATCGTGGTATTGTGGTGACCCGATCACTACAAACCAATTACAGCGATATTTACGCCTTAGGTGACTGTGCTGAAGTTGATGGCAGAGTACTGCCATTCGTGATGCCGATCATGCATGCGGCACGCGCCTTAGCAGCAACTCTAGCCAAAAAACCAACGCTAGTACGGTACCCTGCTATGCCAGTTATAGTAAAGACTCCTGCATGTCCAACCGTAATTTCACCTCCTAATCCTGGCACAAAAGGAGAGTGGCAAATTGAGGAAACACCTGATAGTGTAAGGGCCCTATTCAATGATGCAGAAAATAATTTACTCGGTTATGCGCTACTAGGCACAGCAATAAATGAAAAAATATCTTTAACTAAAAATTTGCCATCGGTAATGGAATAGAGATTATTATTAACCAGTATTTATATTCAGATTTTAGTATTATTGATCCTTGAAATAAAGGTTATTTAGCAGTTTCTACCATTGCATGAAGTAAAAAAATTAACTGTAGTCTACAGACAGAGTTAAATCCATAATTGTCAGAATATGGACCCGCACTTCTGCCCTTTGGATTGAGTTGCTCTGACAGGAGAAGATTATGCAGCGAAGAGATTTTATCAAACTAGCTGGAGGTGCTGCCTTAATTCCAATTGCGCCATCGGTCTTTGGCGGGCAAATTAACCATTCAAAATGGAATAGTTATCGGCTGACCTACCAAATTAACCTTCCAACAAAAGGCAAAAGAGCCTTACTATGGCTACCACTCCCCGATACAACTGATACGCATTACCAGTTTACTCAAGGAAGCGTGTGGAACGGAAATGCTAGAAAAGCTAAGTTTCACAATATTCCCAAAACAAATTTCCCGGTTTTTTATGCTGAATGGCAAGGTAGCGGTCCACGAAAGGTAACGGTAAGCAGCATCGTTAAAACTCGTAACCGATCTGTGAATTTACAAAATTTTTTCGAAAAAAAGAATCGTATAATTCCTTCTAGTATAAAACGTTTTCTATTGCCTACCAGACATGCGCCGTTAAACGGCATTGTGCGCATGACCGCCTCGTCTATTGCCAAAGCTGCCAATGCAAATACTCCTCTAGAAAAGGCTCACGCCATCTACAACTGGGTAGTTGATAATGCACACCGTGACCAGACGGCACGTGGTTGTGGGCGAGGAGATATCAAATACATGCTGGAAAGAAATAATTTAGGTGGCAAATCTGCTGATCTTAATACGCTATTTGTGGGTCTGGCACGAGCTTCAGGCATACCAGCAAGGAATCAATACGGGATTCGCATAGATGAGTCAGTAACACACAAATGTCTGGGTAAATTTGGGAATCTAAGTAATGCACAACACTGCCGCGCAGAATTTTATCTTGCTGGCTTAGGCTGGGTACCAGTAGATCCAGCTGATGTCCACCAGCTGTTACTTGATGAAGGACTAACGCATGATCACCCTAAGGTAATAGCGTTAAGAGAGAAATTATTCGGTGCATGGGAGATGAATTGGGTGACATTTAATCATGGAGATGACATCACATTAGCAAACAACAGTGTCTCAGGTAAATTGCCTTTTTTTATGTACCCACATGCGGAAATTAGCGGACAAGAACAAGACAGTCTGTCATCAGCAGAATTTTCTTACAAAATCATCTCTGCAAAACTTGTAGGTACCCGTATAAAACTTTAGTAACCCTAACTTCTATTCCCATCACATGTAATTCGCCAAAGGTCCTCAGAAACTCTTAAGCTCTTTTGATTTGTCGCTTGATAAGCATAATAATATCTAGTACTATAATTTTTATGAGAATTATTGATTTAAGAGCGGTTAATTTTTGATTTAAATGAAATAATTACTTAGCATTCTGCTGCAAAATACAGAAGAAAATATTTTAAATAAAGGAACCGAAATGAAAAATGATATCCGGGCAATTATTTTAGCCGTAGCGGCCATATCTTTGGTCGGTTGTGCAGCAACCCAGCCATCTGGCAATAGCTTTAACGCAAAACAATTGAGCACTGCTAACTATGCTAAGAAAATTGATACCTTTGTGATTATTCATGATGCCTCATCATCAATGGGCAACAAACACATGGGGCGCACTAAAATTGATATCTCCAAAGAAGTCCTGTCAAACATGAACCAAACAATCCCTCAGTTAGACTTTAACTCAGGTCTTACTAGTTATGGCAGCGGAGCTAAAGTACACTTTGGACTATCAGAGCATAGCCGTAGCGGCCTTGGTGATGTGATTGCGAAACTTACAAGTGCAAATGGGCCGTCTCCTATGGACGCAGGCCTCAAAACCACTAACAATAAATTCCTGACAGGACTTGGCCTTGGAAAAATAGCAATGTTTATCGTCAGCGATGGTATATCAGACGTGAGTAATTCCGGTGGCCCTGGCGAAAGAAATGCTGCCATTTCAGCTGCAAAGAAAATCAAAGACCAACTAGGCGACCGGGTATGCATTTACCCAATACAAATTGGTAATGAACCGGGTGGGAAAGAATTTATGCATGAACTTGCCGAGATTGGAGGCTGTGGCTTCTTAACCAACCATAAGCATATTAGTTCACCAGATTCTATGGCAAGTTTTGTGATTATGACGCTTCTCGGACCCATAGAATCAGAATCTCAAGTTTCTGATACTTCTCCTGATAAAATTACTTTTTCAGCCGATGCATTGTTCGACTTTGACGGATCTGTACTAAAACAAGATGGTAAAGAAGCTTTAGACAACTTAATGGCGGAGCTAGGTAAAGTAAAATATGATGTGATCATAGCTCTTGGTTATACAGATCATATTGGTAGCGCAGATTACAACAAAAAGCTTTCTTTGAAGCGTGCAGAGGCAGTTAAAAGCTATTTAGTATCAACTCATAGCATTGATCCCAGCGATATTTTTGTTGATGGCAAAGGGGAAGCTAACCCCGTAACCGGAGTGGGAACATGGCATGGTTTATGTAAAGGGAAAGGGCAAAAACTAAAAGACTGCCTACAGCCTGACCGCCGCGTTGAGATTGAAATTGCTGGCGTACAATAAATTAACCAGGGATTTTCTCCTAAATAACAAAATACTTAAACCCTGCCTATGGCGGGGTTTTTTGCGATATATTAATTAAAATTACATAAGAAACTATAATTAATACTCAAAGTATTAGCTTAGCTTCCCGCAACACTGCTTATATTTCTTACCAGATCCGCATGGGCATGGGTCATTACGGCCGACCTTCCCACCTTGACGCACAAATGGCTGATGCGTCTCTTCTTTGCTATTGTTATTTGCCTCTTCACTCTCGCCTTCACCTTCATCTAGACCTGCATAAGAAGCATGCTGATATTGCATGTTTACAGGTGACTGTGGCATCTCAGAAGCCGCTTCCATTTGCTTTTCATCTCTAATTTGCACCATCATAAGTATCTGAGTAACCTCAGATTTAATTTCTCCCATCATGGCTTGGAAAAGATCATAGGCTTCACGCTTATATTCCTGCTTTGGATTTTTTTGTGCATAACCCCGCAGGTGAATTCCCTGACGCAAATGATCCAAAGCTGCTAAATGTTCGCGCCAATGTGAATCTAGCGTTTGCAGCATCACAGCTCGCTCATACTGGCGCATAACATCTTCGCCAACTAAATCCACTTTATTCTGATATTGTTGACTAGCAACCTCCAAGACTCGTTCACCAAGATTCTCTTCACTCAACTCAGGCTCTTTATCCAGCCATTCATGAATGGGTAACTGTAATTGATATTCAGAGGCAAGAGTCTTTTCCAATCCTGGGACATCCCATTGTTCCTCAGCACTACCTGGTGGCATATAAAAACTGACAAGACCGTCTAGTACCTCACTACGTATCTCTTCAATAAATTCATAACAATTATCTGTTTCTAGCAAATCATTACGAAGCTGATAAAGTACTTTGCGTTGATCATTAGACACATCGTCATACTCAAGTAATTGCTTTCGCATATCAAAATTACGAGCCTCAACTTTACGTTGCGCATTTTCAATTGCTCGGGTTACCCATGGGTGCTCAATAGCCTCTCCCTCTGGCATTTTTAGGCGATCCATAATGCTAGCCACACGATCAGATGCAAAAATACGTAAAAGTGAGTCTTCAAGTGAAAGATAAAAACGACTGGAGCCAGGATCACCTTGACGCCCTGACCTCCCACGCAATTGATTATCTACCCGGCGAGACTCATGTCTCTCTGTTCCGATAATATGCAACCCGCCGAGCTTCAGAACCTCATCATGGACAACTTGCCACTCTTCACGTATTTTTGTAATACGCTCTGTCCTGATAGCCTCACTGATCTTTTCATCCGAACTGATCTTCTCAATCTCTGGTTCAGGGTTTCCCCCTAATACAATATCAGTGCCACGCCCTGCCATATTAGTTGCTATAGTGATCATCTTCGGGCGACCAGCCTGAGTAATAATATCTGCTTCATTTGCATGCTGTTTAGCATTTAATAATTGATGAGGCAATTTGTTCTTTTCTAATAACTGAGACAATAGTTCATTGTTTTCAATTGAAGTTGTTCCGACCAATACAGGCTGCCCCTTCTGGTAGCAATCTTTAATCGCCTCAACAATAGCATTATTTTTTTCTTCAAGAGTACGATAAACTTGATCCATAGTATCGTCACGAACCATCGGCCGATCAGTTGGAATAACTACGGTCTCCAATCCATAAATTTGCTGAAACTCAAAAGCCTCAGTATCTGCTGTACCTGTCATACCACCCAGTTTGTTATACATACGAAAATAATTCTGAAAAGTAATCCCGGCAAGCGTCTGATTCTCCTTCTGAATCGGAACATTTTCTTTAGCTTCTACAGCTTGATGTAGCCCTTCCGACCAACGTCTACCAGACATGAGTCGTCCAGTAAATTCATCCACTATCACTATTTCCCCATTCTGCACTACGTAATGCTGATCTAGATGGAACAGCGCATGCGCACGAAGTCCCGCATAAAGATGATGTATAAGATTAATGTTAGCAGGATCATACAAACTAGCTCCCGCCTCTAACAAGCCATCCTGAGCAAGAATTTTTTCTGCATTCTCAAATCCCGTTTCACTCAGTAGTACTTGTTGAGTTTTTTCATCTACATTAAAATCTCCCGGCGCATCTTCTTTCTCCTGACGTACAAGCTTAGGAATCAGCTTATTCATACGTATGTAGACATCGGTATTACCTTCTGCCTGACCAGAAATAATCAGTGGAGTACGCGCTTCGTCAATAAGAATAGAATCTACTTCATCAATAATTGCGTAGTTAAGCGGCCGCTGCACCCTCTCAGCAGGATCGTTAACCATATTGTCTCGCAGGTAATCAAAACCAAATTCGTTGTTTGTACCGTATGTAATGTCAGCAGAGTAAGCCGCTTGCCTCTGTTCATGCTCCATATCAGACACAACCACTCCTACGCTAAGACCAAGGAACTGATGTATCTTTCCCATCCATTCAGAATCACGTCTAGCCAAATAATCATTTACAGTGACTAAATGGAAGCCTTTACCATCTAAAGCATTAAGATATGAAGGCAAAGTTGCCATTAAAGTTTTCCCTTCACCCGTACGCATCTCGGCAATTTTTCCGTTATGCAACACCATGCCACCGATCAATTGCACCCCAAAATGTCGCATTCCTAAAACTCTTTTACTGGCTTCGCGCACTACTGCAAAGGCTTCGGGCAATAACATATCAAGTGTCTCTCCATCCTTAATACGTTGCCTAAATTCGTCTGTCTTTGCACGTAATTCTGCGTCTGTAAGTTCCGCAATTTTAATTTCCAGATTGTTAATTACACCAACCGTCTGGAAGTATTGCTTGATCAGCCTATCGTTACGGCTACCAAATACTTTTTTAAAAACATTGTTAAACATGAGATATAAATTCTTCTACATAAATGCCATCATCAAAAATAAAGGGTGAGGCTTTCGGCCCCACCCCGCCATTACTAATTCATGGCCCATGCTCAATTAATTTTCTTTAGAAACCGAGATGGGTTCATCGCTCTGCCTTTATGCCTAATTTCAAAATGCAAATGCGGACCAGTTGACCGGCCAGTGCTGCCAACTTCTGCTATCTTTTCCCCCTGCTTAACCACCTGCCCAACTTTAACCAATCTTTTAGAAGCATGAGCATAGCGGCTTATAAGATCATTTCCATGATCAATAGAAACCATATTACCATATTCAGGGTGGCGATCAGAGTAAACCACCACGCCACTAGCTGCCGCTTTAATAGATGCCCCTGTTTCTGCTACAAAATCAATTCCCTTATGATAGGCTTTTTTACCGGTAAAAGGATCAGTACGATAACCAAAACCGGATGATAACCATTTCGCATCTACAGGCATATTAGTAGGGCGCATTTCTTTCTTGAGCCTGTCCTTCCTAAGGATAAGATCCAATGTTTCCAATTTTCCCAAGCGGTCATCTAGTATGCGCGATAAATCTTCGACTTGATTACCAAAATCACTGAAAGAAATATCCCTTAACGGCGAAGTAGATACCGCCCCGCCTTGGCTAGGCATCTGATCAAACATAAATTCCTCTGGCTCAATACCAGATAACTCTGCAAGTCTTTTACCTACTGAATCTATTCTTAATAATTGAGCTTGCATCTGGCCCATTTTAATTGCCATGGCATTTAAATTCACACTCAGATATTGCTGGCTTTTTTCATACTCTTCCTGCTGAATGCTCATTACAAATGAGCGAAAAGAAGGACTATCAATTTTATCTACATATCGTAGAGATAAATAATTTAAACCTAAAACCATCAGCACAACAATTAGAAATAGTGCCGCTAACAACGCCACAAAGTGTCTTTTCTTAAAGGTTAATGTCTTTGCCTTTGCAAGATAACTAGAAACCAGAATTATATTCATATATGCCTCCGAATTCTCATACAATACATGTATATTCTTTCTACATAGAACAATCTTATTGTTAAGTGTTGTTATATATCAAGAATTACATTACTACCTATTATGACAATACATAAAATTAACTTCTTCCTTAACACACTCAAAGACGTACCTGCGCACCAAGAATTATTTATCCAAGTCGATCGAATATCCGAAATGCAGGCAGCATTTATGGAGGTTATTCCGCCCAAATTAGTACAGTTCTGCGCTCTAGGTAAATTCACAGATGGAAAGTTAACTATCATAGTAGGTAATGGAACAATTGCAGCAAAACTCAAGCAGATTCTCCCATCACTACTCTCAAAATTTCACACATCAGGCTATGTTGAGGTTACTTCTATTCAAATCACTGTGCAAGCAAATTACTATATTTGCCATGCAGTTAACTTGCCCCGTAAAAAACCAGAAATAAGTCAGGCTGGCACAGAAAGCCTTAATATACTTGCCACTAATTTGCCTCTATCACCATTAAAGACTGCTGTCACATCAATGCTAAATAATCGGATCAACCCAACAAAAAAAGCTAGGCCATACAAAAAAAAATGAAAATTATATACATATGTGAAGAAGGCAACTAATTTCAGCATCCGACATAGTATTCCAATGAATTTTGCACTGTGCTAAAATTATATATTCAGGCAGGCGAATACCTCCTCCGATTAGCTAGCAAATATAAGCACACAAGCAGTTGTGTTATCCACAAGAAATAGTGCCGATTCTTAGCAAATGGCCAAGTAGCTCAGTTGGTAGAGCAGAGGACTGAAAATCCTTGTGTCGGGGGTTCAATTCCCTCCTTGGCCACCATAAAATAAATAATTACAACATAGCATTTCCTACTCTTTACTATTTTTTTGAAGTAAACCCAAACAATTCTGATTAAACCCCTAATTAGTGGTTACCAACCTATAGATCACAAAAAATACCGATTTCTAACATCTAGGACGGGAAATTAAATATTGAATTAATGAGCTCCTATACTTGTCTTACTTTATCTAAGATTGTAATTTTTTTTCTTTGATAGTATTCAAGCTCTTGAAATACTATAATCAGGGGTTTTCCATATTCTTTACCAGTTACTTACATAACAAACTATGGAATTATTGGCCTTCGGCATTAATTATCAGACTGCACCTATTGATGTGCGAGAACAAGTCGTATTCTCGGATGACTCAATGGAGGATGCATTACATGATCTAGTTGGTCATCATGCTGTAAAAGAGGCCGCGATCGTCTCTACCTGTAATCGTACGGAGATCTATTGCAGCACGGATAAACCAGAGGAAGCAAAAAATTGGTTAGCCAGCTTTCATCAGCTGCAAGTGCGTGAATTAGAACCATATCTCTACAGTCTACCTCGCGAGCATGCAGTAAAGCATGCCTTCAGAGTTGCAAGCGGCTTAGATTCAATGGTATTGGGTGAGCCACAGATACTAGGTCAGCTAAAAAATGCAGTAAAATCTGCAGAACTTGCCGGCACACTAGGTTTGTTATTACATAAACTTTTTCAGCGCACTTTTTTTGTTGCAAAAGAAGTTCGCACATCCACTGAAATTGGTGCTAACTCTGTTTCCATGGCTGCTGCTGCCACACAGCTAGCAGAAAGAATTTTTGGAGATATTAGCGCACAACGTATACTCCTTATTGGAGCAGGGGAAATGATTGAATTATGTGCTGGTAGTTTCTCAGCACGTCACCCAAAGAGTATTACTGTCGCCAACCGTACTGCAGAACACGCTCAGGCCCTGGCGAATCGTTTCAACGCAGAGTCGATAACACTAAATGAACTCCCAGAACAACTAGCTCTTCATGACATTGTCGTAACCTGTACGGCAAGCCCCCTTCCGATACTTGGAAAAGGCATGATGGAACGAGCAATTAAAAAACGTAAGCATCGTCCAATTTTTATGGTTGATCTGGCCGTGCCACGGGATGTTGAACAGGAGGTATTAGAGCTTGACGATGTGTTTCTCTATACTGTGGATGATCTCTCAGACATTGTTCAGGAAGGGTTGGATTCACGACAAGGTGCGGTAGTTCAGGCAGAAGCCATCATTAATTCAAATGTTATTAATTTTATGCACTGGCTAGAATCTCGTGAATTGGTCCCAACCATCCGTGCATTGCGTAGCCAAGCGGAGCACTATCGTCGGCATGAGCTTGACCGCGCACTTAAACTTTTGGCAAGAGGTGGGGACTCAAAAAAAATTATGGAGTCATTAAGTAATAGCCTGACCAACAAACTTTTACACTCTCCCTCCGATGTACTAAACCATGCCTCATCAGATGAAAGAGATGAACTTGTCGATATGATAAATCGGCTCTACCAACTTGATCGTTTAGAATGAACGAGGGTATCACTACCAAACTCATGCAGTTGAGCTCACGCCTGGAAGAGCTGGACGGCCTACTAAGCAGTGAAGATGTAACCTCTGACCTGAATAATTACCGTAAGCTTACACGCGAGCATGCAGAGATTGTTCCAGTAGTCGAGCTTTATCGTACATATCAACTTGGTGAACGCAATATTCAGGCTGCCCAGGAGATGATTGCTGATGCTGAAATGCGTGAATTTGCTGAAGATGAAATCCGAAGTGAAAAAGAAAAGCTTATACAAATTGAGCTGGAATTGCAGAAATTATTACTCCCCAAGGATCCAAATGATGAACACAACCTTTTCCTAGAGATTCGAGCCGGTACAGGGGGAGATGAATCAGCACTATTTGCCGGAGATCTATTTCGTATGTATACACGTTTTGCCGAACGAGAACACTGGCAAGTAGAAATCATTTCGCAAAGTTTATCTGAGGTTGGTGGATATAAAGAAATTATTGCCCAGATATCAGGTGACGGCGCCTATTCTAAACTTAAATTTGAATCAGGTGGTCACAGGGTGCAGCGCGTCCCCACTACAGAGACTCAAGGCCGTATCCATACTTCTGCCTGTACGGTTGCAATAATGCCGGAAATAGATGAGATATCAGATGTAGTATTAAACCCTTCAGAGCTGAGAATTGACACCTACCGGGCATCTGGCGCAGGGGGCCAGCATATAAATAAAACTGATTCGGCTGTACGAATTACTCATAATCCTACAGGTATTGTTGTTGAGTGCCAGGATGGACGCTCACAACATAAGAATAAAGCACAAGCGATGAGTGTTTTGATTGCCAGAATTCGTGATAAACAGATGAGTGAACAACAAGCCAAACAGGCTGCTACCCGTAAATTACTCATTGGTAGTGGCGATCGTTCAGAAAGAATCCGTACCTATAATTTCCCACAAGGCCGTATATCTGATCATCGCATAAACCTTACACTCTATAAAATAGACCAAATTATGGATGGTGATTTAAACGAATTATGCTCTACGCTAGCGTCAGAACATCAAGCAGAACAACTGGCGGCAATGGGAGAGTAAAAGGCCGCTCCACTCCGAAACATTCCTGACCTTGAATCCGGAGCCTTCTATCTCCGATCTGGCACCATAAAATGAATTTCGAAAATCAGCAATACATTACAACAGAAGATGTTCTGAGTCAGGCACATATTCTTATTTCCTGTAATGACGCGCGAATATTATTACAACATGTTCTTAAAACAAATCATGCCCACATAATTACCCACCCCGAACAAAACCTAACTCCGATTCAAATACATACGTTTCAATTACTGGTTAAGCGACGTGCCAGTGGCGAGCCAATCTCTTATATTCTTGGTGAGTGTGAGTTTTACAGTATAAAATTTAAAGTTACACCTTCTGTACTAATTCCTAGGCAAGAAACCGAACTACTCGTAGACTTAGCATTAGAGAAAGTTTCCTCAAGCATGTCATGCAAAATACTAGACCTTGGTACTGGTAGCGGAGTAATCGCAATAACCATTGCAAAATACCGGATTCTATCCAATGTTACCGCAGCTGATAATTCTGCAGATGCCATAGTTATCGCCAAAATAAATGCAGAGCGTCTTAGTGTAAACAACGTCAATTTTATCAAGAGCGACTGGTTTCAAGCGTTAACTAAAAGAAAATTTGACCTTATCATTTCTAACCCGCCCTATATTGCCCTGAATGATCCCCATCTAAATCAGCAGGACCTACGTTTTGAACCAAAATTAGCTCTGGTTGCTGGGCAAGATGGGATGGTTTGTATCCAAACGATCATTTCTTCCGCTACTTCATACATAAATGCAGGCGGATGGCTACTATTAGAACATGGTTACAATCAAGCTAAAATAACCAAACGGTTACTAAAAGAAGCTGGCTTCATCAGTATCTTTTCTCGCTCAGATTTAGCAGGAATACCAAGGGTCAGCGGTGGAAGATATGACCCCCCCCTTTAAAAAGCTGTTAAACTATTAGAATTGGCTAGCTAATCAAGTTGAGAAGAACTTTTTTAGATCGGCACTAATTTCATTGCATATGAAATTAGTAATTAATATGATGAGAGGTTCGGTATGAATACGCAAGAAATTATCAGTGAACAAGTAACCACTAACTCTGTGGTTCTCTATATGAAAGGTACCCCGGAAAATCCACAATGTGGCTTCTCAGCACATGCTGTAAAAATACTAGATGCTTGTGGGGCAAGTAATATCTTTACTGTTGACGTACTCCCTAACCCAGAAATTAGACAGGGTATTAAAGAATACTCAAATTGGCCAACTATTCCACAACTCTATATCGATGGTAGTTTTATCGGTGGCTCGGATATCGTAGCAGAAATGTACGAGAACGGAGAATTACAAAAATTAATTAAGAAATAGACCTCATCATTTGGCTAAAACTAATTATAAAAAATAAATTCAATCGTTCTTCTAATTGCTTAAAAACTCCGCAATTACCCAGTAACGTGCAAATTTACCAACTGCCATGAACAATAGGACCCATAGCCAGTTGACCCGAAGCCAGCCTGCCGCAACACACAACACATCACCTATCAGAGGAACCCATGACAGCAATATCACCGGGCTTCCGTAACTACGTACCCACTCAAGTCCTCGTCTACTGCCACTGTATTTCTTGAGAAATGCCTTTTCATCTGGCAAGAGCCTCCCAATTAAATAAGAGCTTATGCCGCCCAAGGTATTGCCAAGTGAAGCAACTCCCAAAGCAGGCCAATATAGCTGGGGATAAGCTTTTAATACTCCAAACAATACTGCTTCTGACCCACCTGGGAGCAATGTGGCAGCAAAGAAACTACTGGCAAATAAAGCTAATAGGCTTGACTGCTCATCCATAAATATATCCAAATTTAAGCACGCCACAGTTTAGCGTTAAATTAGCCCATAATGAAATATACAAGCAAAATATTTTTACCATAATTTAATTTTCACTATAAATTTCTGCTATTTAAATTTACTATAGCCTTTGTCCCTAACTCTACCTGAGATATGATCTTGCACCCGCCAAAATTTTACTTGGCGATATTATTAGGTAGTGATATGCTTATTGATACTCCGTATCCTGTTAAAAATAAGAGGAAAATTATGAAAGAAAAATTAACTTTCAAGCAAGATGTCGACTCAATTATTGGATCTAAAAGTCTCCTGAAACACCCATTCTATGTCGCTTGGACTGAAGGAAAACTTTCAAAGCATCAGCTACGTAAATACGCTGAACAATACTTTCATAATGTTTTAGCTGAACCAACTTATTTAAGTGCAGTACATTTCAATACTCCTCATTTCCATACTGAAACTAATAGTGGCGATATCAGTGTTAGACAAGAGGTATTAGAGAACCTAATCAGTGAAGAATATGGTGAAAAAAATCATCCTGGCCTATGGAAAAACTTTGCATTAGCTTTAGGTTCAAGCGAGAAAGAGTTAGCTAATGCAACTGCCTTACCTGGCACAGAAAATCTTGTTACAACTTTTCGGGATATTTGCCTGAATCAACCATTCTATGCTGGCCTAGCAGCTATGCATGCATTTGAATCACAAGTACCAGAAATTGCCGCAGTAAAAATTGATGGTTTAGCAAAATTCTATGGGATGAATAACCCTGATAGCTATGAATTCTTTACAGTACACCAGGAAGCTGATATCCACCATTCAAGGGCAGAATGGGCCTTAATTGAAAGGTTTGCTGATACTCCAGAGAAAAAAGCTGAGGTTCTGGCTGCTACTACCGAGGCATGTAATGCTCTTTGGAAGTTCCTTGACGGAATCTATGAAAATTACTGTGCGGACCTCAATATTGAATGTAAAGAAGCGACAATACATTAGAGAATCAGGATACGAATTACAAACTATAAATATCTCTATATAGCATAATTCTATCCTGATCTTATCTTAGTTAATTTATTTGGTATCTGCAGTATACTTAGAATCTTTTCTTCTAATTTAATTAATGTCTTTGTTTCATTTAATATTTTTCCCGTAATAAGAAAAATATCTTCTACACGTTCGCCCATCGTATTTACCTTGGCGCCATGTACTCTGACATCAGAACCCACCAAAACTTGAGCAACACGTGACAGTAACTCTGGCTGGTCTCCGGCAACAATTGATAGGACATGATAGGTCCCTCTTTCATCTGGCTCAATACCAACCTCAGGTGTAATTGGAAAATGCTTAAGGTGGCGGCTTACTCGCACTTGTGAGGGAGATTTAAGAGGTAGCTGTTGTTCCAATTCCTGTTTTAATCCATACTCCACAATACGAGTCACATCACGATATTGCCCTGCCGTGAATGGATTCAATACTAAAAAACTATCAAGTGCGTAACCATTCTTTGTAGTATGAATTTTAGCTTCAACAATACTGCAATCAATATGCTCAAAGAATCCACAAATACGCGAAAATAAGTCTTTTTGGTCCGCAGTATATACCATTACATGGACACCATCTCCGGCAGGAATAGCTCGAGCTTTAACAACCGGCGCGAGAGTATTAATCCTGTAGTAGAGCTGTCGTGTATGCCACGCGATTTCTTGTGGGTCATTCTGTAAAAAATATGTTGTATCTAGCTCTGACCAGAACTGTTTATGTGCGTCTGTAGGAGTAGAATCATGTTGCAATAATTCTAATACCCTAATTTTATGAGTTTCTAGGGTCCCGCCAGCATATGGTTCACCGCATAAATAACGCCACGTTCTCCAAAACAAATCCTCTAATAACTTACCTTTCCAACTATTCCATAGCTTAGGGCTGGTGCCGCGTATATCTGCAACTGTAAGTAAATAAATTGCGATGAGCCGACGCTCATTCCTTACATGCGAAGCAAAATGAAGTATTATTCTTGGGTCCAATAAGTCCTTCTTTTGTGCTGTGGCTGACATTATCAAATGATTTTCTACCAGCCATGATACTAATTCCGTGTCCTCTGCAGATAGCCTATGCTGCATACAAAACTTCTTGACCTCTTTCTTCCCAAGCAGAGAGTGGTCTCCATTACGCCCTTTAGCAATATCGTGGAATAAACCTGCAAGATAAAGAATTTCAGGCCGATCAAATTCACTTATGAGCTGGCTACACAGTGGATACTCATGCGCAAAATCAGAAACCATAAAACGACGTAGATTTCTTACAACCATTAAAATATGCTCGTCTACTGTGTAAATGTGGAACAAGTCATGCTGCATTTGACCAATAATTCGCCCAAATGCCGGAATATAACGCCCTAATATTCCGTAGCGGCTCATGAAACGTAGCTCCCTGGTAAGCCCACGTGGCTGACGTAAAATCTCCATAAATAGGTTGCAATTATGTACGTTTAACCGGAAATCCGAGTTAATAAGAGATGTTGCATGCCAGAGTGCTCTCAGTGTAGTAGCACCAAGAGCTTTTAATTCAGGATTCTGCTGTAGCATTAGAATACTTTCTAGAATAACGCTCGGCTCTTTCCTGAAAATACATTCATCTCTTACCTCAAGCAATTCGCCGCGTTTCTGAAAATACTTATTTAATATTACAGGTGTTACGTTTACATACGGGAAAATTTCTGTTCGTAAAGTAAGCAAAAAAATAGTATTAATTTGGACTACTGATTTTGCAGCACGGTAGTAACGCTGCATTAATAATTCGCCCGCTAAGCGTGACGATTTATCGGTAATTTTGTATTCTTTAGCAAGTAAAGTCTGAAAATCAAACAACAATCTATCTTCACGACGTCCTGCGAGATAATGTAGTCGAATACGAAGGCCCTGTAAGAATTTTTCATTACGCTTTGTAAGTCGGGCCTCCTCTTTTGTGATAAATCCTCCCCTGACAAGATCAGGCCAGGATCTCCCATGTCCTGTAGCGTGACTAACCCATAAAATATTTTGCAAATCCCGCAAACCGCCGGGACTTTCCTTTAAATTAGGCTCAAGATTATAGGTTACTTCATGATAACGGCCATGACGCTGCTGTTGTTCAAACTGTTTAGCGTTGAAGAATTCTCGTGGATCTAACCCAGATGTTATTACTTGTGAGAAAATTCTGAATAATTTACTGCTTCCTGCAAGCCGGCGCGCCTCAAGTAAACTTGTCTGTACCGTAATTTCTTTTGCCTCTTCTGTACATTCAGTTAGCGTACGAACACTATGACCCACCTCTAGTCCCATATCCCACAACAAATGCACCCAGCTCTCTAGCTTCGATTTTGTAACAGCATCCATAGCTTCCTGCTTACTTCCTTTAGCAGGGAGTAAAACTACTAGATCTATATCCGAATTAGGGAAAAGATATCCACGACCATATCCGCCCACAGCCAATAAAGTAATTGAAACTGGGAGCGCCATTTCTTTCCATGCCTGGCGCAATACAATATCAATTAACCTACTATGACCGCGAAGTAATGCCGTGCTGTTTGCATTCTTACTAAATTGCTCACGTAATACCTTACGACCTTGTATTAGTGATTTTTTTCCATTTATGGAATTTAACGGGCTTGGTAAAGACCTTGCCTCAATATCCATTAATTTGAATTAAACACGAAATACGGGTTTTGGTGGAGCGCCTTCAGATAGCGTTAAAACTTCATATCCTGTATCAGTAACTAATACTGTATGCTCCCACTGAGCCGATAGACTATGATCTTTAGTAACTATGGTCCACCCATCAGCCATTTGGCGAATTGATGCCTTACCTGCATTGATCATAGGCTCTACTGTAAAAATCATACCTGCCTTTAATTGTAAGCCAGTTCCAGCCCTACCATAATGAAGGACCTGTGGGTCGTCATGAAATTTTGTGCCTATGCCATGACCACAAAACTCTTTTACTACACTACAACCCAAATTCTCAGCAAAGCTTTGAATAGCGTAACCTATATCACCTAAATGCTTATTTGGTTTAATTTCTTCTATTCCACGCCACATAGATTCGTAAGTAATCTCACATAAACGTTTAGCTTGAATCGGTGCCTCGCCCACATAATACATTCGACTTGTATCGCCGTGATAGCCGCCTTTAATTACCGTTACATCAATATTAACAATATCACCTGCTTTCAATTTCTTCTCGCCTGGCACGCCATGACATACTTGATGATTAACGGAGGTACAAATCGACTTTGGATAAGGCTTATGTCCTGGTGGTGCATAATTAAGTGGCGCAGGAATCGTATTCTGCTCATTTAACATATAATCATGACACAGCTTATCGAGCTCACTAGTTGTTATTCCAGGCTTGACAAAAGGTGTAATAAAATCGAGAACCTCTGATCCAAGTCTCCCAGCAACCCGCATTTTTTCAATCTCTTGCGGGGAATTAAGATGTACCGTCATAATATTCCCTAATCAAATAAATATTATTTATAGCAAAAATAGTAATGCAAATTTGTAAACTAATTTATTAACTATTTCAGCTACACCTACTAATGTTTAATTTTGCAAACTGTAAGTCAGAATAAAACTGGCCAACCCTTTCAAGGCTAGCCGTCGGCGCTGATAGTAGCTTAATTTTTTCCGGCTTAAACTCTGGTCGTAATTGAACTTCCCTATCAGAATTAGTGTCAAACTTGATATGAAATAAAAAAAACAAATTGGCTGCTAATAGTAGAAAGAATAATACTCTCATTATGGGTATACTCTCATTGTTAGTTGTTTATTGTTGTTAACAAGCGCCGGCCTTGTTAAAATGCTCCGCTAATCTAACTTATGCTATTTTTCTCGAGGCTCCAGAAATGCAAGGTATGAAAGTAGTATCAAACTTAGTAATGCTCATCGCACTACTATTATCTAATCAGATTCTTGCTGAAGATTCAGCAGGAACTGATACGCCAACTAAAAATACAATTCTGCCAACTGATTTTGAATTGATGGCAGAATCTCCATCAGCTGATTCTAAGATTTCTCTGGACAATAGCATAGTCAATGGTGATCCTAATAAAGGAAAAGAAATTGCAAGCAAAGTTTGTGCCGGTTGCCATAATGCTGATGGCAATAGCATTATTCCATCAAACCCAATTCTAGCTGGACAACATCCAGAGTATATCACTAAGCAATTACTAAATTTTAAATCACAAGATAATAAGCCTGCCGAAAGAAAAAGTCCGGTCATGGCCGCAATGGTTGCTCCTCTCTCAGCTGAAGATATGAAGAATATTGGTGCTTATTACGCCCAACAGGAACCTACTCCTGGTGCAGCAAAAGACAAAGAACTTGCTGAGCAAGGCGAGAAAATTTATCGTGGTGGAAATATAGAATCTGGCCTACCTGCATGCTCTGGATGTCACTCTCCAAATGGAAGTGGTATCCCGCCTCATTATCCGCGCCTTGCTGGACAACATGCTGTATATACAGCGGCACAACTTCGAGCCTTTCGAACTGAACAGCGGGCTAATGATACAAACAGCGTAATGAGAGAAATTGTTTCCCGTATGAGTGAAAAAGAAATGGAAGCAGTGGCTGAATTTATCAGCGGCTTAAACTAAGCTCATAATAAATTAAAATCATACTCTAACTGGCTAATATTTATTCCCAAGTGCTGAATATTCTCTCAGCTGCTTGTAATGTTTTTCTGATTACCATATCACTATGGGCAGAAGAAACAAATCCAGCTTCAAAGGATGACGGTGCAAAATAAATACCTTCTTCTAGCATCGCATGGAAAAATCGATTAAAAGATTCTACATCGCACTCCATTACCTCAGCGTAACTTGACGGTATGTCTCCTCGAAAATAAAGACCAAACATCCCTCCTAATGATTGCGCGCAGAATGGAATCTCATATTTCTTTGCTATGCCAGTAAGACCATTAGTAAGTTGCTGAGTACTACTAGTAAGTTTTTCGTAGAATCCAGGAGTTTGTACCATCTGTAAAGTAGCAAGCCCGGCACTAACAGCTATCGGGTTACCAGATAGTGTTCCTGCCTGATATACTGAACCTACGGGAGCAAGACATTGCATGATTTCTCGTTTGCCACCAAAGGCCGCCATTGGCATCCCGCCACCAATCACTTTACCTAATGTAGTAAGATCTGGCTTAATATTATAAACCCCTTGGGCACATCCCAGTCCAACACGGAAGCCAGTCATCACCTCATCAAAAATTAATACACTGCCATACTTCGTACATAACTCACGTAGTGCTGGTAAGAACTTAGGGTTTGGTGTTACAAAATTCATATTACCCGCAACCGGCTCTACAATAACTGCAGCGACTTCTCTACCGGCCTTACTGAATATTTGTTCTAGCTCTTCAAGATCATTGAAGTTTAATACAGTAGTACTATTTGTAACTTCTGCAGGGACCCCTGCAGAACTTGGACAACCAAGAGTAAGTGCTCCAGAACCTGCTTTTACTAGTAATGCATCATCATGGCCATGATAACAACCCTCAAATTTGATGATGCGATTTCTGCCAGTATAACCCCGTGCGAGACGAATCGCAGTCATGGTGGCTTCAGTACCTGAGCTTACAAGCCTCACTTGCTCAATGGATGGAACCAGCTTGCATAATAGCTCGGCTATTTCCAACTCAGCCTCAGTTGGAGCACCGAATGTTAACCCATCTTTTATTTTATTTTGTACGGCTTTAATTACTTCTGGATGAGCGTGACCCAGAATCAGTGGCCCCCAAGAGCCCACATAATCTATATAGCTCTTATTATCTGCATCCCATACATATGCCCCCTTTCCTTGCTTAAAAAATACAGGCGTACCACCAACTGATTTAAAAGCACGTACCGGTGAATTAACTCCACCCGGGATAAATTCTTGAGAGCGTTGAAATAGTTTCTGATTAAGTGAAGTCATTTGATAGCTCATTTAAATTATTAATGGAATATTTAGTTTGTTTGAATATACAGGATAGTTTTTTGGTTTCAAGTTGAATATTTATGGGGTTAAAAATAGAACTGCTAACCGCTACTGCATCAGCCCCCTTATATACTAGTTCTACAATATTTTCTGAATCAATTCCTCCGATTGCAACAACTGGGATTTGTAGGCACTGTTTTGCCTTGCACAATAAATTTATAGGTGCGGAGACTGCACCAGGTTTTGTACTGGAAATATAAAAAGACCCGAATGCCACATAATCTGCGCCATGATTTTCTGCTTCAATAGCGTATCTGAGTTTATTGTAACAAGAAGCCCCAATGATTTTTCCTGGCCCCAATCTACGCCGAGCTTCAACTACCGTTATATCCTCTATTCCAAGGTGCACACCATCTGCGCCAACTTTAATTGCAAGATCCAGGTCATCATTAATAATCAATGGCGTATTAAATTCATGGCAAAGAGTAGAAAGCAAAGCTGCCTGTTCCAACTTTAGAGCATTGTCAGCTATCTTGTTACGATATTGAATTAGCTGCACGCCACTAATAAGTACTTGCTGCGTTAACATAACCAAATTAGTAGTATCAATTAGGTCTGGAGTTATTGCATATATACCGCTAATCCTTGGGCTCGACATCCAGCTCATCCTCTTCTTTAGAGTCATGCTCATTACGCGCCCAAAATAAACGATCCGGTAAATATTGCCCCATCCCCGGATGAAAACCAGATTTTAGAGCCTGCCAAGTATATTCTTGAGCCTCATACACTCCGTCAGAAACAGGTAGGCCATTGGCAATCGTTGCCGCAATAGCAGAAGCTAAGGTACACCCTGATCCATGATATGAGCCAGTTAGTCGCTGCCATACATCTGACCTCACAACACCTGAACCTGTATAAAGGGTATTCGTCACCTGACGAGTATTTTCATGGGCTCCTGTTATTAACACGTACTCACAGCCCATATGTAGAATCCGTTCACCACATTGCCCCAGATCCAACTCATCTGAATCTTCCATCTCATCCTGCACCAATCGGCGAGCCTCTATGCTATTTGGAGTAATGATAGTAGTCTGAGGAAACAATAATTCACGCATTGCTAAGATCATATCCTCATTCGCGAATTCGTCACCACGGCCTGAACTAAGGACGGGATCCAGAACTACTGGAATATCCGGATAGTCCGACACTATTTCAGCAATAGTGGCTATATTTTCAACACTACCCAACATTCCAATTTTGAATACATGTACTGGCATATCTTCAAGCACTGCACGGGCTTGGTCTGCTACCCACCCTGGGTCTAGTGCCATCACATCATCCACTCCAACAGTATCTTGTACCGTAATTGCAGTAATTACTGACAAAGGATGGCAGCCCATACTTGCAAGGGTGAGAGTGTCTGCCTGAATCCCAGCACCACCGCTAGAATCGTTGGCAGAAAAAGAAAGCACTATTGGGGGTGGCTGAAGCATACGTTAATACCGTAAAATGACATTTTAACCTAAAATACAAATATTATGCCTACTACTGAAACTCCTGCATTCCGCAGCTACATGTGCCTTATTTGCGGTTACGTATATGACGAAAGCGAAGGATCTCCAGAAGAGGGTATCCCTCCTGGCACACGTTGGGATGATGTACCGATAAACTGGGTCTGTCCTGAGTGTGAGGCTCGTAAAGAAGACTTTGAGATGATTGAAATTTAAATGAGAATTCTACATGCCATGCTACGGGTTGGAAACCTGGAGAACTCAATCGAGTTTTATTCTCAAGTTCTTGGAATGAGAGTACTTCGCCGCAAGGACTATCCTGAAGGAAGATTTACTTTGGCATTTGTTGGCTATCAAAATGAGAGCGATGCCACAGCAATTGAATTAACCCACAACTGGGATACAAAAGAATACGATTTAGGGGCTGGCTTCGGCCACATCGCAATTGAAGTAGATGATGCATATATAGCGTGTGAAATGGTTAAAAAACGCGGGGGAAGGGTTACACGTGAAGCAGGGCCTATGAAACATGGCCTCACAGTAATTGCTTTCGTGGAGGATCCTGACGGCTATAAAATTGAGTTTATCCAGAAAAAAGTATCCAGGTAATAGCCCAATTAAAAATAATTAAATTATTTTATAGATAAATTACTAATCATTTCTGGCAAGCATTAACGCAGCCGCAAAAAAACTATCTGTATTATGCTCCCCTGGATATAACTGCAAAAACATACCAGTATCAAGTGGGATCTTCTGCTGCATAAACAATTCCGCACAATTTAGTAATGTGAATTTAGTATGCGCAGCAAGAAAATTCTCAATTATTTCTTGGTTCTCCTCTGGCAAAAAACTACAAGTGGCATATACCAGTCTACCTCCTGGTTTTAGTAATTTTGCCGCTGACACAAGAATTGCTTCTTGACCTCGCTTTGCTTCTTCAATACTTTCTGGTGTTTGACGTAATTTTATATCTGGATTTCGGCGCAATGTTCCTAGTCCGCTACATGGTGCATCTACAATAACTCGGTCAACTTTCCCGGCTAATCGCTTTACCTTGATATCATTTTCATTGCTTATCCATCTCGAAAATAGATTGGAAAGGCCTGATCGCTTGAGACGTGGCTTCAATCTATTTAATCTTCTCTCAGAAACATCAAATGCATATATACGCCCTTTTGAGCCCATCAGTGCGCCCATCATTAGCGCTTTACCGCCCGCTCCAGCACAAAAATCTACTACTATTTCCCCTCGCTTTGGTTGTAACAAATATCCCAGAAGCTGGCTTCCCTCATCCTGTATTTCAATATTGCCAGTAATAAACATCTCGTGACTCTGAATCGTTGATTTCCTAACAAGACGAATACCGATAGGTGAATAGCTCGTTGCGCTTGCATCAATGCCATCCTTGCTTAATCTCGTAAGTACATCATTACGATTCGCTATTAACGTATTTACTCTCAAATCAAGCGGCGCCTGTTTCTGAAATGAGAGGCCCAAAGCAAGAATATTCGTATCTAGCATCTTCGCTTGAATCTTTTCAACCAGCCACTCAGGAAACTCTGTCCGAATAGTTAGTGGCAACGAATCCAGTTCCATCTCTTTTATTTTTATGAGCTGCTTTATTTCAGCTTCAGTGATAAATGGCTTTAATTCTCGCAAATTCATACCTCGAAATTTTGCAAGGTATGCAAGAATCAATAGGCGGGGAATAGTTGTGCCAGTTATATATTTAAGAGAGAAAAAATGCCGAAGAACACCGAACACAGTGTCCGCTATAAATGTACGGTCATTTACACCAAGCTTATTATTTTCACGAAAAAAATTTCTCAGCACCCCATCAGCAGGGCCTTTTAATTGCTGTACTGCACGTAGTGCTGCAATAGCCATGTCCAACTGATACAGAGCAAGGCGCATCTTTTATAAACCCTTGCGATAAAAATAAATAAATAAATCATTCATGTGATTCTGATGAATATAAAACTTAATTTTCAGAAATTTCATTACATACTTTAACGCTACTTCCTGAAATTTCTAAGCGGCCCTCCACAAATAAATGCACAGCCTCTGGAAATATACGGTGCTCCTGTAACAGGACCCGTGCAGCTAGCGTTTCATTAGTATCATCAGGCAGTACCGGAACTGTTGCCTGAATAATAATTGGCCCATGATCCACCTCTGACGTAACAAAATGTACTGTACAACCATGTATTTTTACGCCTTCTTTTAATGCTTTTTTGTGAGTTCCTAGCCCAGGAAAAGCAGGCAATAATGAAGGATGAATATTTATTAATTTATCTTTATATTTGTTAACAAAATCACCTCCTAACACTCGCATAAAACCAGCTAATACGATAAGAGATGGCCGATAAAGATCAATCTTATCTGCGAGCAACAGATCAAATTCTGCGCGATCCGAATATTGCCTATGATCTACTACACATGTTTCAATATTATGTTTTTTTGCTATCTCCAGCCCGGCCGCATCAGGATTGTTACTAATAACAGCAGCTATTCTGACTGGCAGCGCCGCCTCAATTAAGGCCTGCATATTACTACCACGACCAGAAATAAGAATAACAATCGATTTCATTAGATTAATTGTAATATGGATGAAATTAAACACTAATCATTCAACGAGAATCTGCTCTTCCCCTTCACCACGTCTTTGTATTGTGCCAATATGCCATACAACTTCTCCTGCATTACGTAATTCCTTCATTGCAGCTTCAACATGTTCATTAGAAATAATTATTGCCATCCCTATACCGCAATTAAATACACGATGCATTTCACAATCCGTGATTTTTCCTTTCTGCTGTAACCAGCTGAATAACTCCGGCATATCCCAGGCTGATCTTTCCAATACAGCAGCAAGGCCTTCGGGTACAATGCGTGGAATATTTTCCACTAGCCCGCCTCCTGTGATATGTGCCATACCTTTTACTGGGAAATGTTTCAATAAATTAAGTAACGGTTTTACATAAATACGAGTCGGTTCCATGATCGTATCCATCAATAACTTACCATTTAGGCTGGCAGCTATATCGGTATGACTTTCTTCCAAAATCTTACGAATTAAAGAGTACCCGTTTGAATGCGGACCACTAGAAGCAAGGCCAAGGACAGCATCACCTTCCGTAATAGACTGGCCATCTATGATTCGATCCTTCTCAACAACCCCTACGGCGAAGCCTGCGAGATCATATTCATGATCTGGATACATCCCTGGCATTTCAGCTGTTTCGCCACCAATTAAAGCGCATCCCGCTTGCTCGCACCCTGAAGCAATACCTTTAACTACTCGAGTAGCGATATCAACATCCAATTTGCCACAGGCAAAATAATCAAGAAAGAATAGTGGCTCTGCCCCCTGTACCAGAATGTCGTTAACACTCATTGCTACTAGATCTATACCAATACAGTCATGCTTCGCAAGTTTAAATGCAAGCTTCAGCTTCGTGCCCACACCATCGGTGCCGGATACCAGCACCGGGTTTTTGTAATTTTTTGAGATCTCAAACATCGCACCAAAACCACCAATCCCGCTAAGAACTTCCGGGCGTATAGTGCGCTTAACATATGGCTTAATGTTTTCTACTAAACGATAGCCTGCATCAATATCAACGCCTGCATCATAGTAAGACATTTTTTTTGTGTCCGAATTTCCCCGATTAGATGAAGTCAAGTTGAGTTCTCACGTTGTAGCAGTTAGAGTATAGTTTATAGGGACAACAATTTTACCGTAAATGGACAATAAACACTCTGCCAATTTACATTATCTATGGTGGCTGGCCTTAGCTACCATAGCAGGTTTATTAATTTATCTTCTAAGCCCGATACTCACGCCATTTCTTTTGGCGGGAATCATTGCCTATATCTTTAATCCGCTGGTAACAAAAATAGAGCTATGGAAAATTAACCGCTCTCTGGGCGCGATATTAATCATGGCATTTTTACTATGCATACTTACAGCATTGATTATTATCATTACTCCCTTATTCGAAAGAAAAATTTCCCTGTTAATTGAGAAAATGCCAGTTTATCTTGAAACCATTAGAAGCGGTCTGGTTCCTTGGCTAGAAACACAGCTAGGCATCAATTTACAACTAGATGCCGCCCAACTCAAACTAGTATTACAACAACACTGGCAAGACACTGGTGGAGTTCTTGCCAAGCTAATACCTTCAATCCAAAGTAGTGGCGTAGCTACAATGGAATTTGTCCTGAATATGTTACTTATGCCAGTAGTGTTATTTTATTTATTACGAGACTGGGCGCATTTGATTAAACTTATTGACGAAACAATTCCGCGTCACTGGCACGAACAAGTAAACGAGCTAGCAAATGCATCAGATAAGGTATTGGCTGAGTTTTTGCGAGGACAGCTTTCTGTAATGTTAATAATGAGTTTCTGCTATGTGACAGGATTATGGATGGTGGGGCTTGAGTTTGCACTGCCAATTGGCATAATAGCTGGGGTATTAGTGTTTGTTCCTTACCTTGGTCTAGGCATTGGTCTTGTTTTAGCAACCTTAGCAGCACTTATACAATTTCAAGACTGGAGCGCTCTTCTACAAGTTTGGCTTATTTTTGGTATCGCACAGCTACTAGAAAGTATGGTAATAACACCTTGGTTGGTTGGAAACCGTATAGGACTCCATCCGGTAATAGTCATCTTTGCGCTACTTGCGTTTGGCCAGCTGTTTGGGTTTGTTGGCCTGTTGCTGGCGTTACCAGCAAGTGCTGTACTACTAGTCTGGTTACGACATGTTCGCAAGCAGTACTTGGAAAGCAATCTCTATAATCCTTAGATGAAGCAGCTACTCCTGGATATTTCTCCCCCTTGCTTACCTACATTAGAAAACTTTGTACCGGGACGCAATCTTGAACTATTTCAAACCCTGAAGAACATATTTGGGGGGCACGAGCAAGAACGCTTTATATACCTATGGGGGGTGAATGGGTGCGGAAAAAGTCATTTATTACAAGCAGTGGTTGAATCATTTATGCAAAATAAATTAAACGCAGATTATATTAACTGTGGTATAACGCAAAACTTTAAAATGGATTTTTCTGTAGTCGATAAAATTAACTGTTTAACAATAGACAATGTTGACCGTCTCAACGCGTCAACACAAATTGATTTATTTAATCTCTACAATCATATTCGAGATGAGTGCCAATCACTTATGCTGGTAAGTGGTTCTGTTGCTCCGTCACAACTAAAGTTACGTGAGGATTTAGTTACACGTTTGGGATGGGGGTTAATTTATCAGGTTCACGAATTATCTGATGATGAAAAAATACAAGCCATGAAAAAACATGCTAAAAGAAAGGGGTTTGAATTGACTCAGGATGTATGTAATTATTTACTACGACATGTAAAACGTGATTTGCCTTCACTGATCGTCACGCTTGATGCTCTTGATCTTCACTCGCTTAGAGAAAAACGCCCAATTACTATTCCTATGTTGCGCGAACTACTGCTTCCAGCATCATGAACTTGGCCTTATTTGATCTTGATAATACGCTTCTAACTAGTGACAGCGATTTTGAGTGGTCTCAATTCCTGATTGAAAAAAAAGTTCTTGATCGTAAAGAATATGAATCACGTAATTTAGAATTTTATGAACAATATAAGTCAGGAACATTAGATATAAATCAATTTTTAGACTTCCAATTACAACCGTTATCTCTCTATCCCCGTGCCCAACTTGATGACTGGCATAATGAATTTATGGCCAAAAAAATTATGTCGCAGATTGCACCGGGCGCATATAAACTGATCAATGAACATATGCTAGGAGGTGATTTGTGTATTATTATCACTGCCACAAACCGTTTTGTTACCGAGCCAATCGCAAGAATACTTGGGATTAATAATCTAATTGCAACTGAACCTGGCCAGGAAGATGGTGAGTTTACCGGCCAAGTTTCTGGCACCCCATGCTTTAGAGAAGGGAAAATAACAAGGCTGGAAGACTGGATGGATGAACACAATCTTACTTGGCTATCTTTCCTTGAGAGCTGGTTTTATAGTGATTCTCTTAATGATATTCCGTTGCTTAAAAAAGTCACTAATCCTGTAGCAGTAGACCCAGATTCAACTCTAGAAAAATATGCAAAAGAAAATAATTGGCCAATTATTAGCCTAAGATAGAGTTTCTGTTAAAAACTCTAGTTCTATTTAATCCTATTAAATTATGCACCGTAATTCTTATTTTTATTTCCGCGGCAATGAATTCTAATCAATTTCCAGGATGGAATCCTGCGCCTTTAACCATGTCACCCAGAATTCGTAGCTGGTTACAGAATAGCGGATCCCTGACGCGCCGTATTCAACAACGTTGCAATAATTTTCGTGTAGAACCGGTCTTCCAGTCTCTTGCAACAGCATGTAACGATGAGCTTGCTATACTGAAATTACGTCCTGGAGAGCTAGCGCATGTCCGCGAGGTATATTTGTACTGTGGCAAAACACCTGTAGTGTTTGCTCACTCTGTCGTAGCGAGAAAAGACTTACGGGGGGCATGGTGCGGATTGAGTAAACTTGGTAATAAATCTCTGGGTACGATGCTATTTACTAATCCCATTACCAAACGAACACCATTTGGATTCAGAAAATTAAACCCGACTCACCCGCTCTTCTATCAAGCCTGTAAAAATATGACCATATTGCCGGATAAATTATGGGCTCGCCGCTCCTTATTTACCTTAGATGGACAACCTATACTAGTTACCGAGGTATTTTTTCCTGCAATTTTGGGATTGATTAAATGATCAGCTTTAAGCGTCTAGATTATTACAAACAGCTTATGCGCCTTGATAAGCCTATTGGTATTTTACTTCTTTTATGGCCTACATTATGGGCCTTGTGGCTAGCAGCAAAAGGTGCGCCTGATTCAATCATTTTGTGGGTATTTATACTTGGTACGGTTCTTATGCGTTCTGCTGGCTGTGTAATAAATGACTATGCAGATCAAGACTTCGACGCGCACGTTGAACGTACTAAAAACCGCCCGCTTGCCACAAGGGTAGTGAGCTCTAAAGAAGCGCTATTACTAGCTACGGGACTTAGTTTTTGTGCATTCCTTTTGATTCTTAATCTAAACTCCCTTACGATTTTATTGTCAATATGTGCGCTGTTTCTAGCCGCAAGCTATCCGTTCACAAAGAGATTTTTTGCAATACCACAAGCGTACCTAGGCATTGCTTTTAGTTTTGGTATCCCAATGGCATTTGCCGCACAAACTAATGCTATTCCAGTAATTGCATGGCTGCTAATGGCTGCTAATTTACTCTGGGTAATTGCATATGATACCGAGTACGCCATTGTGGATAAAACTGACGATCTAAAAATTGGCATTAAGACCTCCGCCATTACTTTTGGGCGTTTTGATGTGGCTTGGATCATGCTGTGTCATATAATTTTTATTGGACTTATGTTTTGTGTAGGGCAGCTACAGAGTCTTGGTGTAGCATACTATCTGAGTCTTAGTATCGCGTTAGGCCTTATAATGTACCAATATTATCTGATCAGAGATCGAAAACCGGCTGATTGTTTCAAGGCTTTTCTTCACAATAATTGGGTAGGGGCAATCATTTTTATCGGTATTGCTCTTGATTATTTTATATAAATAATTTTTTAAATGCGCATGCGATGAAATATAAAGATCTACGAGAGTTCCTTGCACAGTTAGAAAGTAAGGGAGAATTAAAACGAATTACAACTGAGGTCAGCCCATATCTGGAAATGACTGAAATTTGTGATCGACTATTAAAATCTGAGGGCCCTGCCGTCATATTTGAGAACCCTAAAGGGCACAATATTCCTGTACTTGGAAATCTGTTTGGCACACCTAAACGTGTGGCGATGGGAATGGGTCAAGAGTCAGTTGAAGCGCTACGTGAAATAGGCAAACTCCTAGCTTATCTAAAAGAACCAGATCCCCCTAAAGGATTGAAAGATATGTGGGACAAGCTACCAATACTTAAGCAAGTCTTGAACATGGCGCCAAAAGTTCTTACAAGCGCACCATGTCAGGATATTGTCTGGGAAGGAAATGACGTTGATCTTTACAAATTACCTATCCAAACATGCTGGCCTGAGGATATCAGCCCCCTAATTACCTGGGGATTAACTGTCACCAAAGGCCCGAAAAAAACACGGCAGAACTTAGGTATTTATCGTCAGCAGGTACTCTCTTCTAACAAATTAATCATTCGTTGGTTAGCTCATCGTGGAGGTGCTTTAGATTTTCAGGATTTTTGCCTTGCAAGTCCCGGCAAACCCTATCCGCTTGCAATAGCATTAGGAACTGATCCTGCAACCATGCTTGGTGCAGTTACACCGGTGCCGGACAGTCTTAGCGAATACCAATTCGCCGGATTATTACGTGGCACAAAAACAGAAATAGTGAAATGTCTAAGCCATGATTTACAGGTTCCAGCTAGTTCGGAAATTGTACTGGAGGGGTTTATTTATCCTGGTGAGACAGCTCTTGAAGGACCGTTCGGTGATCATACAGGATACTACAACGAACAAGAAACATTTCCGGTGTTTACTGTTGAGCGTATTACCATGCGACATAACCCAATTTACCACTCAACTTACACCGGCAAGCCACCGGATGAACCAGCAATTCTGGGTGTAGCATTAAACGAAGTATTCGTACCGCTACTACAAAAACAATTTCCTGAGATTACTGATTTTTACTTGCCACCTGAGGGCTGCTCCTATCGAATGGCGGTAATAAGCATGAAAAAACAATATGCAGGTCATGCAAAACGCGTAATGTTTGGCGTATGGAGCTTCTTACGTCAGTTTATGTATACAAAATTTATTATTGTTACCGATGATGATGTTGATATCCGTGACTGGAAAGAGGTCATCTGGGCAATAACAACCCGTGTTGATCCGGCACGTGACACTCTGATCGTCGAGAATACGCCTATAGATTATCTGGATTTTGCCAGCCCCATATCCGGGCTAGGTGGGAAAATGGGCTTAGACGCGACTAATAAATGGCCCGCAGAAACCACCCGCCCTTGGGGAAAACCAATCACAATGGACCCGGCAATAAAAACCCGTGTAGATAAGCTATGGAAAGAGATGGGGATGTAATTTTCATCTCTCAATAATTTCTGAATGTACTTTAAATAATTAAAAATCTACTTACAACCCTCCATCTTGTAAATAAAATAGCCATCCGTATTAATTGCATCTTCAACATTTTTTGGTGCGCCCTGGCTGTGGCAAAATCTGCATTCCTTGCTGGAGATTGCCGCATCACCTTCATCGATTGAAACTAACCATTGTCTTGCGTATTCTATGGCTTTTTGATCATCTTTTACCGCAGTAAATACATCAAAATGCATAGTATGGCCATCTTTTGATTTGACATAAGTATCATAAACATGAATTTCCATTCTCTTTCCTCATGAAATTATAAAATTGGTATTCTACTTGTAAAATCCAAGAAAAGTACTAAGACCAATTATATTTGGTAAAATTTAATTTGTTAGATTGTTTTTAGAAATATTTGATGAGCAATACCAACTATGAAGCGACCAATCATACGATTTGGGCATGACGATATTGGAGATTGGGTTGCTACTTTAAATTGTGGCCATCTGCAGCATGTGCGGCATTCCCCACCGTTCATCAATCGACCCTGGGTAATAACAGAATCTGGGCGCAAAAATAAGATAGGGGAAACACTTAACTGTGTTCGGTGCGATAAATTTGAATTCCCGGGGAATTTTATACCCTATAAAAAAACACCAGTTTTTACCGAGGAATCATTACCATCTGGACTAAAAAGTGATCACTCGACGAAAACTGGAGTCTGGGGAAAGATTATTCTTATAGAAGGGACACTTCAATATCGTGTTAATAGCTTAAAAACAGACACAGTATTATCTCCTAATGAGCCAGGAGTTATTCTGCCAGAGGTACTACATAGCGTAGCTCTTTTAGGCCCAGTTAAATTTTATGTAGAATTTTACAAAGAACCTGATTATCTCACTTAACGGTTCCATAAACAGCAGCATAAAATCTGTTTAAATTTCTCCCCTGCAACTGAATATATCTCAGACTATCTAAATACTCTGCGCCAACCCTCTCAAGACCTTCTATATATGTTCTATCTTAGTCCAAGGACATCTTGCATATCAAACAAGCCCTTGTCCTTGTCTGCTAAGAAACGTGCTGCACGCAATGCTCCGTTAGTAAATGTTGCACGATTACTAGCTTTATGCGAAATCTCAATTCGCTCTCCTGTGCCTGCAAACATAACCGTATGATCACCAACTATGTCACCGCCACGTATAGTAGAAAACCCAATAGTTCTGGATGAGCGCTCACCTGTTACCCCTTCGCGCCCATATATGGCAACTTCCGAGAGGTTATTCCCAGTTGCTTTCGCCATTATTTCACCCATATGTAATGCTGTACCTGATGGCGCATCTACTTTATGGCGATGATGGGCTTCGACAATCTCAATATCATAACCCTCGCCTAACACTTTAGCAGCTATGTCTAAAAGTTTGAAAGTAACGTTCACTCCCACACTCATGTTAGGTGCCACTACGAGTGCAATATCTTCTGAGGCCACCTTGAGTGCTTCTTTCTGCTCTACAGAGAAACCCGTCGTGCCAATCACCATTTTTATTCCCTCAGCACGACAAACAGATAGATGTTTAATTGTTCCTTCTGGCTGCGTAAAATCAATCAGAACATCACACCCGGGAAGGGCGGCGGAAAAATTATCAGTAATAACAATACCGCCGAGATCGCCAGTTAATTCGCTCACGTCCTTTCCAAGATAAGGGCTATCATCCATTTCTAACGCTGCTTGTAGATGCAAGCCTGAATCTTTCATAATAGCCGCCAACAGCGCTCTCCCCATTCGACCAGAACTACCAGCAACTGCAATATTTAATATTGTCATTTATATACTCACAAAATTATTTATCGTCTTCCTTAGAAGTTATTTTAACTTCTATTAATCTGCCTCTATGCCATCTGAAATTCCAGGTGGTGGTGGTGGCATCCCCAGTTCAATATCAGGTGTATCCTGGTATTGTGATGATATTGTATCGTCCTCTATAGCAATAATAGTAGGGGCATCTTGTTCTCCCTGCGTCTCGCCAGAGACAACTGATTCCGGTATTAATTTCGGACTACTCCCTTCTCCCTTCTCCACACCAGAGACAATTGATTCCGGTGTTAATTTCGTACCCTTCTCTGCTCTGTCAGGATATTCATCTAGCCCAATATATTTGGGTGAAATAGAAGCAAGAGAACCTGAAAAATCACCAGCGGTCCTTACCAGCTTATCATCCTCGAAAAACACTGTTAGCTTATATTCTTCAACTAGATTACCATGTTGTACGAGTCGATAAATATAATCCCATCGATCTTTATGGAATACATCGCCAATTAATGCTGTGCCAAGTACGAAACGGACCTGCGACTTACTCATACCAGGCTTTAATTTATCAACCATGTCCTGAGTTATAATATTTCCTTGCTGCACATCTATTTTATAGAGTACAGATGGTATTGAAGAACACCCAGTTATAAATAATAAAATAAGCAGCGTAAGTTTTTTTACATGCATCGCGGTAACATATGTTTTCAAAGCAGGTTTAGCATTATATGATACAGTAATTAATTTGCTGGGCGGATATAACTATGAATAAACCAACCAATCTTAAAACTATGGGCCTGAAGGCTACACTGCCAAGGTTACGAATACTAAGTTTATTTGAAAATACCGTGACACAGCACCTGTCAGCAGAAGATGTATATCGTTCTTTAATAAGCGAAGGAGAAGATATCGGCCTTGCTACCGTTTATCGTGTCCTGACACAGTTTGAGCAAGCTGGCGTTCTAAAACGCCACCACTTTGAAAGTGGCAAGGCTGTATTTGAACTTAATCGGGGCGATCATCATGACCATCTTGTATGCATACAGTGCGGCCATGTTGGTGAATTTTATGACGAAGAGATTGAAAGCCGTCAAATTCAAATCGCTAAAGATAGAGGCTTTGTCATTCGAGAACATTCGTTGTCACTTTATGTGGAATGTATAAAGGAGACATGCGAGTATCGTAAGTCGTAAAAATTAAAACTGAACAATGATCATCCTGTTTATTCGATGTTTTGTTAAGCATCGACAAAATGTAGCAAACTCTAAACCTCTTTCTTATACTTAGGGGTATTGTCTGTGCTTTCCTATGAATTATTTATTGGTCTCCGCTACACGCGTGCTAAACGCCGCAATCATTATATTTCTTTTATCTCATTAATCTCTCTTCTGGGTATCACTCTTGGCATGACAGCTCTGATCACGGTGATGTCAGTTATGAATGGATTTCAGGAGGAAATAAGAACACGTATTTTAGGTGTTGCATCACATATCCAGATTAGCGGTGTTAATGAAAAATTATCTGACTGGCAGAGTGTAGCAAATGAGGCAATTAAACATCCACAAGTAAAGTCTGCTGCTCCATACGTTAGTGCGCAAGGTATGGTTTCGTTTAATCAGGTTGTGCGTGGTGTATTAGTGCGCGGCGTCTTACCAAGTAAAGAGGAGAACGTTGCCAGTTTCTCACAGATGATGGTAAGTGGAAAACTAAATAACCTCGTACCTGGGGAGTTTGGTATCGTTGTTGGTGCGGAACTAGCGCAATCCTTAGGTGCGTCAAGGGGAGACAAGATTGTATTAATATCCCCGCAAGGACAAATGACACCAGTAGGGATACTGCCACGTCTTAAACAATTTACCATTACCGGTATTTTCAAGGCAGGTCATTTTGAATATGACTCCACATTAGTATTAATCCATATGGCAGATGCACAAAAGCTATATCGAATGAGAAATACTCAGGTATCGGGCGTCAGGCTTAAATTACAAGATCTATTTCAATCGAAACAAGTGGTCCAAGAATTGCTACCAATGATTTCTGATACAACATTCATTAATGATTGGACTAGCCAGCACGCGAATTATTTTCGTGCCATCCAGATTGAAAAACGGATGCTCTCTCTTATTCTTGCATTGCTTATTCTAGTAGCTGCTTTTAATATTGTTTCAACCTTGGTAATGGCCGTAACAGACAAGCAATCTGACATCGCAATTCTCCGTACTCTTGGAGCAAGTCCACGAAGCATCATGAAAATATTTATTATTCAAGGCACCCTAATTGGTCTTCTTGGTACGATTCTGGGAGTATTAGGAGGAGTATTACTTGCATTCAATGTGGACTCGGTCATTGCATCTATTGAATATCTATTTAATGTTCAATTTTTATCGCGTGAAGTTTATTATATAAGCGAAGTCCCATCAGACCCTCACCTTATAGATATAGTAACAGTTGCAATTTTATCATTTGGGTTAACTATTCTAGCAACGATTTATCCTAGCTACCGAGCATCTAAGATTAATCCTGCAGAAGCACTAAGATATGAATAAAGAGATTATTTCTTGCAATAATTTACATAAAAGTTTTTTCCAGGCGGAGCTGGAAGTACCTGTATTAATGGGTATAGATTTACATATAGCGGCAGGAGACTCCCTTTCTATTGTTGGCATATCTGGCTCCGGGAAGAGCACATTACTGCACCTCCTTGGCGGGCTAGATGCGCCCACTGCTGGAGATATCCAGATTATGGGCCAAAGTATTTCTTCTATAAATGAAGAGGAGAGATGCTGGCTTCGAAATCAGTCACTTGGTTTTATTTATCAATTCCATCATTTATTACCTGAATTTAGTGCCCTAGAAAATGTTGCTATGCCACTGTTAATCAGAAAAATTAACAGTGATGAATCATATGATCGTGCGGCAGACCTGCTAACTCAGGTTGGCCTGAACCATCGCATGTCTCATACGCCAGGAGAGCTTTCAGGTGGAGAACGTCAACGCGCAGCAATTGCTCGCGCTTTAGTTACTAAGCCATCGTGTATCCTTGCTGATGAACCTACTGGTAATCTTGATCGACATACTGCCGGCGAGGTCTTTAAATTAATGTTGGGCCTTAACCGTGATGCTGGTGCGAGCCTTATCATTGTTACTCATGATCCATTTTTGTCTAAACAAACTGATCGTACATTACAATTAGTTGATGGGATGCTTATAGAATAAAATAGATGATGATTATAAGAGAGGGATTCTGTTAAATATGTTCTTCTCGGATTTATGGTCGCTCAATAACCGGAAACTCTACACCCCCTACTCCGACAATATTTTTTCTGAACACGCAAACAGATTAGTTACAAATACCTATTTATTCAGTAATAGCAAAAGATAGATTAACCGAAATCAGTATTCTACTGGCAACGAATCTAGACTGCGCCACAAATACCACGTTGCCACAGAACGCCACGGCCTCCATAGATCAAGATCGGAAGAGCGTCGTGTAGGGAAAGA
>ENA-OREN01000913-OREN01000913.1-marine-metagenome-genome-assembly--contig:-NODE-913-length-38127-cov-12.851905_pt1 | contig 38127 bp, 28 predicted proteins | sample MGYA00248624_ERZ508555 | MGnify/ENA primary metagenome ERZ508555 (study PRJEB26222, sample SAMN06267773) | marine metagenome | isolation source: Saanich Inlet, British Columbia, Canada | place... | reverse complement strand
CGGTGAGCCACCGGAGGCAGACAGCAAGGGCTCGTTGAGCCGAGAAGATCATTGCTAGCCAGATATAGCCATTGCCAGTTGGCCCCACGCCTAGTGGCGGCGAGCCGCCGGAGGCAGGTAGTATCGGTTAGTGAAAAATTATCAAATAAATAGAGACCCCGTTTTATGAATACTGCCGTTAAAGAAACTGCTAAAAACTCTCCTCCCAAGCAACCGGCCCGATTTGTTATTGGGGTGCGAATTCTGGACCAGGTTAAATCGGAACTTTATAATCCGGAAGACTTGAAACTAAAGGTAGGAATGACAGTGATGATCAACACCCAGCAGGGATTAAAAATGGGTGTGGTGGCCTCAAACAAGATGCGCAATTTTCGCGAGAACCGTAGCTTTAACCGGGTACTGCGTATCGCCAATGACAACGACTTTCAGGTAGAAAGCCGGCGAAATCAGGTCGAGGAAAAGGCCAGGATCCTGTGTAATGATAAAATTGTAGAGCTGAAACTGCCGATGAACCTGAGTCGGGTGGTGCACCAGCCGCATATGAACAAGACGATTTTCTTCTTCACCGCCGAAGGCCGGGTGGACTTTCGCCAGTTGATCCGTGACCTGGCTTCCAATCTGCGCCATCGCATTGAGATGAGGCAAGTCGGAGTGCGTGACGAGGCAAGAGTTATCGGGGGTTATGGAGTATGCGGGGAAACGCTTTGCTGTTCCACCTGGCTCCCCGACTTTACACCGGTGACTATAAAAATGGCCAAAAACCAGGGCATGGCACTCAACCCCAGTAAAATTTCCGGCGTATGCGGACGGCTCATGTGTTGCCTGCAATATGAGCACGACAACTACAAAGCCCTTATCAAGAATCTGCCCAAAGTAAACAGCCCGATTCAAACTCCGGAAGGCCCGGGGCGGGTCCTGAAAAATGAAATTCTGGAACAGCGTGTCGTGGTTCGACTGGAAGATGAAAACATAGTGACCTATCCTCTGGACGAACTGCCAGAAGCCAAAAATCCACAAAACCCACAAAACCCACAAAATTCACAAAATCCACAAAAACATCAAAAACCTCAAAAACATCAAAAGCCTCAAAAACCCTGAAGCGGAAAATCCACTCCATGCAACAAAACAAGTTTTATATCACCACTCCTATTTACTACGTGAACGATGTCCCCCATATAGGCCATGCCTATACTACTATCGCGGCGGATGTGGTGGCCCGCTACAAACGCCTTGAAGGAAATGAAGTCTTTTTCCTGACCGGCACGGATGAGCATGGGCAAAAAGTCCAGCAGGCCGCCAATGATGTTGGCGTGAGCCCTCAGGAACATGTCGACAAACTGCATCAGCGGTTCAAAGAACTCTGGGTGCGGCTCAATATTTCCAACACCGGTTTCATTCGCACCACCGAGGAGCGACATAAAAAACTGGTCCGAGATATTCTTCAGGAACTCCACTCCAGGGATGAAATTTATCAGGACAGCTACGAAGGCTGGTACTGCACACCCTGCGAGAGGTTCTGGACCGAGAAAGATCTGGCTGAAGGAAACTGTCCGGAGTGCCGCCGCAAGGTGGACAAGATCAAAGAACATAATTATTTTTTTCGCATGGGAAAATATCAGCAGTGGCTGGTCGAAAAAATTAAAAACGATCCGCATTTCATTCTGCCGGCTTCCCGTAGAAACGAGGTGCTTGGTTTTCTGGAAAAACCGCTGGGAGATTTATGCATCTCGCGGCCCAAATCCAGACTTGCCTGGGGCATCCCCCTTCCCTTCGATGAAGATTACGTAACCTATGTCTGGTTCGATGCGCTGATCAACTATATTTCCATCCACGGTTCGCTGGACGACATCAAGTCCTCCGGGTTCTGGCCTGCCGATCATAATATGGTCGGCAAGGATATTCTCACCACGCACGCGGTATATTGGTCCACCATGCTCAAGGCCATTGGACTGGAACCACCGAAAAATATTTTCGCGCATGGCTGGTGGACCGTGAACGGACAAAAGATGTCCAAGTCACTACAAAATGTTGTGGAGCCCAACCAGTTGATCGATCAGTTCGGGGTTGATGTCATCCGTTATTTCCTTCTGCGGGAAGTTCCTTTCGGACTGGACGGCGACTTCTCGCATAAAGCCCTCATAGGCAGACTCAACAGCGACCTGGCCAACAACCTCGGCAACCTGCTAAACCGAACTGTCAATATGATGGAGAAATATTTTGATGGAATCATTCCCACCCCTGCGACAGAAGGGCCGGAGGACAGTTCACTCACTCAAAAAGCCGGAGAAGTGATTGGTGAAGTGCGTAACCTTTATAACGAACTGGCTTACAATAAAATCCTGCAAAAGATTTGGGAACTGGTGGATACCACCAATCAATACATCGTCAAAACCGGCCCGTGGAATCTGGCAAAAACCGATGAAGGCAAAGAGCAATTAAAAACCGTGATGTACAACTGCGCCGAATCGCTTCGCGTTTTGGGAGTCTTGTTGAATCCGTTCATGCCGCAAAGCACCGAGGCGATGATGAAACAACTGGGCGTTGAAACTGCCATCGAAGAACAGGGTATGAATTCCATCAACAAATGGGGTGGACTGAAACCGGGAAGCCAAACACAAAAAGCCGAACAGTTGTTTCCAAGAATCGAAGACAAACAGGCGGCAAAAATTCTTGAGAAACTTTCCGAACCCTCCGCATCCAAAAAAGAGGACGATTCAAACCAGATCACCATTGACGAGTTCATGAAGGTGGAACTGAGAACCGGTAAAATCCTGGAAGCGGAAAAAGTTAAAAAATCAAAAAAACTCATCCAGCTGAAAGTCGATATCGGCACCGAGACCCGGCAGGTGCTGGCAGGCATCGCCGAAAGCTATGAACCCGAAGACCTTGTTGGACGAACGGTCATCATTGTTGCCAACCTCAAACCCGTAAAGCTGATGGGCATCGAATCGCAAGGCATGGTCCTCGCGGCAAGCAATGACGGCAAAATCATGCTGGCCGGATTCGATCAGGAGCCGGGACAAGGGATTCAGGTAAGATGATCATCGATACCCACGCGCATATTGATGGCGCCGACTATGACGAAGACCGTGAAGAGGTCATCGAGCGTGCCCGCGAAAGCGGGGTGCAGTATATGGTCAATATCGGTTGCGATGTCGAAAGCAGTTACCGCTCCATGGAACTGGCGGAACAGTATGACTTCATATACGCCACCGCCGGCATCCATCCGCACGATGTTAAATCCATCACCGAAGACACCTATGTCCACTTGCGACAACTTTTGCTACACCCGAAAGTTATCGCCCTGGGAGAAATCGGGCTCGACTTCTTCAAAAATTATTCGCCACATGATGTCCAGCGCACTCATTTTCGTAATCAAATTCAGCTGGCCCATGATATGGGCAAACCCATCATCGTACACAGCCGGGATGCCAACGAAGATATCATCGCCATCCTGTCCGAGTTCTACCCGAAAGACTCAACAGCACGCCCGGGAATCTTCCACTGCTTTTCCGGAGATCAGGAACTGGCTGACAAAGCACTGGAGATGGGATTTTATATCTCTTTTTCCGGCTCGGTAACTTTTAAAAAAGCCGAGGCTCTGCGGGAAGTGGCAAAAACCATTCCGGCAGACCGACTGCTCACCGAAACCGACTGCCCCTACCTGACCCCCACTCCGCACCGGGGCAAACGGAACGAACCGGCCTATGTGAACTTCACCGCTGAAAAACTTGCGGAAATTCGCGGACTAAAAATTGACGACGTACAGCGCACCATGGCCCTCAACTTTTTCGAACTGTTCGGAATCGGAGAAAACGCTAAAACTGGAACCGTTTCTTATAAAATCCGCAACTCTCTTTATCTCAACCTGACACAACGGTGCACGGCGAATTGCACTTTCTGCACCCGACTGACCAAACCCGTAGTTCAAGGCTATAACCTGGAACTGAAACGAGAACCAACAACAGAAGAAGTCTGGCAGTCTATCGACAATGTTAAAAACTATGACGAGATCGTTTTCTGTGGGTTTGGCGAGCCAACGTTAAGACTGGATGTCGTCAAGGAAGTGGCACAAAAAATAAAAGATGCCGGCGGGCGTGTGCGGCTCAATACCAACGGGCACGGCAACGTCATCAACAAACGCAATATTCTTCCTGAACTGTCTGGGCTGATCGATGAAATCTCGGTAAGCCTCAACACCGATACTTCAGAAGCCTATGACGAAATCTGCCAGCCTCTACCCATGTTCAGGAACGGCATCTACGACAAGATCAAAGAGTTCATCACCGAGGCTAAAAAATACATTCCCGAAGTGCAGGCCACCATCGTCACGCACCAGAAGGATGTCGATGAAGCTCAATGCGAAACCATCGTCAATAAAGAGTTCGGCGTAAAATACCGGGCGCGAAGATACAATATTGTAGGTTAGCGGCGAGCCGCCGCTGGCTACTGGCAACAAGGCTACGCCTTGAGGAAATGAGCAATAGCTATTTGCCTCCCCTGCCAGGGGGCTCGGCTTAACAGGAGGTTGTAAATCACCCCAGCCCCTCTTTGAAAAAGAGGGGTCCATTGAAGCTCCCCCTTCTACGAAGGGGGTTGGGGGGATTTGCTTTTGTGACAGATGACTATGGAAGAAAACGACAAGATATCAATCAGCAGTAACAAGTCCGGTCTCGGCTGGGTGTCATTGGGTGCGGGTCTTGCGGGGTTGAGCGTCATGCTTGGTGCGTTTGGTGCGCATTCTTTAAAAGCCCGGTTGATCGAAAAAAAACTCGCTACGTTTCACACTGCAACGGACTACCTCGGTTATCACGCACTGGGTTTGATCGCTATTGGAATTCTGATGCTGGTGCTTGAGGACGGTATCCACGCAAAACTGCAACGCTCGGCCCGCTGGATCAGTTCTGGCATTTTGTTATTCAGTGGAAGTCTTTATATGCTTACTTTCGATGGCCCACGTTTTTTTGGTCCCGTCACACCCTTAGGTGGACTGTGCTTCATGATCGGCTGGTTCACTCTTGCCTACAGTCTTTTCAAGTTTTCCCGCTCTTGAGTTTGAGCCAGGGGTTTTTCCGTGGGAGCAGATTTTTGGATAGAACTCAATAGGAAACCTGATTGCGGCCATTATTTTTGGCTTTATAAAGAGCCTTATCAGCGGCTTCGACTAGGGTTCTAGTCTGGAATCCGTTTGCAGGCTTGAAAGCACTAACCCCCAGGCTGACGGTTACACATTCAGCAACAGAAGAATGTGCATGTTCGATATTCAGCGACACAACGGCTTCTTTTATCGCCTCTGCTATTTTGAGCGCTCCCTCTAATGACGTATCTGGCAGGATCACCGCAAACTCCTCTCCTCCGTAGCGAGCAATGATATCGCTGGCACGATGCAGTGATTCGCAAAGCACCTTGGCAATCTGTTTAAGACCGTCATCACCAGCCTGATGACCGTAGTTATCGTTATATTGTTTGAAACAATCGATATCCAGCAAAACACAGGCGAGTTCATGCTTATTCCTAATCGCCCGCTTCACCTCTTGATCTAAATATTGATCGAGATATCGCCTGTTATAAGTATTTGTCAATCCGTCGAGAATGGCTAATTTCTCCAGTTCTTCTGTTTTGGATTTGAGTTTTTCTTCCCTTTTTATTAATTCAGAGTTGGCAGCGATCAATTGTTCATTCAAGTCCTTAATTTGCCTTTCCATGCCCTGTTGCTTCAGGCCTTTGGATATTTTGATGGCTAACTCGTCCCGGTCACAGGGTTTCAGCAGATAATCATAAGCTCCCAGCCTGAGAGCTTCTATGGATGTGTCCATGGTCCCGTATCCGGTAAGAGCGATAACTACAGTGTCCGGTCTTTCCTTCTTAACCTGTTTCAACACCTCAATGCCACTGATACCCTCCATCATGATATCGGTAACCACCACATTCGGTTTTATTTCGTTGAAAATTTGCAACCCACTCTCACCACTGCTGGCTGTTGCTACTTCATAGCCCCTTTTTTCCAGGGCGTGACTCATGATTTGAAGAAGAGACGTCTCATCATCTATATACAGTATGGATTTATCACTCATTAGTTACGCCTCAAAGGAAAAACCAGGGTCACAGTAGTACCTTGATTGGTTCGACTATCTATCTTTATCTCCCCGCCGTGTAACTCAACAATTCCGTGACAAACAGAAAGCCCAAGCCCGGTACCCTTCACCGCTGACTTGGTGGTAAAAAAAGGTTCGAAAATATTCTTCATAATATCAGGTGGAATTCCACAACCGGTATCACTAATAGAAATATTGGCACTGGAATTCACCTGTTCAGTGGTGATAGTAAGCGACCCTCCCTGATCAATCGCCTCTTCGGCGTTTTGAAGCATATTCAAAACCACCTGTTTGAACTGATCGGGGACCACCTCGACTTCTGGCAGATGTTTGTCATAATTCAGGCAAAGTTCTATATTTTTTGCCTTGATATTTTTCCTGCTCAACAAAAGTATTTCATCAATCGCCTTATGGATGTCAATGGCCTCGAAAATATCTAAAGAGGGTCGGTTGAAATCCTGCAAACTGCGCGTTAATCTGGCGATTCGGTCACACTCCTTGACCGCAATGTCCAGGAGGCCTGCTGACCCTTTATCCATCTCCACATCTTCACTAATTTCTTCCAGGGCGGACTTGATACTAAAAATTGGGTTGTTGAACTCATGTGCTATCGAAGCGGATAGCTTGCCGATGGCTCCCAGTTTCTCGGAATGCACAAGCCGGTGCTGAGTCGCTTCGAGGTCATGAGTCCGCTGCGCCACCACTTCTTCGAGATGATTTCGGTGTTTTTCCAATTCCTCTTCCGCTTGCTTACGCTCGGTAATGTCCAGGACCGTTCCCATCATACTTACGGGCTCCCCCGTCTCACTGAAAACCAGATCAGACCGCTCATTCACCACGCGGATGATACCATCGGGCAAAACTATGCGATGATCTATGTCGTACGGCTTGGATAAATGTATGGCCTCGTCAACCGACTGTTTTACAGATTCGCGGTCTTCAGGATGCACCAATCCAAGAAACATATCATAAGTCGCGTCAAGCTCTTGCGGTTGCAAACCGAAAATGCGGTACACCTCGTCAGACCAATTAAGTTTATTTTCTTTAAGATCCAATGACCAACTCCCAAAGTGTGCTATTTTCTGAGCGCGAGCGAGATCCGCTTCGCTTTTTCCCAGTTTCCTCAGTAGCACCGAGCCCGACCTTACAAAGTAAATGGAGCCCAAGGTAATCATTATCAGGGCTATGCATCCCGCATAGACGGCCGACTGAATAAAAGGAGCGCGAAGCTCGGACAAATCTATTTTTGCTACGAGTCCCAGGTTTAAAACTTCGATCGGTTCGTACGCCGCAAATACGGTCTCACCCCGGTAATCGAGACCCAAAATCCAGCCGCTCTGACCCGACAAGGCCCTGCGCATGGGCTCCGCCAAGTCCGATTTCATAGGAATCCATTTTGAGTTTTCCCCAGTTCCGTGTCTGTGCGTCAGCATAAAAACGATGGAATCTCCCTCTCTTCTACCCAAGGTAAACTCACCTGTTTCGCCAAAGCCTTTTAAGCTCTCATGCGCTTCAACTATTTGACTTATTGTGGCGGCAAACCCTCTCCCTTCTATGCCTTTCTCACTGGACCTGACATCGAACCTGGCTATACTTTCTATCAGCACTTTTTGACTTCTTACAATTTCGATCAACCTGTTCTTTTCTTGTTCGAACATTGATCGATACTGTATACAGAGCGCTATTGAGAGAACAGAAAAGGTAATCCCCGCCATGACCGCAGTCAGAACTAAAATTCTTCTCGGCTCAGTATTTTTATTTGAATAGAGATTTTCCATACAAAAGTTTTTATGAACAGGATTTCCACCTTCTATATCTAATCTGGAGTCTTGCTCAGTTCATTTATCCTGATAAGTAAACTAAAGTTATCGATAAATCCTTACTGACCGGAAAGCTTTAACAAGGTCAGCATTCTTTTATAAAGCAAGATAGATACCAAATAATGTCAAGAGGTAAGCACTTAAAACATAGGAGGAGGGATGGGCAGGTAACTCTTTAATTTAAAAGACCAAGTTCATTACCCAAAGATTAAAAGCGAAAAATAAGGGGGAAACTGGTGATTAAAATAAAATTTCTAGAAAAAAGAGTACGTATATTTTTATACTAAAAAGGTGTTTTCGTAAAAATATACAGACAAATGCATTAGAGCATTAAACTTCACTGAGGAAAGTGGGAAGCAAAATAAAAAAGGCCCGAGGGGCAACCCCCAGGCCTTTTAATTTATCCTTTTATTGCGGAAACTCGGTAGGAGCCTTCACATGTTGCCAGCCTTCACCCTCTAAAGAACGAAGCATTGCAACAAGGTCTGCCACTTCTGACTTTGTCAGGTTAAGCTCAATGACCTGATTATCCAGAAAGGGATTCTTCACACCTCCCTTATTGTAATGTTCAATCACCTGTTCCAGCGTTGCGAACCTTCCGTCATGCATATAAGGAGCCGTCCTGGAAATTTCGCGAAGTGTAGGAGTTTTGAACGCGCCTAATTCTTTAACATCTTTGGTCACGTTATAACGCCCTGGGTCCACCGCTTCCCCACCCCAACCGATTCCGATATTGTGAAATTTTTCATCGGAAAAATTGGTGCCAAAATGACAAAGGTTGCAACGGGCCTTATCGAAAAACAGTTTTTTGCCACGTTTCGCTGATTCAGAAATAGCCTTCTCATCGCCATCATAGTCGAAGCGGTCAAAGGGGCTGTTGCCGGAAATCAGTGTTCGCTGAAAAGAGGCGATGGCTTTACCGACCTGCTCCTTGGTTATATTTCCCGCACCAAATACTTTAGCGAACAGCTTTTTGTAACCAGCAAATGTACTGATCTTGGCAACCAGTTCATCATGGTTGGCAAACCCATGTTCAACAGGACTGGCAAACGGTCCGATAGACTGGTCTTCCAATGTGGACGCGCGCCCATCCCAGAACTGCGCCGCACTAAAACCCCTATTGATAGCCGTTGGGGCACTTCTGCCGCCTTGCAGGTGGTGAATGCCCGTTGAAACCGGCTGACCATCGGTGAAAGCCAGCGCCGGAATATGACAACTCGCACAGGCAATGGTGTTATTTGCAGACAACCGCTTGTCGAAAAAAAGCAGTCGGCCCAGTTCAACTTTGCCTTTGGTCAAGGGGTTATCTTTCGGAACCTTAAAACCCTCTTCATCCAAACCCAGAGGAATCTTCACCTCGTAGGCTTCATCTGCGTTAGCGGAAGTCAGTAGCGCCTCTCCGCTCAGGAGAAAAAGACCGGCAAGCACTCCCGACACCCCCCACATTCTCATACTTTGTTTTTTCATAACTTTATCCTCCACATGGAAATCATTGTCCATCCAACGCCCTCGCGTCAGTATTATTGATTTTTCGCAAACTCATTCTACTTCCTCATTCTTCCCGATTCCGCTTGATAAGTCTAATCAATTAAATTTATAATCATGATAGATGATATCTATCACACATATTCAACTCTCCTACCTGATTTCCCTGGACCGGAACCGCCATTTCGGTCGGGCGGCCCGGGAATGCCATGTCACCCAGCCAACCCTGAGCATGCAGATCCAGAAGCTGGAGGAGGACCTGGAGGTCATTTTATTCGACCGATCCAAAAACCCGGTCGAACCTACTGAAATCGGATTGAGAATAATTGAGCAGGCAGAAAAAGCCCTGCTGGAGGTATCGAAAATTGCACCTCTGGCGCAAGGGAATAAAGGAGAAGTTCGCGGAGAATTTAAACTGGGGGTGATCCCTACTCTGGCACCCTACCTGTTGCCGCTGTTTCTGGAAACTTTTATCCAGAACCACCCCAAGGTTGAACTGGTGATCGAAGAACTGCAAACAGAGCAAATCATACGGCGACTGAAACTCGATTCCCTTGATGGAGGGATTCTGGCAACCCCCTTGAAGCATAAAGGAATTCTGGAACAGCCTCTTTTTTATGAACCCTTTGTGATTTACCTGAGCCCCAAACATCCTCTATTGAAAAAAGACATGATTGCGGAAAAGGAACTCAGCAGGGAGGACATCTGGTTATTGAATGAAGGACACTGCTTTCGCGATCAGGCTATTGAGATTTGCAAAAAGCAGGTTCCCAAAGAACAGTCCAGAAAAAACCTGGTTTTTGAAAGTGGCAATCTGGAAACCTTAATGCGTCTGGTAGACAGCAAATTCGGCTACACGCTCATCCCCTATCTTGCACTGGGAGGAATGAAGGATAAAAAAAAGAAATTGCGATTTTTCAAGCCGCCTGTTCCCATCCGCGAAGTCAGCCTGATTCACAGTCGCGCCCATCTCAAGGAAAACATCCTTAAGGCACTGAAAGATTCCATCCAGTCGTCCCTACCCGGTGAATTGAAACAGAAAGTCTTCAAAGGAAAGTTAATCGGGCTGTCACCCCAAACCGGGAATTAAGAACAATCGATATGCCGAAATCTTTCTTTTTTAAACCCATATTTCCATTCAAAAAAAAGCCATCCCGGCTATAATGGATAGATCAAGACATTAAAATGGGAAGTCTCAGGCTAAATGCATGTTCTGAGGTATTTCCCCTGTCTAATTTGCACTGATTCAGGGCAACCCAAATCGGCCATAAAGTGGACAATTCAGACTCATCGTTGAGCCTCAAAACATATCTGCCTAATGTCATACCCATTCTGATAGCAGGGGTGGTCCTGTTTGGATGGCACACCAACCAACCCAGGCTGATCCAAATTCATGCGGACTGGGCTCCCATGCAATACAACACTGCGCTGGGATTTCTTGCCTGTGGCCTGGCAGGAATTTTTATTCACAAATCCCGCTATTCAATTTCCAAACCTCTTGCTTTTTTCCTGATCCTTTTGGGTGGCCTCACGCTGGCAGAATATGTTTTTAACGTGAACCTGAGCATTGACGAAATGTTCAAGGAACATTCTATAACAACTAAAACATCCCATCCTGGGCGAATGGCACCGAACACTGCTCTATGCTTTACCCTAATGGGGTTATTTTTTCTGTTGTCATCAATCAAAAGTAAAGAAGGAACTATGCTGGTAAGAGGCGCTTTGGGTTTGCTTGTTTTTGCTTTAGGCATTGTTGCTCTGAGTGGATACCTGATGGGGCTGGAAAATGCCTATGGCTGGGGGAACCTGACTCGAATGGCTTTTCATACGGCAAGCGGATTCATCATTCTCGGATTTGGTGCGGTTCTGGTTACGTTGCATCAAAAAATCAAGCATGCATACACGATATTCGGCTTTGTCGGGATTATGTTGCTATTGCTGGTAATGGGCTTAATCTCAATTGCGTATATAGATCGTCAGGCAAGCATTTCTGAAAAATTTTACCGACACCCCTTTGTTGTTAGTAATGCCGCCAGACATATCGATGCCAGCCTGATATCGATTCATCGGTACATGAAGGATGTCGTCTTGTCGGAGGACGAGGCGCAACTGAATTTTGCCCTTGATAAAGTGGAGGCCCATTCAAAAGTGGTTCTTGAAGAGTTTGAAATGATTTTCCAACGATACCTTGGGGATAAAGAAGATATCCAACAAACGTATCTGGATTTTCTGGGCTGGGAGGAAATTCGTGAGGAGGTTATTTCCCTCATAAAAGACGGCAGGAGGTCGGAAGCGGCAGAAATCACAAAGGGAAAAGGTGCAAAACATGTGGCTTCGCTTAACGAATCCATGCAAAAGATGATCCTCTTTGCCAAAGAAATGGCAGAGAGTTTTCGCCTCAAAGCGGTGAATGAGAAAAAAGAGTCACTACTGGTGCTCTCTATGTATCTGTTGATAACCCTCATTATCTCGATCATAATATTAATATCTGTGATCAGAAACCTTGTTCAACAACAAGTGGCGTTAAAGGCTTCTCACGAGAGACTCTTACACACCGATAAGCTTTCATCACTGGGCAAGCTCACCGGTTCGATCGCCCATGAATTCAACAACCCAATATTTGGTATGAAGACTCTTTTAGAGCAAGTTAAGGAAGAGGCTACGCTTGAGGACAATCACGCTAAATTCCTGGGCTTGTCAATCAAACAATGTGAGCGAATGGCTGATCTGGTAAGAAAACTCCAGGGATTTTATAGACCTTCGCTTACTGTTAAAAAACCCGCGGATATCCATCAAGTCATCGACAGCGTATTGACCTTACTCCATAAAAGGATTCAGCAAAGGCATATCCATCTTAAAAAATATCTTGCCGATGGTTTACCTGAGGTAAATTGTGTCAGCGACCAAATCCAGCAAGTTCTCTTAAATATCGTTCAAAATGCGGAAGAGGCCATTTCGGAAGAAACTCAAGACAGAAAAATCACCATCACCACTGAAAAAGAAGGTGACCATGTAAAAATACACGTTCAGGATTCGGGGGGTGGAATCTCCGAGGACGTTGCGGCATCCATATTCGATCCGTTTTTCACAACAAAATCTGCTGTAACGGGAACGGGACTAGGGCTTTCTGTCAGCTATGGAATCATCAAGGATCATGGCGGCGACATTTTGATAAATAGCAAAAACAACGAAGGCACCACTTTTACCATAGTGCTTCCTATTTAATTTAAGAACGCGACAATGAAAAAACACTTAATCCTGTTAATTGACGATGAAGAATCCATTTTACTGGGTCTTAGCAGTTATTTAAAAAAAGAAGGCTATAGAGTTTCCACTGCAGAAAGTGGTGAGGAGGGGATCAAAAAATTTAAAGAAGGGCATTTTGACCTGGTAATCACTGACTTAATGATGGGTGGGATAGGTGGCATAGAGGTATTAAAAAAAATCAAGGGAACCCACCCCGATGCTCTGGTGATGGTGCTTACAGGCCATGGCACTTTGGACACCGCTGTTGATGCTTTAAGGCTGGGTGCCTTCGATTATATGCAGAAACCCTGCAATAAAGATGAGCTGTTAATGAGAACCCGCAGGTGCATCGATCAATTAATACTCAACCATAAGGTAAAAGCCTATGAAAAATTCCTCCCCGTCTGCTGTGCCTGCAAGAAAATCCGGGACGATGAGGGTCAAGAACCGGGAACTGGAATTTGGATGGAACCTGATTTATACCTCGCAAAAAAAACTGAAATAGAAATCAGTCACAGTTATTGTGATAAATGCGCTGAAGATTTCAAAAATGAAATTATGAAGGACGTGCAAAAACATAAAGAAAAAAAAGGGGCTAGAGGAAAAAAGTGACAGCTGACATGAAAAAACCTGCGGTTTTACTTATTGATGATGAAGAAGCCATCCTGGCTGGGATAAGCTATGTATTGGAAAAGAATGGCTACAGGGTAGTAACCGCAAATGGCGGTGAACAGGGATTGGAGGTTTTTAAAAAGGAAAACCTTCAGATGGTTATTACAGATTTAGTGATGGATGGAATAGGCGGACTTGAAGTATTAAAACAGGTCAAAGAAATCGAGCCAGAAACAATGGTGGTAATAATGACGGGCCACGGTGAGATGGATTCATCCATAGAAGCCTTACGACTAGGAGCCTCCGACTACCTGCTCAAACCCTGCAAGGAGGAAGAACTGCTTTTTAGAGTGACTCGTTGCTTTGAAAAACTGCAAATGCTAAACGATGCAAAAAAAACCAACGAGAAACTGAAGAAGTCTGTCATCAAGCATCAAGAGCTTGAAAAATCTCTCAGGGCAAGCAATAAGCAGTTAGAGCTTCTTTCCACTTTGGATGGGTTAACAGGGATCGCCAATCGGCGCACATTCGAGAAATTTTTAGAACGGGAATGGAAATCTTCAATGCGTCACACCCAGCCTGCAACCGCTATCATGATGGATATAGATTTCTTCAAACTTTACAACGACACCTATGGTCATCAGGCTGGGGACGATTGCCTGAAAAAAGTGGCCCGCACAATTGAAAAGTCCTTAAGGCGACCGGGAGATTTAGTAGCTCGTTACGGTGGAGAAGAGTTTGTCGCAATCTTATCGGATACATCCCAAAAGGGAGCTTTTAGCCTGGCAGAAAAAGTTCGCGCTTCTGTAGAAGCACTGGAAATTCCTCACCAAGCCTCCCCAGTCAACAAGTTTGTAACAATTAGCTTAGGGGTTGCCAGCAGGGTTCCTGAGAGAGGTGACGCATCTTCAATCTTGATTTCAGAGGCTGATCAATCTCTTTATAAGGCCAAGCAGGAAGGCCGGAATCGCGTTATGGAATAAACAGCATGCAACACCACCCTGAACCGCGGGACTCAGGGTGACGATTCTTTACCGCAGAGCTTTCAACACTTGCTAATGGCAACTACCCATACCGCGTTTTTCGAGATATTTCTGGTGATAGTCTTCCGCCATAGTATATTCCGAAGCCGGGGTGATTTCCGTAACAATGGGAGACTTGAAGCGTCCCGCTTCATCTGCCTTCTCTTTCGAAGCCAGAGCAGTAGCTTCCTGATCCGGTGAGTGGTAATAAATCGCGGAACGGTACTGAGTGCCTCTATCCGGACCCTGCCGATTTAAAGTCGTCGGGTCATGACAGCCCCAGAACACATCGAGTAATTCCTCATAAGAAATACTGGAAGGATCAAACTCCACCCGAACCACTTCGGCGTGTCCGGACTGCCCGGTACAAACCTGTTCATAGGTAGGGTTCTGGGTTGTCCCGCCGGTATAACCGACCGAAGTGGATGTCACCCCTTTGGTTTTTTGAAAAGTCAATTCCACCCCCCAGAAGCATCCTGCTCCAAAAGTAGCAACTGTCATACCCTTCTCCTTTTAACTGCGGCTGGTGATTTCGATCAGGTGATACCCGAATGAGGTCTGCACAGGACCGTGCACGGCTCCCACTTCTTCATTAAACACAACCGTGTCAAATTCCGGAACCATCTGGCCAGGACCAAAAGACCCGAGGTCTCCGCCATCTTTTCCAGAGGGGCAATCGGAGTGTTGCTTGGCCATTTCGCCAAAGTCCGCCCCTCCCTCAATTTTCTTCTTCAGATCCTTACAGGCATCCTCGGATTTAACCAATATATGTCGAGCCGTTGCTTGAGTCATAAAAACACCCTTTCTATTTTCTGTTATAAACTCTGTAATAAAAACCCAGCAGAATCAGGACCATAAACACTAAAGCAGTAAAATGGGGCAGGTATTTCATGGAATACCAACTGGGAGAGAAACGAACCGTACCATTGATCTCCCCGGAATAATGCTTCAGTATTTCCCCATATTCTATCATCAAGCGAACAAAAAAACGATCCTGCTCCTCGTTTTCCCGCCGAAAAATACGCACTTCAAAATTCTTTTCTTCACCTGCATACAGAGTAAAACCCATCACTCCGGAAAAATCTTCCGCTTCCAGACCAGGTGGAAGTAGAAGCATCATACTGATATTCTTCAGGGATGCAGAACGGTTCTGCAGAAACACCTTCAGGATGGATGATTCCGAATCGGCCGATGACTCCAGGCTTCCTTCCACCTTGGACTGCACAGGTTCTTTAAAAAAAAAGGAGTCCGTGGACAGAACCGATTGTTTAACGCCTCCATTGGGAAGCGTCCAATATTCCACCATGGCAGTCAAAGGATACCTGCCCACCCGCATAACGGGAGGGTGTTTATCATTTTCCAGAGTGATGCTCTGCCCCGGATCCAGACGCATGATTTTCGACATCATGGACATGGTGTGGTGAAAATGGAACATCGGGTGGACATGATAAACGGGCCGGGAACCCGAATTCTTCAGCGTTAACGCCAGTTTAACGTTTCCCGCATCATCGACCTCACTCTGGATGGAAACCTCCAGCGGCTCTGCCTGAGCAGAAACAGCCGGCACAACCCCAGCCAAAACAACAAAAATCATTATTCCGGCGAGAAATGAAAGCTTTTGATCAGAGTAATAAGACATGAAAAGCATTTTAACATTGATGAAACTCAGCTCAAATATTGTTATCATTAGTAGATAGTCCGAACTTCAACAGGAGAACCGTTATGGACACTCTAATGACCTTTCTAATAATACTTGCCGTGCTGGTTTTCAGCATGTTCAAGGTTTTGCGTGAATACGAGAGAGGCGTGATTTTTCTGTTCGGAAGATTCTGGAAGGTCAAGGGTCCGGGAATCATCATCGTCGTTCCCGGAGTCCAGAAAATGGTCAAGGTCAGCTTGCGCACCGTGGTCATGGATGTTCCTCCTCAGGATATCATCACCAAGGACAATGTAACGGTAAAGGTCAATGCCGTAATTTATTTTCGTGTTCTCGATTCCCAAAGAGCCATTATCGAAGTGGAAGACTATCTGTATGCGACGTCTCAACTTTCGCAAACGACCCTGCGAAGTATTTTAGGCCAGAGCACACTTGACGACCTGTTATCCAACCGGGAAGAAATCAACTCCCATCTGCAAAGGGTCATTGATGAACAAACCGAGCCTTGGGGAGTTAAGGTCGCCAATGTAGAAGTCAAAAATGTCGACCTGCCACAGGAAATGCAACGCGCTCTGGCGAAACAGGCAGAAGCCGAGCGCGAGAGACGGGCCAAAGTCATCAATGCCCAGGGTGAGTTTGAAGCGGCACAGAAAACCTGTGATGCCGCAGACCTTATTGGGGCGCACCCCCCTGCCCTGCAATTGCGCTTTTTTCAAACCCTGCTGGATCTTTCTTCAAGTGACGGGACACATACCTATATCCCCATCCCCATTGAGCTGTTCGATTCTTTTCGCAACAAAGGGAAAGAGTGACCGTAAAGCTTGAGGGAAACTGGGCTAAAGGCTTCGCCTATGATGTTCACACGCTTGGCAGTGTTTACCAGGGACTAGATGAGTTTGGGCACAAACGCTATGACACTACCCGAACCGAAATGGGCGGACTGGTCTATAAGCTAAAGTATAGAAATGATAAATCCGTCACAAAAGAAATTGTTGATTTACTTAGTAAATACAAAGGTATTGGCAAATTCGATGCCATAATTCCAGCACCTTCCTCAAACAAAAGCAGGTCATATCAACCCGCTGATGAAATTGCTCTTGAATTGGGGAAACGAATGGGTGTTAATGTTTTAATTGGGTTTCTTGAGAAAAAAGAAGACAGCAAAGAACTTAAGAATATTACAGACCCCGAGGAGCGCATTCAGGAACTCAAAAAAGCCATTTTCATTTCTTCTGAAAGAAATATTTCAGGCCAAAAGGTGCTATTATTAGATGATTTATATAGGTCGGGAGCCACTCTATCCGTATCAACCGACATTTTATATAAACAAGCAAAAGTAAGCGATGTGAGTGTTCTTACGATGACAAAAACCAAGAGCAACAGATGACAACAGTATTTCTATCTGGTTCACGGCAATTGAACCGACTTAATGAAGCTATAAAGGCTCGGGTCAATAATATGATCGAGAAAAGCTTTCTCATTCTTGTCGGTGACGCAAATGGTGCAGACAAAGCAATGCAACAATACCTCACTGATACTCACTACTCGAATGTTAAAATTTTTTGTTCCGGGGAAGCTTGCCGAAATAATATTGGTAATTGGGATGTGACACAGGTCTATGTAGACCCTAAACTTAAAGGGCGCGATTTCTATACCGCAAAAGACAAAGAAATGGCCTCGAAAGCAGATTACGGGTTTGTTTTGTGGGATGGCAAGAGTTCAGGTGCAATCAACAATGTATTTGAACTGTTAAAGCATAACAAACAGGCTGTCGTATATTTTTCACCTGAAAAAGAGTTCCACACTATTTCGCATTTAAATGATGCAAAAGCTTTGCTCAAAAAATGCAACCCCGCCATCGTTGACTCAATCAGCAAAAAAATCAGACTGCCCAGTTCAATAGCAGATATCCAAAACGCCGCACAGGGAAACTTGACGCTATCTTAGTTGTATATAGAGCCACTCTTAAAACCTGAGCATGGATTGACCCGGACTGGCACGCCAAACCTTGCTACTTCCTCAATCTCCAACCTTACTACTTGAAGAATAAGCTGTAAAATACCGCCAATCCGTTCAACAGGACATCCGAAATGTCGTGAGCCGGTTTAATGGGTAGGAGTTAATTCCCGTTTTTCGGAATAACCACTTTTGTGGGGTTGCCTTCTTCGGGAAAAGCGGAATTGCAAGACCAGGGTATAGAGTGCGGGAAGAACAATCAGGTTTAATAGTGTTGCAGACACCATTCCGCCGATCATCGGAGCCGCAATACGCTTCATCACTTCAGAGCCGGTCCCCGATCCCATCATGATGGGAACCAGACCCCCGATAGTAGAAATCACGGTCATCATGATCGGTCGGATTCTGGAAGACGTTCCATCAAAAACCGCTTTCAGGACATCTCCGCTATTTTGGATTTCTTCGTTTTTCAACCGCTGTTCAAATACCTGATTGGAGTAAACTAAAACCAAAACACCAATTTCCGCCGCCACTCCCGCAAGCGCAATGAATCCGACAGCAACCGCAACACTCAGCTCATATTGAAGGTAATAGAGAACCCAAACACCTCCTATCAAGGCAAGTGGCAATGAGAGCATCACAATAGTTGCTTCCGCAACGCGCTGGAAATTGAGGTACAGCAACACAAAAATAATCACCAGTGTCAGGGGCACCACTAATTTCAAGCGCTCCTTGGCGCGCTCCATATATTCATACTGGCCGCTCCATACCAGGCTGTACCCGGCAGGAAGTTCCAGACCCTCGTCAATAATTTTTCTCGCCTGTTCCACATAAGTGCCCACGTCAATATCTTTCAGGTCGATGTATACCCAGGCATTGAGCCGGGCATTTTCACTTTTAATAACAGGCGGCCCTTTCTTAATGGACAGGGTTGCAACCTGGGCCATGGGAATATGTTCCCCACGTGGAGTAGGGATCAGCACCCTCTGCAATTTATCCAAATCGTCCCTAAGTCCACGAGGGTAGCGGACATTTATCGGATAGCGTTCCAGCCCCTGAACGGTAGTACTGACATTCATCCCGCCGATGGCAGACTGGATAACATCCTGAATATCACCAACGGTAAGGCCATAGCGTGCGGCTTCGGCCCGGTTGATTTCGAAATCAAAATAATTGCCCCCCACCACTCGTTCAGAAAACACACTCGCAGTTCCGGGAACATTCCTTAACAAGGACTCCACTTCCTTTCCCAATCGTTCGAGCGTGTTCAAATCATCTCCCGCAATCTTGATACCGACTGGAGTTTTAATGCCGGTGGATAACATGTCAATGCGGTTCTTGATTGGCATGGTCCAGACATTGGTCACACCGGGAATCTTTAACGCCGCGTCCATCTCCTCAATCAACATTTTTTGGGTTATGCCTTCCCGCCATTCCGATTTCGGCTTCATGGTGATGCTCGTTTCCACCATACTAAGAGGAGCCGTATCGGTGGCCGTCTCCGCACGTCCTATTTTTCCGAAAACATGGTGCACTTCGGGAAAGGTCTTGATGATTTTGTCCGTTTGCTGGAGCAACTCCCTGGCCTTGGTGATCGAAATCCCCGGCAAAGTGCTTGGCATGTACAACACGTCTCCTTCGTTCAAAGGAGGCATGAACTCCGAACCCAGGCGTTCCAGGGGAATCCATGTTGCCGCAGTCAACACAAGAGCGACAGCAATGACTGGAAGCTTCATCCTGAGAGCCAGCCATATGATCGGCTTGAATATTCCGGTAAATAAAAGATTGAGCGGGTTGTAGCGTTCCGGCAAAACATGACCGCGAATAAAATATCCCATCAAAACCGGGACAAGCGTAACAGCCAGTAAAGCCGCCGCAATCAGGGAATACGTCCAGGTGAAGGCCATGGGTGCGAAAAGGCGGCCCTCCTGAGCCTGAAGCGTGAACACCGGAAGAAACGCCGTTGTCATGATGAGCAAACTGAAAAACAGGGCCGGCCCCACTTCCGTCGCCGCCTCATAAATAATCTGCCAGTGATTCTTCTTGCCCCGGTCCCGGGCCAAATGTTTGTGTGCATTTTCGATCATGACAATCGCACCATCGATCAGCGCACCGATGGCAATGGCGATTCCGCCCAGAGACATGATGTTCGCGTTCAATCCCTGCTGGTTCATGACAATAAAAGCAATTAAAACGCTCAAAGGAATGACCAGAATAGCGACCAGTGCGGACCGCAGATGCAACAGGAACAAAATGCAGATGACAGAAACAGCCACTCCCTCTTCAATCAATTTCTGTTTTAAATTGTCAACCGCACGTTCAATCAGACCGGACCTGTCATAGACCGGAACAATTTCCACACCTTCAGGCAACCCGGCCTTTAAAGTTTCCAGTTTCTTTTTTACATTGCGAATGACTTCCAAAGCGTTTTCCCCGTAACGCTGTATCACGATGCCACCGACTACCTCCCCCTCTCCATTCAAATCCACTAAACCACGCCGTAATTCAGGCCCAAACTGGATTCGTGCCACGTCCTTGAGCAATATCGGCGTTCCCCGCTTGTCCACGCCAAGAGGCACACTTTCCAAGTCCTCCAATGACTGGATGTAACCGAGCCCCCTAACCATGAACTCGGTTTCAGCCATTTCCAGCAGGCGCCCCCCGACATCGTTGTTGCTTCTCTTGATCGCTTTAATAACTTTGTGTAGAGGGAGATTGAAAGCAATCAGCTTATTAGGGTCCACCTCAACCTGATATTGTTTGACATAGCCGCCGATGCTGGCAACTTCCGAGACTCCCGGAACGGTTTGCAATTCATAGCGGAGATACCAATCCTGCATGGACCGCAGTTCGGACAAATCGTGCTGACCTGTTTTATCCACTAGCGCATATTCATACACCCAGCCCACACCTGTGGCATCCGGTCCCAATGTTGGATTGACGTTCGGCGGCAAACGCCCGGACACAAAATTTAACTGCTCCAGAACGCGGCTTCTGGCCCAGTACATGTCTGTACCATCTTCAAAAATAATATAAACGAATGAAAGGCCGAAAAAAGAATATCCTCGCACCACTTTTGCGAAAGGAACCGAGAGCATTGCGGTCGTCAAAGGGTAAGTGACCTGATCTTCTATAATCTGCGGTGCCTGACCGGGAAACTCAGTGAAAATGATGACCTGCACATCACTCAAGTCCGGGATGGCATCCAACGGCGTGCGGCTGATGGAGTAACTGCCCCACGCAATCACGAAAACAGTTGCCAAAAGCACCAGAAAACGATTCTTTAAAGAAAAACCGATAATATGTTTAATCATAATGTTCTCTCGCTTTAAAGCCGCCTTTTAGCGTTTTTCTTTCAAATGCAGTTTCATCTTGTCGCTTTTTTTATCGGGCATTTTCACATCCATGCTCTTACTTCCCATTTTACTTAATGCCTCTTTGAGCCGACTTTCGGAATCGATCAGGAAAGTCGATGAAGTGACAACGCGCTCCCCTTTCTTTAATCCTTTAAGAACCTGAATATAACCCTGCGTCTTCACTCCCAGCGTCAACTCTCTGGATTCAAATCCTCCTGAGGAATTCTGAATGACCGCCATCGTTTTCTCGCCGGTATAAATCACAGCTTCTTCGGGAATCGCAACCCCTTTCTTCATCACTGCAGACTTCAAAATCACATCGGCGTACATTTCCGGTTTTAGTTCACCGCCGGGATTGGGGAACTCCATACGCACTTTTAAAGTGCGTGATTTGGAATCCAGTATCGGATCAATAAAGGTCACTTTGCCCTTGAATTTTTTTCCCGGAAAATAGGAAAGGTTCATCTCCGCTTCCTGACCCAGCTTCATCCAGGGAATCTCGTATTCGTAGATATCCGCAATGAGCCAGATATTCGAGAGATCGGCAATCATGTATAAATTCATTCCGGGTTTGACGTGCATTCCCTGAAGAACATGCTTCTTAATAACAAAACCATTTACCGGCGAATGGATATGCATGGTTTTGCTGACTTTTTGATTTTTAATTAAGTCCGCAATCTGGTGCTCCGGCACATCGAACAACTCCAATCGCCTTAAGGTGGAATCGACCAGACTTTTCGCTCCACGGCTGATTTCCTGAAACGAACTGTCTTTGAGAGATTCCTGATACTTCAAAGCCAGAATCAATTCTTCCTGGGTAGTGACCAGTTCGGGACTATAAATTTCCAGAAGAGGATCGTTCTCCTTCACTTCCTGGCCAGTGAAGTCTGCATAGAGCTTGTCTATCCAGCCGCCAAATTTGGTATGAATATGAGTCACCAGTCGCTCATCATAAGTCAGGCGGCCGACGGTTCTTATTTCTCGGCTCAGGGATCGCTCTTCCACAATCTGGGTTTTGACCCCAATGTTTTGCACCATGGTCGGGTTAATAGATACGCCGGCACCCGCTTCATCTTCATAGACAGGAACCAAATCCATTCCCATCGGACTTTTGCCCGGTTTGTCGGAGGTAAAACCCGGAGTCATGGGAGCTTTCCAGTATTTGATTTTTCTCCCCGGTTTCTTTTTCATAGCCGTGCCAGCTGGCATAGCAGGTTTGGCTGATGGAGCATGAATCTTGTCTACCATTTCCACGGTTTTTCCATACATCCTGTTGGCAATGGGTTCCATCTTTTCCATTCCTACCTGCATCCATTTTTTGCCCTCATCGATCCATTGCGACATCACTTCCGGTCGGGTTCCGAATCCCAGCAGGAATACTCCTGCCAATAAGGCGCAAAACAAAAGGACACGCAGGATGCTCAACCCGGTTTTCTTTCTCAGCATGGCCGCAGGCTCTAACGAGAACAGGATTTCCTCTGTGCTCACATCTTTCGGGATCAAAGCACCGGAACTTTCTGGCCTTCGTTCGCTGTCCGCACGCAATTCTGAAGCCTGAGAAATTTTCTCAACGACGGCATCGCTCAACGGATCTCCCGGCCCTGTAGCTTCTTCCGGGTCCGGACGCTGGTCTTCATTTTTGTTATCTGTATCGCTCATCACTCGATTTCCATTTCAACAATCGGTTTGCGTTAAAACAAATTCTTCCCGGCACTCTGCTCAATGACCGCCAGGTTTTTTTCATAATCCGTCAACTCACGGTGATACCGGATCTGCCATTTGAACAACGTCACCTGATTATTCAGAAGAGTCAGGAAATCCACTTTGTCCACACTGTAACCGGCGAGCGCAGACTCAAGAGACTGCCGGGCCTGAGGAAGAATTCCCTGCTCAATCAACGCCAGCGTTTTGCCACCCTGCCGTTCCTTGTCAACCAGTTCCTTGATTTTCAGGAAGATCTGGTTTTTGGCTTTGTTATAGGTTTCACCAGCCATCTCCACCTTGTAAGTCGTTTCCAAAACACGGCGAGACTGTTTGGTCTTGTACCAGATAGGAATATTGATCCCGACCCAGGCCGAAACAAAATCCGGACGATCTATATTACGGGCCTCCTGCCTTTGGCCGTATTTAAGTCCGACATTGAAGTTAGGATAGTATTCCTTCTCCGCCAGCTTTTTAGATGTCCCATAACGCTCTTTGAGGGAACGGATTTTAGATAGCAAAGGACGATGCTTCTCCGCGATGACCTGGAGTCCCGGTACAGTAAAAATAAAATCCGTCTTGGCAATACCATGTGGAATCGTCAAGGTCTCTTGGGGCAGGAGGTTCATCAGGGAATTCAACCGCGCCTTTTCGATCCCCGCTAATTTTTGAAACTCAATCAGTTGTTCCATAATTTTGGTCAGTTCCACCTGGGCCTTGAGCACATCCTGTTGCAGACCTTTGCCCACCGAATATTTTGACTCGGCAATGGTGACAAACTGTTCCAGGAGCGTTTTGTTTTCCCGGGTGATGTTCGTCGCCGCCAAAACAAAACACAGCTCATAAAAAGCCAGTTTCACATCACGGGTGATGGACAACCTGGCTTCCTCCAGATCCTGTTGGGTGATGGCTATATTTTTTTCCGCGATTTCCGCCTTGAGTCCCAGCTTTCCGGGATAAGGCAGTTTTTGCGAGAGAGAGAACTGTTTTTGCGTCACAGCCTCCTGAGATAAATCAAACGTATCAACCGGCAAATTCATCAACTGAAATTGCAGAATCGGATCGTCCAGGGAACTCACTTGGGAAGGAACTTCCTGAGCCGCCTTGATTCGATGTTGAAACGCTTTGATCGCAGGGTTATTTTTCAGAGCTGTCTCAATAAAGCCCTGAAGAACAGATTTAAATGTATTTTCTTGTGCGCCAACTAAACCGGGAAACACCAGCATCAGCGTTCCCATGAATATAAGGATCCGAATGGATTTCATGACCGCCTCTTCCAATTATATGGAGTTGATCTTTCTCCAACCTCAAACCAAGCAAAGGCTCAATATTAGCCAAATTGGGCTAACAAGGGGATGGAGCAACTAAAACAAATTGGAAAAGTTATTGCGGGGGATGATCAAAAGGTAAGGGGACCGGAATGGGCATAGACGCTGGAACTCCATCCGGGCAAGCGGAGAAGAAATACTCAGCCTGCACACCTGAAAGTTCAGGCACACTGATGAGGCAACATTTTTCACAAACCGTCTGGGCATTGCATTCGTCCATTTGGAGCGGCATGGCAATGGAGGCGGAAGATGTGAATAAAAAGCCCACAGCCAGCAAAACGGCAATCAGCAAGCGCTTCTTATTGTTGTGTGAAAAAGCTTTCATAATAGTCTCATCGGTTGCATACACTCAAATATAAGCCTTTTTGCATGCTTTGTCTATAAAGGCCTCCAATTTTTGCATCTCGATTATGCCTCGGTGGGAAAACTAACAAAAAAAGTGGTCCCCTTTCCCACTTCTGATTCTAAGGTAATGGTCCCATTCATGGCTTCCACCAGGCTTTTGGTAATCGACAAACCAATTCCGGTTCCCTCAATAGTCGGGTCGGGGTTTTCCAATCTACTGAAGGGGTCAAAAATCAATTCATACTTGTCAGGTGGAATACCGTACCCCGTATCCCTAACACTTATCTTCAATTCAGAACCCCCATTGGTCTCACAGCCAATAAAAACAGAACCATTTTCTTTGTTATATTTGATAGCGTTTGAAAGTAGGTTCAACATTACCTGATGAAAACGAAGCTTATCAGCAACAAATGAAAAATCTTCTTTAAGGGGCATCTTACTTTCTATGGTAATTCCTCTTTGCTGAGCCGAAGGGGATATTGACATTATCAGGTCATTCACCAGAGGTTTCAGAGATAATTTTTCTTTTTTTATTTTTGCTTCGCCTTCTTCAATTGCCGCCAAGTCCAGAACTTCATTAATCAAATTCAACAAATGTTCTCCCGCGCCCAGGATGCGCTTGACATTGTCTCTTTGCAACTGAGTCAAGTTTCCCTCCTGACCCAGCTCCAGCAACTGAGCAAAACCGAGTACTGCATTCATGGGTGTACGGAGTTCATGACTCATTCTAGACAAAAATTCGGATTTGGCACGATTGGCATCTTCGGCCTCTTCTTTGGATTCCCTCAGCTCTGAGGTTCGCTTCTCGACTAGAACCTCTAAAGAGCTATTTTGTTGAACGATCCTTTGAATCAAGATTTGGAACGACTCCGCTAATATTCCAGTCTCGTCATCTGAGCCAATTACTTCTGGCATATTAACTTCTATTTGATCCAGTTTTTCTTTTTGAATTTGACGGGTCCACTCTGAAAGCTTATGGATTGGGCCAGTAATTTTCTTTGCAACCTGTCCCAAAAAAACCAACGAAAAACCTAGAGCTAGAACCAAAAACCATATTTCATATTTTTGCAAACGATCAACTATTGAATAAACACTTTTCTCTTCAACAGCCAGAGTAAGGTTTGAGCCCAGTTTCTGGATGGGGGAAGTAAAAACAACCCAACCAGGCATATTTTTGTCGAGCAGTTTTTTTTGCATATCCGGACTAATACTTTCTGATCCAGCAACGGTTTTCTTCCCACCCGCCATCATCAAATAAAGCATTTTAAAATCGTTCGGGCGATCAAATACATGCCTGAGCAAATGATCAATGGGCGTATACAGGCAAACAAAACCTTCAATCCGACCAGAATATCGCAAAATTTTTATCGATTGCAATATCCACTCTCCTGACTCGGACTCAGCCAGCCTAAACATTGTTTCCTGTGTATCAGAAGGAGATATTCCCTGGAGCAAAAAATCAAACTTTTCAACACGCTTCCCTTTTACTACTCGAAGAACAATATCGTTCTGAATAGTGGCAAGAAAACTTTCACGGTATTGAGGTTTTGCCTGCTGTATCCTGACGAAAAACTTTTCAAGCGCGGATTCTGCCTCCAGCATCCCATCACCATCATCAAAGTATCTTGATGTGAAATAGTCCTCCAGTGCCTTATGAGAGCTTATAACGGCAAGGTCTTCATGGATGTCCAGCAGAAAACCGTCAACCATTTGCAAGTAATTGACGGTATTATTTTTCAGCCTGAGGTCCAACCCGGACCTGATTTCATCATTCACCAGGCTTCCAAACATCCACCCCTGAACTGATAACAGGAGAAGAATCAGGAATGCGCCACTGAAAACAATTTTTTTCCAGATAGTCATAAAAGGAAAACCATGTATTTATGGGATTTTGAATTCCGGGAATATTTTTTTCCACAGAGGAACCAGCGCTTTCCCTTCTTCAAGGTTCACTGTTCCCTGCCTTGATATTATTTCTTGTCCCTCCACCCCCCTGATAAAATCTATGAACATTTTCACTTCAGGTTTGGGCTCAACCTTTGAAGTCGTTATAAATAATGGTCGGAACAGAGGGAACTTTCCTGATGCTATATTTTCTTTGGAAGGGTAAATACCGTCTATAGATAAAATTTTCAAGTCCCTCCTTTTAGCGGAACTTATTCCGCTCAAGCCAAAAGAACGGAGTGAGGCTTCAATTTTTCGTTCAAGCGAACCTGTCGACTTGAACAACAACGAACGCCCTTTAAATTTGTAGTTCGGATCATTAAACAAAAGTCTTCTTGCCATGACCCCTACTCCAGATTCATTGCCTTCTCGTGTGCAAAGGATAATTTTTCCTGAACCTGCCCACCCAACATCTTCCCAACTCTTTAGCTCGCCATTCAAAATTGCTTTAGCGTTCTTTACAGAAAGAGTCTTTATCGGGTTATTCTGATTAACAACGGGAACCAAAGCATCCCACCCTACATGGACGAATCTGGCATTAATTTCCTGAGGGTGGATATTACCATTTGGCAAAATCAACCATGGCCTGCAACTGCCTCCCAAATCGGTAGTCCCTGCGGATACCGAACGAATTCCTTTGGTTGCCCCTCCTCCTGACAGCCTGATTTTCATCCCCGTCTTCTTCTCAAAAGCATCTGCCACCTCATTCATGAAGGCATGTTTCGTAATGCCACATCCTGTCCAGGAAAGGTCTTTTGCAGTAGCGGGAATTGCCAAAACAAAATAAATAAAAATCAGCCAACATGAAATTGCTTTATTCATGATAAAAAAGCCCAGTCTAGAAGGGGTTTTAATTATATTCCCTATAAATTCTGCTTGGGTTTGGCATAAATTGCAATATTTATTAACCACCTTTTTTTGCCCTGCTTATAGGCATTTATTCATTGGGATTCACAGCACGGGTGTAATAAAATAGAAGATAGACAAATTTTCCCCATATATATATGGAACCCAATTCAAAAATCCACAGCTTTCTAAACCGGATTCAGGCCAAATGGAACCGGGTTCTTATCATTCAGGTCGCCTATGCAGGTGCAACGGTTTTAGCCGGGTGCGCCCTGGCAACAGATCTGTATTTTCATTTTCGAACCTCACACCCGGCATTGAGCTACGGCTTATCTGGATTGATCATCCTGTTGCTGGGCTGGGGCCTCTACTCCACTCGTGGGTTTTCCAGAATAAACCGGGACCAGGCCGCGCTTCTGGCTGAAAAAAAATACCCGGAGTTGAACAATTCCCTGATCAATGCCGCACAACTGGAACACCACTTAACCGACGATCAGGGAAACAAACCGCTGTTCTCCCTTGCTTTCATCCGCAAACATCTTGAGCGCACCCAATCCGCCATCCAGAACCTCGACCCGGATTCGGTAGTCGACTGTCAAAGAGTTGTTCCGGCACGTAACTTGTTTCTCGTTGCGCTACTAGTGTTCGCCACCACTAGCTGGGCATTGCCCAGTTTCTGGCAACAGACAGAAGAGCTGGCCCAAACCCAGGCTATCGCAGATAAAAAGCAGGGGGACCCCAAACAGGCCAACCGCCAACTCGAATATCATATTGAAGACCTCTCCCTGACGTTGGCGTTTCCCGCATACACCCAATTAAAGAAGAAAACCGTTTTCCCTTCAGATGGCTCCATCAAAGCTTTGCCCGGAACCGAAGTTAAAATCAAAGGCACAAGCAACCATCCTGCCGATGGAGTGGAACTGGTGGTGAATAACCGTGACACCTTTATGATGGAACTGAGAGACTCCAAAAATCTGGAAGGCTCTTTGATACTGCGCGAAAAAGGCCATTACCAATTCAAAATGAAGCAGGATGGGCAAAAGATCCTTCTGCCAGAAAAATATCCCATTGAGCTTGAGCAGGACAAGTCACCACAAGTGATACTGTTTCCGGTCAATCCCAAGCCGGTCTATTATGAAACCGACACGGTACAAATGTTTTATGAAGCTCACGATGATTTTGGCATCCGGCAAATTGACCTGATTGCCCAGATCAACAAAACCACCCTGAAAAAAAGTATCAAAAGCTTCAAGCAGTCGGCAAAGGATTCAACGGGGAATTTCAACTGGAGCCTCTCCCTGGAAAACCTTCAACAGGGAGATGAAGTCCAGTATTTTTTAGAGGTTAAGGACAACGATAACGTTACCGGCCCGAACTCCGGACAGTCAGAAATTTACCGTTTCACTATATTCGACAGCAGAAAAGAGCGTGAAAACCTGGTGCGTCTGCAGGAAGAGTTGTCAGAAAAAATGATTGCCCTGCTGGCAAATGGCCTCGTTGAAGGAGAGGTCCTGAAAACCTCCGACACGATGTATGGAAAAAAGATTCTTGCCTCACACGCAGATGCGCTGATTGACATTATTGGTCTTGCCCAGCGCATCAAAGAGCAAGCCAGGGATTTTGATTATTTTCCCCGCCCTTACCTCACCCTTTTAAACAGTATCATTAGCGGATTGGCCACTATCCGCGAAGAACAGATTGACGCCATCAATAAAATACAGAAGACGATATTGAAACCCACCCCGGTGAGCTTCGGTATGGATTCTGTCGAAATGCTCAACGACAAAATGGTCGCCAGTTTGGAGCAGAGCATCCTTTACCTGATCAAGATGACCAATCGTCAGAAAATGGACCAGGTCATGGACCTTGAAAACCAATTGTCCAAATTAACCGAAGCCCTACAGGAAGAGTTTGAGAATATCCGCAATAAAAAATCTCCGCTGACCCCCGACAAACTCCGGGCTCAACTGGATAAAATCCAACAAACCCTGCAACAAATGATGGATAAGCTTTCTCAGCAGAATCAAGCCATGCCGGATGAATTCCTCAATTCCAAGGCCTATAAAAACCTGAACATGGAAGACACCCTGGCTTCGCTGGAGAAAATCAAGGATCTTGCCAGCCAGGGGAAAATGGATGAAGCGATGGAAGAACTCAAAAAGGTTCTTGAGGATATGAGAAAGTTCGCGAACCAGTTGGATCAAGCAAAATCATCCATGGAGTCCATGGTAGACAACCAGATGCTCGAGCAAATCAATGAATCCGTGGCGAAACTTGAAAGCCTGGAGAAAAGACAAAAAGAGGTTCTTCAGGAGACCTCGGAAATCAATCAGAAACTGCGCGCAAATCAGGCCCGGCAATTTGATTCCTTAATTAAGAATTTCTTTGATGAATTAAAAAAAGATGTGCAAGCCATCCAAAACCTCCTGGAAGAAGATTCAAAATATCTTGATGAGCACAAAGCCATGATCAAGATGCGCGAACTGGTGCAAGAAGAAACAAAAATCAGGCAGAAGATAAAATCTCTTGGCCAAAAAACCATCGACTCCAGTCTGAATGATGATTTGGGAAACAACTTCAAGGCGTTGAATGAAACCCGCAGGGAATTATCCAAAACTGTCGGTGAAATAGACAACCTGCGAACCCGAGGCTTTCAGGAGTTCAAGCAAAACCTTCCTCTCATTGAGAAAAAATATGAGACCTTGAACGAGTTGACCGAACTAAACGATTTGAACGAGTTCAACGTACTTTTCAAAAACACATATCCTGAAATATTCCGCTGGCAGGGAAATATGCGGAGCACCCGAAACCAGAGGGCAGATATCGGTGACCGACTGAGTCAGGACCTGAGAGAAGTCACCCGGCTGAACGCGGAGATTTCGAAAAAACTGGGTTCCCTGAAACGCTCTATTGAAAAAAACAGCCAGTCACTCCTTACCGACAAGGAGAAAAGTAAACTGAGCAAACTGGCTAGCCAGGAAAAAGAAATGAGCAAGCAGGCCAAAGAGATGAGGGATTTGTTTAATAAAATGAATAAAGAAAACCCTCTGCTACCACCCGCCCTGTCGCAGAACATGGGCGATGCAAAAAGAAACCTTAAAAACGCCCAGGATCGGTTGCAGGCCCAACAGGTGCAACGGGGTATCGACTCCGAGAACAAGGCTTTGAAGTCCCTTCAGGCAACCAAGAAACTTTTAAACGAAATCAAAAATTCTGGCAGTCAGTCTAAGCAGGGCAACAAAGGGACCCCACTCAGACTGGGGACGGGAAGCCGGAGGGACCCCCGGCGTGGTGGCTCCCCCCGCATGCAAAAAGAACAGGTACTTCTTCCATCCGAAGACCAATACAAAGTTCCCCGCGCTTTCCGCGAAGAAATTCTGGATGCCATGAAGAAACAAACCCCAAAAAATTACGAACGCCTGGTTAACGAGTACTACAAGGAGCTGGTGCAGTGAAAAAAATTTCCAACATCCTATTAGTACTTGTTCTGGTCTTTGCGGGAAGTCAAAACAGTTTTGCCTCGCTCCCGGTTTCCGATGAAGTTTACCGTGGTTATCAACTCGTACAGGATTGGGATATTGCCTCCGCAGAAAAACTCTCAAAGCAACTTTTAAAAAAATATCCTGACTCCGGAGACGCCCATTTTCTCCAAGCCCGGATTGAGTTCATGAAAGGGAATTATGAGCGGTCCTGGGATATTCTTCGTCAGGTTGGAGACAACTTTAAAGAGGTCAAGGAATTCAAAAACCATGTCGATGCCACCCGCAGGGCTTCCAGAAATTTCATCTCGCGGGAAACCGAACATTTCATCTTTCGTTTCGAGGAAGGGCCTGACGAAGTCCTGATTCATTATGCAGAGAAAGCCATGGAGGCCTCCTATCAGGTTCTGGGAAAAATTTTAAATTATTATCCGGAAGAAAAAGTACTGGTGGAATTTTATTCGGACCGAGGACCGTTCTCAAAAATTTCACCGTTGACACTCAAGGACATTCTCACTTCAGGAACCGTAGCACTTTGCAAATACAACCGCATTATGATGATATCTCCCGGCTCGCTGGCACGGGGATTCAATTGGCTGGACACCTTGAGCCACGAATACGTTCATTATCTGTTAACTAAAAAAAGCCGCAACCACCTGCCCCTCTGGATGCATGAAGGTATTGCGAAATATCTGGAGACCCAATGGCGCGGTGAGAATCAATACCTTTCTCCCATCATGGAGACAGTACTTTTCAATGCTTTAAAAAATGATTACCGGGTACCGCTCGAAGCCATGATGCCCTCTCTCGCAAAACTGAAAACTGCCGAGGATGTTCAACTGGCTTATGCGGAAGTGTCTTCCATGATGGAGTACCTTGCATCGCTGAAAGGGAATACCGTTTTCCCTCGTATATTGGAAGACCTTGCTTCCGAAGGGGCGGGGATGAAAAGTACGGAGTTTGAAAACATCTTTATGAAACATGTTGGGCAGGATTTAGCAGAATTCCAAAAAAGCTGGGAAAGCTGGGCCAAAAAACTGGAGCTTAAAAATATTCCTGGAATCGAAACCCTGCCCCCAGAATTCAAAAACAGGCAGGGACCGGAAAAGCCGGAGTACAAACAACTGAAGTCCCGGGAAGCCCGAAACCTTACATTCCTGGGCGATATTCTTAAATCAAGAGACCATTTTAAAGCCGCCATCATTGAATACAAAAAAGCACTGGCTGAATCGTCCACCCATTCCCCGGTTTTATTCAACAAGCTTGCGGGAACCTACCTGCAAACGCACAAATACCATGAAGCAGAAATTTTATTAAAGAAGAGTCTGACGTTTTTCCCGGATTTTCACACGACGCTCACGAATATGGGAGAATTGCATTTTTCCAATCAAGAATATGAAACAGCCCGTGTGTATTTCGAAAAAGCGGTGCATATCAACCCTTTCAATCCTTTCGCGCATATGCGACTGATCCATGTTTATGGTAAGTTGGGGTTGGTCAGGGAAAAAGAACTGCAAACCCGGCAGTTCAACTATATAGATTGATCAGGGAGATTGTTCATGAAAGATTTGCAACTAGTGCAGGAACTTTTAAAGGCAAAGAACGAAGTCGTTCAGGAAATCCATAAAACCATTGTGGGTCAGGACAAAGTGATTGAGGATCTTTTGATCGCTTTATTCTGCAAAGGACACTGTCTATTTGTGGGCGTACCGGGCCTGGCCAAAACCCTTTTAGTCAACACCCTGTCTCAGGCTCTCAGCCTGGGGTTCAGCCGCATCCAGTTTACTCCCGACCTGATGCCATCGGATATTACCGGCACCGAAATCTTGCACGAAGACCCCGTAACGGGGAAAAGAGTATTCCAGTTTATCAAGGGACCGGTCTTTTCCAATATTATCCTGGCAGATGAAATCAACCGCACCCCGCCCAAAACCCAGGCGGCCCTGCTACAAGCCATGCAGGAAAAAAAGGTGACGGTTGGCGGAAACACCTACACCCTTGATCAACCTTTTCTGGTTTTCGCCACGCAGAATCCCATAGAGCACGAGGGGACCTATCCCCTACCCGAGGCCCAGCTTGACCGGTTCATGTTCATCATCAATGTTTCCTACCCCAGCAAAGAAGATGAAATTAATGTTGCCCTGTCCACGACCTCCGGGCAGTCGCCCGATTTAAAAGCCGTACTCAATGCTGAACAGGTCGTAGCGTTTCAAAACCTGGTACCGCAAGTCCCGGTTTCCGAGCATGTCGCGAAATATGCGGTAGAACTGGTCCAAAGCACCCGACCGCATCAAAATGGAAGCACGCCAGATTTCGTTCGGGAATGGATTGACTGGGGGGCCGGGCCGCGTGCCTCACAGTATCTGATTCTGGGAGCCAAGGCCAAAGCTCTGATGGACAATAGATTTGCCGCTACCATTGAAGATGTCCGGGCGGTTTGCCGTCAGGTTCTGGAACACCGTATCATTCTCAACTTCAAGGCCGAGGCGGAGAATATTAAAGTCGCAGATATGATCGAGAAACTGCTCAAAACAATTCCGGCGTAGCCGCCGGCCAGCGTGACGCTGGACTCGATGAACCATTGCTCTCTGCCTCCCTCGTTAGAGGGTGGCTTTCCAGTTGACTTCAAGCTTGAGCGGGTTTCCGGATCTACTCTGATAATTCACATAGCCATTTTTCTCGCCGAACAGAAATAAATCCCGGGTAATTTCTACATCCTGTTTGCAGTACTGGATAATTTTACTGATCTTTCCTTCCTTGTACCATTGAAGGGAGACCAATCCATCTGCGGATTTTTCAGCATTGAGCGTGTGCTGTGCCAAATGGTTGAGGCTCAGACGAAAACCCAACTGCTTTTTGACATCCACAAGCATATCGAAGGTGTTTATTTCCTGCAGATCGAAATCGGAATACGGTTGAAGAACCGTGTAGTCAAAACCAATGATGTTGAATCCCACTGCCAGGTCAGCAGTACGGAGTTTGTCTACCAATTGGCGGGCATCTTTTTCCTCATAAGTGAAAAATTCCTGGTCCAGGCTGTCCCAAACTACTCCGACAGCCAGGCCCATTTTATGGATATTGCCCCAGCCCCCCACATCTTCAGCACTTTTCTGGGTTTCCAGGTCGAAATACTGCACACGCGGACCTGAGGCCACTTTCACAGGTTTTTGGGCCTCCTGATCCTCTGTTTCTCCGAAAAGTCCTAGTTGTTCCGACATATTTCTCGCAATTTTTGATGGAAAATTGTCCTTAATTTAGCATTCTCGCCTCCCAAATCAACGTTTTTTTATAAACATACAGATTTAAAGGAGTTAAGCCCCGTTTAATCAGTCTCTTTGTTCAGAAAATCCACCTGCTTTGGTATGAAATTTAGACCCTTAAAATGATTAAAGTTTATATTTTTACAGGCCGATAAATCTAGAGATAGGATTCGTGCGCAACCTCGAATTTAACTGCCAAAGAAAGGTCCCCCCAAGTGGCTCAAGCTGCAATTTTTGGAATCAACTCCAACCTCGATACCGGGGGCATTATCGACAACCTGGTATCCCTCCAGCGTACCCCGATTAATCTGGTTGAAGCCAAGCGGGCTTTGGAAGAAGCAAAGCTTCTGACCTTTCAGGACCTGAAGGGTCGACTGCAAACTTTCAAAAGCGTGGTCAACACTCTCAACACGGAAGCCAAATTTTTATCCACTCAAAGTAATTTTTCTAACAATAATTCCAGCGATACAAATTCGGTAGCCAGTTTAAGCACGAGTAGCGAAGCTACATCAGGGACTTTTTCCTTAACAGTCAACAATCTGGCCAACGAAACAAAACTGATTTCAGATGGTTTTTCGTCTACCAGCGGTGCCGTTACCCAGGGAACATTCACTATAGTGGCAGGAGCAGCCTCCGCAACCATTACCATAGACTCCACGAATGATACAGCCGATGGGCTGAGACTTGCTATCAACAATTCCGGGATAAATGCACAGGCAACCTTTCTTAACGATGGTAGTGACACCAATCCTGTTCGCCTTGTTTTATCCGGAACGCAGACAGGAACAGATAATGCTGTCAGTGTCTCTGGCTCCCTTGTCACTTTTACAGAAACCCAGGCCGCTCAAGACGCAAGCCTTGTTCTCGATGGAGTTGCTATTACCAAATCCACTAACACAGTCACCGATATCATAACCGGGACAATTATCACTTTAGAGTCCGCCGGTTCCGGAACCATTACCCAGAGTTCGGACACCGACACGATCAAAGGAAAAATCCAGGCTTACGTAGATGGTTTCAACGAATTGATGGTGCACTTGGATGACCTGTTATCTTTGAATACGGACACCGGAGAAACGAGTGTTTTGTTTGCCAACTTCGCGGTTCAGAACCTGCAACAAAAGCTTCGCGAAACTGCCAGTCAGGAAATATTGGGAGTGAGCGGAGATTTTCAGTATCTCTCACAAATCGGAGTTCGCACACTAAGCGATGGCACCCTCTCCATTGACGATGGGGATTTGACCGATGCCATGGCCGAAGATATTACCAACGTTAGCGAATTATTTTCCAGTAGTGGTAGCACCTCAAGTTCTGCAGTGACTTTTATCGGGTTCACCACCGAAACCGCATCAGGTGGCTACGATATCCAGGTTTCTGGTGGAGTGCCACAGTTAGCCACATCCGGTTCCACCACTTTTGTCGATGCTACAGGGTCAGGAAACTTTTATGCAGGAGCGGACGGAACAGATGCAGAGGGGTTGAACTTTAGAGTCTCCAGCCTCACCGATGGCGACTATGGAACAATCACTTTAACCCTTGGCGTGGCAGCACTCACCAATCGTATTCTCGCCAACCTGACTGACTCATCCCTGGATGGTCCTCTGGAAGCAGAAATCGATACCGCGACAGAAACCATTGCAGACTATGACGAGACCATTATCGATTTGGAAGAACGGCTGGTATTGTTTGAAGAAGACCTGAGAGAAAAGTTTACCAATCTCGAAGTTTTATTGGGGCGATTAAACTCCCAAAGAGACGCCTTTGATCAATCCATTGATGGCATCAGAGCCTTATTCAGTGGTGGTGGTTAATAAAAATCAATCTGAACAACCCGGGAAATAAAATAGCATGGGTCCATCAAGATATCATAATCAATACCGCAAAAACGAAATCTCGACCTCCAGTCAAGGTCGCCTCATTCTCATGATGTATGAAGGAGCCATCAAATTTACCACCATGGCTTTGCAAAGCATTGAGAAGGGCGATATCGCCGGACAGGGAAAATATATCAACAAAACGCACGATATCATCAACGAACTCTCACTGGCTCTGGATTTAAAAAAAGGGGGGGAAGTGGCTGGGCGCCTGGAATCCTTATATCAATTTATACTCAGCCAGTTGACACTGGCGAATATCAAGTCCGACCAGCAAGCCCTGAAAACTGTCATAAATATACTGGGCCCACTTAGCGAAGCATGGGAGCAATTGTACAACGCGTCCACCAATACAGGGCAAGGCGACCACCAGCCCCCAAAAAATATCGCATCAAAATGCTAGAACTCAGAGAAACTAACTAACCCTCCATCTTGCTATTGAGGTAATCAGCATATTTTTGATCCACCCCGAGAATGTGTTTCATCAACCAGTTTTTCAGAAAAGATAACAGTTCATGACTGATATCCTCCCCTCCCTGATACCGGCCGACATAGTCCCCCACTTGCGCAAGTAGCGTCTTATGCTTTTCCTTCTTTTTCATAGACCAATCCGGCAAAAACCATCAAGCACAACAATTTACATCTAGCTTCTATCTACTCTCGCCTCGACTCTAAGTAAAGACAAAAATCAGGTCCAATTATTCCACAAGCGACGTAAACTTGATGTGAGAACTTTGTGAGTTCTTTGCGCAATATGCTCTTCCTTGGCTCGTGCTTGTCTCAGAGCTAATAGGGGGCAACATAATATCATTCTAATTCGGTTTAGAGATTTAACCCGCCCCACCCCTTTTTTTATTTAATCCGCGATGCGATTTTTCAGGGGAAAGCCGCTTTACCAAGGTTTTCGGGTTTTCTATTATTTTTTGACAAGCGCCTTTTTCCTATGCTAAAAATGCGCACACTTTTTCAATACTTATCAAAAGAAATCCATGAAGATTCACGAGTATCAAGCCAAAGAGATTTTGAGGAAATATAATGTTCCTGTGCCTAACGGAATTCTGGTTTCTAAAAAATCAGAGGCTGCTCAAGCCGCTAAAAAGATAGGCACCAGTGTAGTAGTGGTCAAAGCCCAGATTCATGCGGGTGGACGAGGTAAAGGCGGCGGTGTCAAACTGGCAAAAAGTCCGCAAGAAGCCGAAAAACATGCTGGCAATATTCTGGGCATGACTCTCGTCACTCCCCAAACCGGTGCTGAAGGTCGGCTGGTAAAAAAAGTGCTGATTGAAGAAGGCATGTCCATCGCCAAAGAGTTATATATGGGCATTCTTGTCGACCGGGAAACCAGCCAGGTTCTCATCATGGCCAGTGAAGCGGGCGGAATGGAAATTGAGGAAGTTGCCGCAGACACCCCTGAAAAAATCATTAAAGAAACGGTGGACCCGGTGATCGGAGTTCAACCTTATCTGGCCCGTAAAATAGCCTTCGCCCTGAACATAAAAGGTGCGGCGTTAAAGGCCGTCATTCCTTTCATCATTAATCTCTACGACGCGTTTGTAAAAGAAGACTGCTCCATGCTGGAGATCAATCCTCTTGTCATCACTTCTGATGACAGGGTTCTGGCTCTGGACGCGAAGGTCGACATTGACGACAACGCAATGTATCGCCATAAAGACACTCAGGAGTTTCGGGACCTGGATGAAGAAGATCCTTCAGAAGTGGATGCCAGCAAATTCAACCTGAACTATATCAAGTTGGATGGAAATATTGGCTGTATGGTTAACGGAGCGGGTCTGGCAATGGGAACGATGGATATTATTAAATTATCTGGCGGAGAACCAGCTAACTTCCTTGATGTCGGCGGTGGAGCCGATGAAGAGATGATTGAAAATGGCTTCCGCATCATCCTTTCCGATTCAGCTGTAAAGGGAATCTTCATCAATATATTCGGTGGCATTCTTCGCTGTGACATTCTTGCCCGGGGCGTAGTCGCCGCAACAAAAAAACTACATATTAAAATCCCGGTAGTGGTACGCATGGAAGGTACCAATATGGAAGAAGGTCATCAAATTCTTAAAGACTCCGGCCTGAACTTCGCCATCGG
>ENA-OREN01000911-OREN01000911.1-marine-metagenome-genome-assembly--contig:-NODE-911-length-38163-cov-5.740876_pt1 | contig 38163 bp, 32 predicted proteins | sample MGYA00248624_ERZ508555 | MGnify/ENA primary metagenome ERZ508555 (study PRJEB26222, sample SAMN06267773) | marine metagenome | isolation source: Saanich Inlet, British Columbia, Canada | place... | reverse complement strand
GGCCGCCAGTGGATGGGCCTGTGTCCGTTCCACGGTGAGAAGTCGCCGTCGTTCTCGGTAAACCAGGAAAAGGGCGTGTACTACTGCTTCGGATGCCAGGTCAGCGGAGACGCCATTGACTTCGTCAGGGAGATGGAGAACCTGGACTTTGCCGGAGCCGTCGAGTACCTGGCCGGACGAGCCGGGGTGACGCTGCGTTACACCGACCGTAACGAAGGGAAGGCCCACAGCCGCCGCAGGCATCTCACAGAGGCAATCGGAACGGCCGTTGCCTTCTACCACGACCTCCTCCTCAACGACCCTGCTGCGCGACCGGCCCGCGAGTACCTCAAGGCCCGGGGTTTTGACGGAGATGTGGCCCGGCGCTTTTCGATCGGCTGGGCTCCCGACGACTGGTCACAGCTCGCCACGCACCTGCAACTCTCAGATTCGGATCTGAAGGCGTCGGGCCTGGGTGGCATCAACAAGCGGGGAGGCCAGTACGACGCCTTCAGGGCCAGGATCATGTTTCCGATCTTCGACGAGCGGGACAACTCTGTTGGATTCGGGGGCCGCAAGCTTCCCGACGGGGAGGGCCCCAAGTACAAGAACACCTCTGACGCCGCCGAGACCTACTCCAAGAGCCGGGTCCTGTACGGCCTGAACTGGGCCAAGACCGAGGCCGGACGGACAGACGAGATCATCGTCTGCGAGGGCTACACCGATGTGATCGGCTTCCATCTGGCCGGCATCGAGCGGGCTGTAGCCACCTGCGGCACGGCCATGACACCTGACCACGCCCGCAAGTTGGCCCGGTTCGCTCCCAGGGTGGTCCTGGCCTTTGACGCCGACGGAGCCGGGCAGTCGGCGGCAGAGCGGGTTTACGAATGGGAAGAGGAGTTCGGCCTGCAGTTCGCAGTCGCCGATCTGCCCGCTGATTCCGACCCTGGAGACATGTTCCGCAGCGACCCCGACGGTCTCCGCAGGGCGGTCGAGGAGGCCCGGCCGTTTCTGGAGTTTCGCATCGACCGTGTTCTGGGGCGTGCCGACCTGACCACGGTGGAGGGCCGGGCCCACGCCGCTGAGGATGCGGCAGCCCTGGTCGCGCAGCATCCCAACGCCCTCGTGCGCGACCAGTACATGGTCAGCATCGCCGACAGGTGCCTCCTGGATGTAGAGCAACTGCGTCAACGATCCCAGAGGCGAAAGGCCGTTGCCAGCAGGGGATCCACCCAGAAGCGGGGCCAGGCAACGGAGGCGGAACCTGTCCGACTTCCGGAGAGGCTGACTCCAGAGACCCAGGCTCTCAGGCTCCTGGCGCATCGGCCAGACGAAATCGCTGCATGCCTGTCGGAGATCCTGTTCGCAGATCCGACTTCGCGTGCCGTCTATCGGGCACTCAGCGCAGAAGGTGAGGCCCATGCGGCCGTGTCGGCCCTCAACGCTGAGTCCGGCGGAGCGACAGCTGCAGCCCTCCTGGCCAGGTTGGTAGTTGAGGATGCCGGTGACGACCAGCCCGTCGGCGTGCTCAGTCGGCTGCTGTCGTTGGCGGCTGAACGTCTGGCTGTCGAGTTGGAGGCCGTTGCGCGTCGTGACGATGACCTGGGGACGTACCAGCCGGCAATTTCCTATCTCAGAACCCAGGTCATGGACCTGCGTGAACCGGGTACGGATATCACCGACCTCGAACCGTTGCTACGGTGGATTGTCGACTATCGGGAGGGGGGATCCAATGCCTGAGGCCGCCCCCGTGCCGCAGAGGTGGTCGGGAGTATCGGAGTTCGAGTTCGCCCGCCTGCTCCGTCACGGCAGGACCAAGGGCAGCCTCAGCCTGGATGAGATCATCGATGTCGTTCGCGACGCTGAGCTGACCCCAGGGTTGATTCTCGGCATTCGCAACGCCCTTGAGGCCGAGGGAATCGATTTCGACGAGACCGCCCTCGTCGACGATGACAGTGACTCCGAAGTTGTCCGCCTCAGCCGTGCCAGACTCGGCAACGGCAGGGGTCGCCACGAGACTGCTGGGCGTTCCGAACAGGGAACTGGCGGAGATTCGACCCGTCTCTACCTGCGGGAGATCGGCAAAGTTGCCCTGCTCACCGCAGCCGACGAGGTTGAGTTGGCTGAAGCCATCCTGGACGGGGCCGCCGCCGAGGTGGTGTTGGCCGACCTGGCGGTCAGCGGAGAGATCAAGAACCTCGAACGTCTGGAACTGGTTCGCCTGCGGCGACGTCAACGCAACGGTGAAATGGCCCGAGATCGCCTGACACGGGCGAACCTGCGCCTGGTCGTGTCAGTGGCAAAGAGGTACAAGGGCAGGGGATTGCCGCTGCAGGACCTCTTCCAGGAGGGAAACCTGGGCCTGATGCGAGCCGTCGAGAAGTTCGACGCCACCAAGGGATTCAAGTTCTCCACGTACGCCACCTGGTGGATTCGCCAGGCCATCACGCGTGCGATAGCGGACCAGTCCAGAACCATCCGCATCCCGGTTCACATGGTTGACGCCATGAACCGGGTGCTGCGGGCACAGCGGGACCTGTCCCAGGAACTGGAACGCCAGCCCACCACGGAGGAGATCGCCGACCGTGCCGTTGTCACCGATGACAAGGTCGAGGAACTCCTGAAGCTGGCGCGCGACCAGGACAACCCGCTGTCGCTGGACTCGCCTCTCGGCGAAGAGCAGGACTCCAGCCTCGCCGACCTGCTTCCGGACCTTGACGCTGAGATGCCAGCCGATGCGGCGACACGCCTGATGCTGGGTGACGCTGTCCTCGAAGCCCTGGCCGACCTTGATGACCGCGAGAAGGAGGTCGTCCGCATGCGGTTCGGCCTCGATGACGGTCAGCCTCGGACCCTCGAGGACGTCGGCCAGCACTTCGGCGTGACGCGGGAACGGGTACGCCAGATAGAGGCACGCACGATGGCAAAGTTGAGGCATCCGCTTCGCTCCTCCAAGCTTCGCGACTATCTCGACGACAACTGATCCATTGCCCGTGGGGCCGATGGCCGGACGGGCCCGCTGGTATCCTCTCCTTCGCTATCCGGGGTAGCTCAGCTGGCAGAGCGTCGGACTGTTAATCCGCAGGTCGTGGGTTCGATCCCCACCCCCGGAGCCAAATTCTCTTTAGGTAGGAGCGAAGGGCAAGGGGTAATCACAGGGATGGAGAACCCATTGCACTAGGCATCAGTAAATTCCTAGCCCCAGTACCCGCGGAGGACGCTCTCTGTAGCCTCTGGCGCAGGGCGCATGAAGCTCCTAGGGCTAAGCGATCTATATCTCAGACTCCCAGTCGGTGCATTCGATTAGTTCTCTGATCCGTCCCAGGAATGATGCTGCGTAGGCCCCGTCGAAGGCTCGGTGGTCCCAGGCCAGGGCGAGTATTCCAATGGAGCGAATCTTGATGGATTCGTTTCCCTCGGCGTCGGTTACCACTGCCGGTTTTCTGCTGACCCCGTCAGTAGACAAGATCGCTACTTGTGGCTGGTTGATAATGGGGAACTGCAACAGGGTGCCAAAGGGCCCCGCGTTGGTGATGGTGAAGGTCCCACCAGCCATGTCATCGGGAGCAAGTTTCATTGCATGAGCCCGTTCGGCTACGTGAACGATCTGACGCGCTAACTCGATGAGAGGCAACTCGTCAACTTCACGGATGACCGGAACTACTAATCCCTCGAAATCAAGGTCGACGGCTACTCCAACGTTGATCTCATCGTGGATCACCAAATCTGAGTCATTGACACTGGCGTTGATTCGTGGGAAGTCGGCAAGTGATCGGGCGACCGCGTGGATTATGAACGGAAGGTAGGTCAGGCTAAATCCCTCGCTTTCCTTCCACAGGGAACGATGGGCTCTTCGCACGGTCTCCACTGACTCATAGTCGACCTCCATTGCAGTCAAGACATGAGGGGAAGTTGCTTTCGAGGAGACCATGTGGCTGCCGATCCGACGACGGATACGAGATAGCCTCTCCCCGCCTGTCGGCTGAATGGGCTGGGGATCAGTCACACGCTTAGTTGAGGTCGAACAACCAGCGGAGGAAGCGGACGAGGTGAATGCGGGAGCGGATGGTCGTACAGCGATTTTTCCATCGAGTGTTCAGCTCGTGCATGAGAGGCCTGGTGGATGCCGCAGCGTCCGACCTGACGACGGCGGGCTCGTGTCCGAATCATTCTCCGGTAAGGCTAAGACATTAAGACGACCCGGGTCCGTTATGGTCGTCGCTGTGGAGAATTTCTCGCCGACTAATCCCAAGTGGTTGGCGGTCTCCCGGAGCGGGATCCGACTTCCGTATCGATTCCAACTGACTAGTTTTGGGAGTCATGTCTCATTCACTTGGACCGTTTGATGCACGGTCGTAGGACGCTCGAAGACTCCAAGCGAAGTGCCATCGTGAGTCTTGTTGAGTCGACTTTCTTGACTCGAGGTATTCGGTCGCACTCCGAGACGATCTCCTACCTAATAGAAGGGGCAGGAAGTCCTCGGCGGAATGCAAACGGGTACCAGTATTCAGGAGCAAACTGGTAGTGGGGGAGGTCAGCACGACAGGAAGAGGGGAGGAAGAGAAGGTCGATCTTGACCTGCTCCGAGGTGTCGAAAGGCGTGTTCTCTGGCTGGCCACTCGGATGATCGACTGGGCGAATCGACGCGAAGGTGCAAAGGTCAAGGTTGGTGGTCATCAAGCCTCTTGCGCCTCAATGGTTTCGATCATGACGGGGCTCTGGTTCTCGCACATTTCTGGTGCCGACAAAGTTTCAGTCAAGCCGCACGCCTCGCCCGTCTACCATGCCATCAAGTACCTAACCGGTGAGCTCGATAAGTCCTATCTCACCGAGTTGAGGCAGTTCAGGGGACTACAGGCCTATCCGTCTCGGACCAAGGACCCCGATGTTTCCGATTATTCGACGGGTTCAGTGGGCCTTGGGGCAGTAGCACCGCTCTTCTCGGCAGTAGCGCACCGTTACATCTCATACCACTTTGGCGAGCAGAATGAAACACGATTTATTGCGACAGTCGGTGATGCCGAACTTGACGAGGGAAACGTTTGGGAAGCAGTCTGCGATCCGATCACGAAGGAGCTCGGCAACTTTACGATGATTGTCGATCTCAATCGTCAGAGTCTTGATCGTGTAGTCCCGGGTATTGCGGCAAGCCGATTACAGGCCTTTTTTTCAGACGCAGGATGGCATGTGACTGAAGCAAAGTACGGTGCGAACCTGACTTCGGCCTTCTCACTTCCAGGTGGCGAGGCGCTTCGGATCCATATCGACTCGATGGCCAACGAGGCTTACCAGTCACTTTTCGCACTTGAGGGATCCACGTTACGGGAAGAGTTTCTCCGGGGTGCTGACTCCTCCGTCATAACCCTCACTAGTGATTTCGACGACTTGTCTCTAAAGGATCTCGTGACCGACCTAGGAGGCCACGACCTTGGATCGCTAGTTGAGACATTTCGCGAATGCGATGCCGAGGAGTCGCGGCCCAGTGTGGTGTTTGCCTACACGATCAAGGGTTGGGGCCTGCCGATGGCCGGCCACCCCCTCAATCATTCCGCGCTAATTACCCCGGAGCAGATTGATGTCCTCCGTGGGGATGCAGGCCTGACCATCGAGAATGAATGGGAGCGATTCCCGGCCGATTCTCCCGAGGGTCAGTTGTGCGAGGCAATCGGAGCCAGAATCAACAACACTGAAGTTCAACCGCGTCCGATTCTCCCGGTTCCGACATCGGTCGCGGCTCCGGCCGTCAAGGGCGAAATATCAACCCAACAGGCGTTCGGGCGCACGCTCGTCCGCTTAGCGCGAGTGGACGAGATCAGCGACCACATTGTGACAGCTTCGCCAGACGTTGCGATCTCAACCAATCTCGGTGGTTGGATAAATAAGGTTGGAGTCTTTTCGCATACGGAGAAGAACGACTCTGCTAGCCCTGACCAGTTGACCAAATGGATCTCATCCCCGGACGGACAGCATCTCGAACTTGCTATCTCCGAGATGAACCTCTTCTTGTTGTTGGGGCAGTTAGGCCTTAGCCACGACCATCATGGTCAGCACTTGTTACCGATAGGCACTGTTTACGACCCATTTGTCCTCAGGGGTTTGGACGCGCTGATCTACTCGCTCTACAACAACTCGCGATTCGTCATAGTTGGGACGCCCTCGGGTGTGACCCTCTCGCCCGAGGGGGGTGCTCACCAGTCGACAATCACAGCCTCGGTTGGCGCGGAACTTCCAGGCTTGGTGGCCGTCGAACCGGCATTTGCGACCGAAGTTGAATGGCTCTTATGCGACTCCCTGGATCAACTCTCACAAGCAGATGGGGAAAGCACCTATCTCAGGTTGAGCACCCTCCCGATTGATCAAACTCCGTTTGGATTGGCCGTCGATCGTTATGGACTCGAGGTTCTTCGAGATCTGGTGTTGAAGGGGGGCTACCGCCTCATAGATAAACCACCGACTGGACGGGTCGGGGTTACTCTCATCACAACCGGCGTGATGGTTCCCGAGGCCCTAGGTGCTGCCGCCGAACTTGAACAAGATGGAATCGACGCGACGGTTCTACACCTAACGAGTCCCGACCGGATCTACCGGAGTTGGAAGGCCGACCATTCGGCAACGCTGGATGGAGCACGCCCTGAACTGACGGCGAGTCATCTTCATCGTCTTATTCCGGAGACGGAACGGAGCCGTCCCATAGTCTCCGTCCACGATGCGGCGAGCCACTCACTCGCATGGATTGGGTCTGTTTTTGGAACATCTCAGATTCCGCTCGGTGTGGACCGGTTTGGCGAATCGGGAAGTGTGGAAGATCTTTATCGGGCAACTGGAATCTCTTCCACGCACATAGTTGCTGCAGCCCACCTTGCTATCGCAGGCAAGGCGGGTGCCGAACGCTAGGGACCGTAGGAACGACCCATTACTACTGTCTCGTCTTCGACCTAACTAGCACTATGCGAAGTTAACCGGCGGTTTCGGGGTTGGCTGCGTCTAGTTAGCTTTGAGCAGCTAGACCCTCCGGAGTTCGATTCCCAGTGCGGTGGTTGCTGCTTCGAGCTCTCTCCCCCGGAGCCCCGGGAGGAGGGCGGCGTGGTGGGTTGCTCCTGCCAGACACCAAGATTGGTAGGAAGTCTCGACACTTCCCGAATCGAATCGGAACATCCCGTTAGGCCCTTCCATCGCGTCGTGTTTGGAATCGATAATTGAGCCTTCAGCAATGATTAGTGCCCAACCCCCTTTTGCGGACGGGACCGGGGAGAGACTGGTTAGGGTCGCAGGACCCTGGACAATGTTGAAAGCGACGGCAACACCGGGGCCATGATTCCCCATGTAGTGGTTCTCGGGGGTGAGTTTGATTGGGCGCCCTGGATCGGCAATAGAGCGGTCGCCTTCACCCCCGTTCGCTACCAGCAGCCAATCGGAGGTCAGATCCAGTTGGTACAGCTCGCAGTAAAGCGCGGCTCCCGCGACTGCCTTGCCGAGGATTAGGGCAATTCCGGCTGGTAAATCCCCTGTACAGGCGAAATGCCGGTTTGCCTTTGCCATTTCGGTCACTGCGAGACAGGCAGTAATTCCTATTGCCGGATTGAATCGTAGGGCGGGCCCGTGGCAGTTGACAGCGCCTCCCAATGCGTTGTGTCTGTTGCAGAGTTGTTCGATGGCTAGGGAGAGTTGGACAGAGCGCTCAAGTACCTCTGGGTCCAGTGCAGTGGCATCGCAGCCTTCAACCGCTTTTTCACACCCGACTCGTAGCTCTTCGATTCCGATTCCAGAAAAACTCTCGTTGAGTTCCTCAATTTCTACTTGAACAACCGACACTCCGAGACTTTCCATTGCAACTGGGCTGGCTTCTACGTCCAAATAACCTGGGACTGGTTCACCGATGGAGATCAGAGGATTTGCCCTGACTGCCTTGGCACCCGCTAACCCGCGAAGGATTGCCCCAATCTGAGCCTGCAGGTCTCCGCTGCCAATATCACCGACGAGGGTAGTGAACTGTCGACCCTCGCGAACAAGGACATTGGTGAGCATGACCAAGCCAACGGGAAGACTCCGTCGTGTTGCTTGCTCGGTGTCGTAGTCGTCGGGGACCAACGCTGATTCCTGAGCCCCCAAAGCAATTACGAATGCGTCGGGAACACTTTGTAGGCCAATCCACCCGTAACTGGGGGGAGAAGCCATTGTGGGAGCAAAAACCACTGCGTCGATATCTGCCTTTGCGAAAGCCTTTGCTGCTATTTCTCCTGCTGCTTCTGAGTCGACTAGCCCTGGGTAGGTGACCTCGCCGTGAAGGCTCAGCAATGACCGGAGTTTTTCGCTGAAACGCTCCCGGCCTTTGCGGAATTCTGCCGGCATCGCATCATCGAATAATCCGAAGTACACCGAGAGAAGGCCGATCCTGAGTTGGTCACTATTCTCTTCCACAAGTGCTCCCTTGAGAGATCGGAATCGATTTCGTCACAACGAGTCCCCATGGCTCTGCAGGACTGAGTAGTTAGATCCAAGCCTGTGTCACACGAATGGAAAGCCCTGAGAAGGTGAAGGGCCTAGCGGCCGCTGGTGGCTGGTGGACAGGTTGAGTCCCTGACGATCAGGCTGGTGGGTAGGACCACATTTCGTAGGCGGTTGTTTGGATCGTTCATCAGGCCGAGAAGAAGGGATGCCGACAATTCGCCGATCTTTGTGGTGTCTCGTGCAATGACCGTGATTGGCGGGTCATGAAGTTCCGTCAGGGGGATGTCATCACATGCGATCAGTGCAATGTCTTTCCCTACTCTGAGGCCGCGATTCTTAAGGGCTCGCAGCACACCGACAAGGATGACGTTGCTACCACAGATCACGGCTGTGGGGGGGTCAGGGGATCCCAGCAGTTCAAGCAGAGTTGATGCACCGGCTGCAGCAGAAAAATCGACATGACGGCGAAGGTAGCGGTCGTGGTGGGCCCCAGCGGCCTCGAATGCGGAGTTGATGCCAGCAGCTCGATCCCTGCTCGGTCGGAGCGATTCTGGTCCAGTTATTAGAGCGATCCGTCGGTGCCCCAGTGCGAGGAGGTGCTCGGTTCCTGCTCGGACGCCTGCGCTGTGGTTTGTCAGGATCGCAGGCGCACCTGGCACATCTTCCAACTGACGGTCAACGAGGACTATTGGGATCGAATCATCTTTCAACTCGTTGCTAGTACTTGCGATTCGCTCGTCAGCAATTGATAGAATTAATCCGTCAACGCGCCGCTGCTTGAGCAGTCGGATCATTCGAACATCGCGCTCCGAGTCTCCTTCGGAGTTGGCGAGGATCATGGAATAACCCGCACGGTCGAGTGTTCGTTCGGCTCCCCAAGCGATATCGCCGAAAAGTGGATTGGATATGTCGGAAATAAGGAAGCCAACGGTGTGGGTCGACCCGCTTCGTAGTCCTGAGGCTAGAAGGTTCGGTTCGTAACCAAGTTCAGCAGTTGCGCTGAGAACTCTGTCGCGAATGGAACTGGATACACCGTCGTGGTGGTTCAGGACTCGAGAGACCGATGACAGCGAGACGCCCGCATACGTGGCGACCTCCGTAATCGTTGGCTTTGAATGGGTCTTAGCCAAGACAGCCCCTAACGTTGGACAGGCCCGTTAGTGCCCGGGGAATTATTCCGGTCAGAAGCGAGGCTCTGCTAGTGGCGAATCTAATCCCAATCTCCGCTCACCTCTAGGGGGTCAAGAGAACTGGCACTTGCCCTTTGGTTTCGACGATCATCCTGGATTTCGGGCCTGATCCTAGATCTGACCTGAGTTTGTTCCTAGCTGCATGACCTAAACCACTGTCGCCGTCTGTCTTCACCCCGGTGAAACGACCAGGCTGATCGCTGGTAAGAGATGCCGCCGTGGATGCTGTCTCTTCGGATTAGGCCACTTGCCGGATGAGTTGAGTATGGGCCTACAGTAAGTAAGTTGGTAGGGATGAATCGAATGTCTATCTTTGCTTGTACCGCGAGGAGTTGAGTGGGCGCGCAATATCAGATCTCCGTCATCCCCGGTGATGGAGTAGGCCGAGAAGTCGTCCAGGTCGGGATTCAAGTCGCCGAGGTGCTCTCCCGGCGCCACGGTTTTGGCTTGGAGCTTGTTGAGTACCCGTGGTCATGTGAGTGGTACGCCTCTAACGGAAAGATGATGCCTGACGACGCGTTGGAGTCACTTGCGGAGACAGATGCGATCTATTTGGGTGCTGTGGGATACCCCGGAGTACCAGACCACGTTTCATTGTGGGGTCTGTTGCTTCCGATCCGCCAGGCCTTCGACCAATACGTAAACCTTCGTCCCATCAGGTCTCTTAAGGGGATCCCGACACCCCTTGATCAGCGCAAGGCACCAGATTTGGACATCCTGCTGGTGCGAGAGAACACCGAGGGGGAGTATGTCGGAATCGGTGGGCGTTGCCATCAGGGAACGCCTAATGAGTTAGCAACACAGACGACCGTCTTCACCCGCCGAGGCGTGGATCGGATAGTCCGATATGCATTCGAACAGGCAAGGAGCCGCTCCGGCCGGTTAGCTTCTGCAACTAAATCAAATGCAATGCAATACACGTCGGTCATGTGGGACGAAGTCGTAGAGGAAGTCGCCCGTGAATATCCGGATGTGGTCGTGACCTCCTATCTTATTGATGCCCTCGCAGCTCGATTCATCTCGTCCCCAGAGACCCTTGACGTGGTTGTCGCGAGCAATTTGTTCGGGGACATCCTTGCCGACATTGGAGCTGCCCTAATGGGCTCGATGGGCATGGCCGCTTCAGCCAACTTAAACCCCGCCGGAACCTCACCAAGTCTCTTCGAGCCAGTACATGGGTCAGCTCCAGACATTGCCGGGAGAGGAGTGGCTAACCCGATTGGAGCGGTGTGGAGCCTGGCGATGATGTTTGACCACTTAGGGGAGTGGGAAGCCTCCCGGCATGCCAGGGAGGCAATCGACTTGGTTGCCTCAGAGGGTCCACACACTGCCGACCTTGGAGGCAAGGCAAGAACGGAGGAGGTTGGAGCCGCCATCGTCGAGGCCATTGGCGGCTAGCCCGATGCCGGTTGGGACGGCTTGTGGCCTCCAGGGTATCAAGCTCTCGTACACCGGGTGAAGGGGAGTCGCTACCAGTGAGATGGTCAGCGTGGCACCGATTACGGGCAACTCAGTCGAGGTGCCACACCTCGTCGGCCCAGTAGAGGTCACCGTTGTCGTCCACCAGACTCAGAATTACGTCCTCGAACCATTTGGACCATCGCTCGTTCACCTCCGTTGCCCCGATCTTGTCGAATGCGGTCGCAATGTCAGGGTGGCATTCAACGTAGGCAGTCACCTGGTTTCCCCGTCGGAATAGCGAGTAGTTCTTCAGACCTGCATCTTCGATCGCTTCGACGAGTTCTGGCCAGATCTCGTCGTGTCGTTGTTTGTATTCGTCGGCCTTGTCCGGGTATATCTCAAACGTAAAGCATGCTCGTTCCATGAGTCGCTTCTTTCCAGGTCGGGATTGTGCAGAGTTCAGATAGTAGAGCTTTTGTGGAGATGACTCACCAAACCAGTGTCACGAGGATTCCAGCCACCACCAATGATGCTGCGAGGATGGACCGAGTTGATGGGAGCCGGCCCTGATGGATACTTTCCCATCCAATCAGCCACATTGGTGTTGTGGCCATCATGGTCTGGATGACGGTAGGGCTTCCGCGTTGTACCCCCAGGATCGAAAGGCACCAGCCCAGAGTGATGAAGCTCGAGCGGGCAACGATCATTGGGATCTCGCGCCGAGGGAGGTCGGTAGGTGGGATAAACAGAACGAACAGGACGGCGGCAAATGCGGTTCTGATTGTGTACGTCTGGACGAGCCCCACTCCCTCATCGGCCAGTTGCCGTGCGAGGACGGTTGTCATCCCAGTTGTAACCGACGCAACACCGGCGGTGAAAAGCGTCCGTCCCTTTTGGAGGTTAGGGAATGAACCCGTGAGGGAGCCCAGTACGCCGACGATCACCGACGCCCCCACCGCGATTTCAACCCAGTCAAAGGTCGCAGGTACGAGGATTGCGGAGCCAATCGCGGCTGCGATCGGGCTTGTGGCCTGTGCGGTGGTTGTTGCCGAGGCTGAACCATGGGTGAATAACTCGAAGACCGACAATGCTTGTAGCGATACAACGAGAGCGCTTGTGCAGAGCAATACCACCACCGTTTCGGACCACTCCCAGTGGCTAAATGGGACAAATGGGACCAATATGAGTGCGTTACAGGCATAGAGCGGCCCGATCAGTTGGCGTGGTGGGAGACGCTGGACCATCTCCCGTGTTATTCCCGATCCGGTAGCGATCGCGATGGCCGCAAGAAGCCCTAACACGGCTGCGTTCATCTGGAAACGCTACTGTTGGCTCCGATGGAGGGGTGGAGGTAACAGTCAAGATGACGGAACTCACCTGGTCCGATGAACTGGGGAAAAGGGTCCGCTCTGGCACCTGGACGGAACAAGCCATGTCGACAGTGGGCCGGATTGAGACGGCCTTTAGCGAGGGGCGCTGGGAATCTGCTGCCGAACTTGTGGACTACTTCATGGAAGAGGCCAAGGTTTGCCATGTGATCTACTCGGGATGGTTTGAGAAGTTCTCAGGTTGGTTAGTTGACAGAGGAATAGGCTATGAGGAATTCGAGAGGCTTTACGAACTACTTTCATTTCCTGACGGTCAGGCCTTTGATGCTACTGGTCGGATACCCAGTGAACGATGGTCGAACCTTGGGGCGGCAGCTGAGCGGTTGGCTAACGATTCTCGGGCCTTGTCTCTCGAAGCAGGTGAGGCTCTCGAATCTTTAGAACATCTTCGGGAGTCGTGGAGACAACTTCACGACAGGTGGGTGGATCTACTGTCGGGCTTGATGACGCTCGCGGCTGAATCTGGCGGCGAGACTGCGTTGGAGGAAATGTATCGATTTGCCCTTGAGCCCTATATCGAAGAGCGATATTCCGTTTACGACCTCCGCGAGCGAAGTTATGAAGAAACCCTTCAACGAAACCTCTATACGAGCTTCGAAGCGATGCGCGGGCATCTATCCGGACCGGGGCGTCGAGGAGAAATCGACTTCGAAGAGTTGGAGGATCGCTGGGTCCTACGCTTCGACCCCTGCGCCTCTGGTGGCCGGGTGGTTCGAGGCGATCCGGACGAGAGAACTGGATCCCGTTGCGAACCGCCGTATTCCTTTGGGGTAACGAAGGAACGCCACGACTGGGCGTGGAACGCAGAAGGTATCTGTTATTACTGTGCTCATTGCTGTCTAGCTCTAGAGAGAATTCCTGCCGAACGTTGGGGTCACCCGGTTCGCGTAGTCGACCCTCCCAGATATCCCGAAGATTCATCCGGAGATCAGCCAAAGAGTTGTTCCTGGACCGTCTACAAGAGTCTAGAGGCCATTCCGGACTCGGTTTATCTGAGGATTGGTCTGAAAAAACCGGACCCCGAGTGATTCGGTACGGCTTCAATCGATCAGGAAGCCTCCGTTCACGTCCATTACCTCCCCAGTGATGAACGATGCAGACTCGGCACTGAGGAAAAGGACGGCGCGAGCCACATCGGTGGGCTCACCGAGTCTGCCGACTGGAATCCGGTCGACCAAGTCAGCAATCCCCGTAACCATGTCGGTATTGATGAGCGCGGGCGCAAGAGCGTTTGAGGTGATTCCGTAAGGGGCGTATTCGGTGGCAATCGCCTTCGCTAGCGCGTGAATACCTGCCTTTGAAACACCGTAGGCTGCCGTGTTTTTAGAGCCTCCAGTCTTACCCGCGCTTGATCCGATACTTACGATCCTGCCGTATCCCGCCTCTCGCATTCCAGGAAGAACCCTTTGGGCACAAAGGAAGGCTCCGGTCAGGTTCACCCTAAGCATGCGATCCCATGTCTCGAGACTCGTCTCGGCAAAGGGGAGGATCTCGAAAATCCCAGCATTGTTTACGAGAATCTCGGTGGGTCCGAGATGACGTTCGACCATCGAGAAGGCGTTGTCCACACTTTGGGGGTCAGTTACGTCGCATTGGATGAACCTCTCGGTTGGAGCTGTCAACTCTGGGGGTTCAGAGAGATCCAAATAGGCGGTGAGTGCACCGTGCTTGGTCAGAAGGTCGGCTACTTCTCGTCCGATGCCGCGAGCCGCGCCCGTCACCGCCGCTACTCGGCCTGCGATGCCATCGATGATTGGGTGGGAAGATTCGCTGCTAGTTACCATGAATTGTGGGTGCTCTTTCGAAGAACAACTCGTTGACACGGATTTACTCGACTCGTAGCCTTTGATGGAAACGATACCGGATATGGAACGACTGGGAGGCTTGAAGATGGGCGACGTGAGGATAGGCGTCATCGGAGCTGGATCTTGGGCGGTGAGTAATCATATTCCCGTGCTAGCGGACCGGGATGACGTTGATCTGATAGTGGCTTGCCGAAAGGGTGAGGAACCACTGGCTTTCCTAAAGGACCAGTTTGGCTTTGAGCACACTACTGAGGACTATCTCGAGGCCCTCGAACACGATCTGGACGCGGTCGTGGTAGCAAGCCCGTCGGGATTCCACTTCGAGCATGCCAAGGCAGCTCTCGAGTCAGGAGCAAACGTCCTCTGCGAAAAGCCAGTCACTATCGATCCCAAAGAAGCTTGGGAACTCGACCGGTTGGCGAGAGAACTAGGCCGACACCTCGTGATCTCATTCGGCTGGAACTATCGACCGATCGGCATAGAGGCCAAGCGCCTTATGGATCAACACGGCGTCGGCCAGGTTCAGCATGTGATGGTTGCGATGGCGTCAGGTACCCGTGACCTCCTGACGGCGACCGGATCCTACGAGGGCGCAGCGGCCGATTTCGCGCCCGACTGGGACACTTGGACGGACCCAAAACTCTCAGGCGGGGGGTATGCGCCAGCACAGTTGAGCCATGCGATGGGATTGGCCCTTTGGTTGACCAATGACCGTGCGGATCAGGTCTTTTCTTTCATGAACAACGAAGCTGCTCGAGTGGACTTACATGATGCGATCTCGATTCGGTACCAGTCTGGTGCTACCGGGACCTTGAGCGGCGCAAGTTGTTTCCAAGCAGCCAACGCGGTTGACCTCGAAGGAGAAGAGTGGCCTCGTCACCAGCTCCAGGTCCGAATCTTTGGTGATGAAGGCCAGCTCACCGCAGATCTAGAACGGGACTTCCTCTGGCTATATCGAGAAGATGGGTTGGACGAGAAAGTGGACTTGCCGGACCATGCCGGCCTCTATCGGTGTGATGGTCCGCCCACGACGCTCGTTGACCTGACCCAAGGACTTGAGGTCCCCAATCGGTCGCCTGGAGACCTGGGTGCCAGAACGGTCGAGGTTATTGCCGCTGCTTACGAGAGTGCATCGGCAGGAGGTCCTGTAAGCGCGAGCGTTACATGAGATGCGTGTTGGCGTTGATAGCTATTCGTTTCACCGATTCTTCGGCGAGCTGAGGCCCGGGGAGTCTGATCCAGGGGTACGTTGGACGACAGCAGATTTCATCCGGGTCATCACCGAACTCGGGGTCGACGGCGTCAGTCTCGAGACATGTTTTTTGGATCCAAACGATCTGATCTGGAATAGGTCGAACGACTATGAGGACCTTGAGGTAGTAATCGCTTGGGGTCATCCGGATGGTCTTCGTATGGGTCTTTCGGACTCGGCAATCGCCGACCTTCGCTCTACTATGGGGCGTGCTTCTTCAGCTGGCTTTTCCCTGGTAAGGATTGTTCTCGGCACTTATAGCCACTGGAAAATTGAACCGCCGAGCACGGTGGTCGAGCGCCTGGCCCCGATCGTTGCTGGCCTATGTAGCGAAGCCATGGACCTGGATCTTGAGTTGGCTATAGAGACCCATTGCGATTTGCCTACCGGTTCACTGATTGACCTAGTGGAACTCATTGATTCGCCGGCGCTAGGAGTAGTTCTCGATACTGCGAATGTGGTCCGGGTTGGCGAGGATTTGGTCGACGCAACGGAACGACTCAACCCCTATGTGCGGATGATTCATGCCAAAGACCTCGACTTATCCCACGCAACTCACGGTGATCCAGGTGGCTGGTGGCCGACGCCCTCCCTCGGGAAGGGTGACCTCGACTTGGAGTCGGCTTTCTGTGATCTGATCGATTCCGGTTTTGAAGGTTTGGTTTGTGTGGAGCTTGGCTCGCTTCCCGACGGTTGTGATGAGATTGAGCTTGTCCGACAAGGGGTTCAATGGCTCCGAGATTTGTAGGCGGGAGTGTAGGGACCGGCGTGCGTGGTCGTCGGGGTTGGCGGACAGGTCGAACTCACAACAATCAACCTGCCGGGAAGAACGACTGTTCGGAGAAGGCTGTTCGGCTCGTTCATTAGGTCGACCAGAAGGGCCGCCGGTGATTCACCGACCGTCGTAGTGTCGGTTACGACAGCCGTGATTAGCGGGTTGTGGAGCCCGGCCAGGGGATGGCCATCGCACGCAATCAGTGCGGTGTCATTTTCGTTATGGCATGACCCAGCCGCCGTTGACGTCGATCGTCGTACCGGTGATATAGGCAGCGCTATCAGTAATGAGAAATGCCACCGTGCTTGCTATTTCCTCGGACTGGGCCACCCGTCCGACGGGTATTTGTTCTAGATATGCGTCTAGTTGGTGCTCGTCTACGTGAGAGTTCATGGCAGTCGCTACGAATCCAGGAGCTACAGCGTTGCACGTGACACCTCCGTACGCGAAGTTACGCGCGAAGTTCTTCGTAATTGAGATCAAGGCTGCCTTAGTCGAGTTGTAGACAGTCGAGTGAGAAATACCACCGGTATGCGCACCAATACTCGAGAGGTTGACTATTCGGCCCCAGTGACGTTCCGCCATCTTGGGAGCAAGTGCCTGACAGAAGATAAAGGGCGCTCTTAGGTTCACGGCGATCGTCTGGTCGAATTCCTTAACCGAGAATTCTGCTGTCGGCTTGTGGATGAGAATGGCGGCGCTGTTGACCAGGATGTCTACGTCCGGTAAGAGGCTAAGTACACGAAGGCATTCTTCCGGCTCGCTGATATCGGCCTGGACGATGTCAGCGAACTCGCCGAGTTCTTGTTCCATAATGTCGACTCCGGTCACGGAGTGGCCTTCAGCACAGAGGCGCATAGCAATCGCTCTGCCAATCCCTTGGGCCGAACCGATTACGGCTGCACTTCGGCTCGTCGCCACCGGGTTCTCCTTCTGACCGGACGCTCGGTTGGACACTTGGGTGGTGGTCTAGATCCGACGGTGAACCTATGGTTAGATCCGGTACACACGCTCTGCATTGGACGAAAAAAGTGCCTCTTGCTCGTTGGAACTGAAGTCGCTCACTAGTTCGCGGTAGGCCTCGATCAGTTGTGCATAGCTTGAATACATCCGATCGACTGGCCAATTGGAGCCAAAGAAAGAGCGCTCGACGCCAAAAATCTCAAGGCAGGACTCGACCCAAGGTCTGATCGTTTCGAGGGTCCATTCCCTTCCCGCCATCTGGTCGCCCATACCAAGGCCTGAGATTTTGATGTAGACGTTGTCCAGCCCAATGAACTCGGCCATCCCAGTTCGCCAGTCCCAGAAGTACTCAAGGGTCCGCTCTTGCGGGAAGCCCGAATGGTCGACGACGAGCAAGATGTTCGGGAACTTCTTCGCTATGGCCGCCGCCTTATGCATATCCTCCCACAACACGTCCAGGTCGTAGACGAGATCGTATTTCTCTAACAGGGCATAACCGCGATGGAAGTTATCGTCGACCAAATAGTCGCCCTCTGCGAAGTCTCGCATTCCCCGGAAGTTCGGGTACTCGGCGTGCCGAGCGATGACGGACTCGACATCAGGATCCTGGAGGTGGGCGTCTCCGACTATTGCTTGGGGCCATCCGGTGGTATCGGCCATTTCCTGTAACCAGCGAGTCTCTTCTACTGGGTCTTCAGAACCAATCGCTGCTTGGATATGGACAGCCTTCGAGACGCTTGAGTTTTCGATGTCAGTGAGGTACTCGTTGGCTGTGTAGAGACTCATGTCCTTGAGGTACCGGGTCCTCCCTAGTTGAGGATGGGTGAAGTCCTCAGCCAACCAGGCCCAGGTGAGGGTGTCGTGCGGTCGTTCCCAAAAGTGAACGTGAGTGTCGACGAAAGCGGAATCTGTCATTGTGCACCTCCCTGAGTATGAGACGATGGTATTAGTCCCTGAGTATTAGACGATGGTATTAGGTTTTCCGACTAGTTTCCAGAAGTTCTGTTGATTAGGGTTGGGTCTGGGTTGAATGTCTAGCGGAGTGAAAAAAAGGTGCGGTTTCGAAGCTATTTAATGGGAAGCTATTTAATGGGAAGCTATTCAATGGGTTGGGAGTCCGGTTCATGATGAGGGCGTTGGTCACGGGAAGTGCCCAAGGTATAGGCCGCGCTATAGCTGACACGCTTGTGGGTCGGGGATATGGGGTAGTCGGCGCGGATATCCAGGTCCAGGAAAGTGCAGGATTCGAAGTCCTTGAACTTGATGTCTCGGACACAGGGGCCTGTCGGAGGGCCGTGGCCCAGTTAGGTCGTGTCGATGTCTTGGTGAACAACGCCGGAGTTCTCGTGGAAAGACCACCAGAGTCGATCAGTGATGAGGAATTCGACCTGACAATGGCAGTCAACCTTCGAGCCCCGTTCGTGCTTTCGGTTGCCGTGTCAGAAGGCATGAAGGAACGAAGATGGGGACGAATCATAAATATCTCAAGCGTTGGCGCCCGGACGGGAGGGATTTCCCAGTCTTCTGCTTATGCAGCTTCTAAGGCGGGCTTGCTGGCTCTGACAAAGAACTTTGCGCGAAATCTCGGGCCATTCGGAGTTACCACCAATGCCGTACTTCCCGGTGCCATCGCAACCCCGATGGCCTTGAAGCAGTTCAAGAATGACAGAGCCTTGGAACGGCAGGTCGTTGCTGCTAACCCGACTGGACGATTAGGTAGTCCAGAGGAAGTTGCCTCGCTTGTCGCGTTCCTTGCCTCCGATGAGGCGGCGTATCTCAACGGTACATGCATCGATGTCAACGGTGGCTGGGTCATGACGTGAATCAAGAGGCCGGGTTTCTAGTTGGCGGATAGGTCTTATCGGAGACCGGGGGGGCGCGAAGTGGCCGAATTAAATTGTGCTAGCGCATATGAACTTGCGCGGCCGAGTCAGGTTCGTCAAGTACTCAAGGATGCGCCTATAGCGTTTCTTCCCGTCGGGTGCGTCGAGTACCACGGTCCACATCTGCCGCTAGGAGTGGACATGCTTACGGCCAAGGCTTTTTGCCATCGGACAGCAGCAGAGACCGGAGGGTTGGTCCTCCCTCCACTCTGGTTGGCGTCAGGTGTCCTGCCGTTGCCGCACGGTGTAGTAGTGGAACTTGATGTTCTACGGCAGGTAGTGCGCACAGTTCTTCACCAGTTGGCTGAAGGAGGCTTTGAAGTACTTGTGGTCTTCTCGGGCCACGGAGCCCTGGACCATTTACATGTCCTACGCGAGGAATCGGACCGAGTGATGGATGTGTTCCCCTCGGTCAAAGCGTTCACGACGGTTTGGAACGAACTCAACGCTGGTCTCCAAGGTGACATTCATGACCACGGTGCGAAGGTCGAAACGTCATACATGATGGAATTCTTTCCCGAAACTGTGGACCTGGCCGCGCTTGATTCTGATCCGAGTTCGGAACACTTAGGCGTCTATGGGTCAAACCCTCGTTTCACCGCTAGCCGTGAATGGGGCGCCCACATGGCTGAGAATGCCATCAACCGCCTTACTGGCCTTGTCCGTTCCTTCCTCAGCGGTGAGCGACCCGACAGTTGGGCCCTTCTCCGAGAACTGGTTGAGCGACTTCAAGCAGGCGATTTGCAGGTAGTAACTGATTCTGGGAGACGAGCCAAGGAGGGAGAGGGAGGAATCCGGTTAGATCTCCACAACCCTCATAGCCAATCGAAATACATCACAGCGCTGGCCAGTTTCAGAATCAACGGGGTAGAGGCCAATCTTGAAGATGGAACATTGTCCAATCCGAGTTCTGGGGAAGGGCACACCGATTCAAGAATCGACGGCCTCGGCCCATTGTCGGGATTCTACGTCCGCCGTGATCAGACGATGTCGATATCTTTGCCCCGAGTCGAGGTTGCACCCGGGCAGCACCTTCTCGAGGCATCTTTTCTCTTAGCGGACGTATTTCAAATTGAAGCATCGGGGGAGTTCGAGCTCCGATAGGTCAGACCACTCAGTGGAGGGGCTGGTCAAACCGTGAACCCCGAAGACACAACCTCGGTTTCGCTTGAGGGGTCCCGCCCAGCCTGGTGGATCAGTTCAGCCTGGCTGACATCCTTCGCCTGATTATGCGCGACAACCCGGCCACGTGATATCACCAGAATGGTGTCGGAAATTCTCGTGACCTCTTCGATATCTGAAGACACAATCAACACAGCCATGCCGCGATCTGCGAACTCTCTCAGGACTCGGTAGATCTCGGCCCGAGCACCGACGTCCACTCCCCGAGTTGGTTCTGCCATCACCAGAAGCTGTGACTCACGATCTAGCCACCGTCCCAACATCACTTTCTGCTGGTTGCCGCCCGAGAGAGTTTCGACCGTTTGATTTCCTCCCCCCTTTGCTCGAATGTCAAGCACAGTGTGCCACCGGTCGAACACTCCGGATACAAGGTTTCGGGCCAATAACCCCAGTCTCGTGAGCCATGGCCAAGAGGCGACGCTGAGATTCTCCGACACATTTAGAACATGAAGGAGGCCCTCCATCTTTCGATCCACCGGAACGTAGCCAATCCTGAAGTTGGCTATGGCGTCACGGGGAGACTTAGGCGGACCCGCTTTCCCGTTAATGGTCATAGATCCGCCATCGAGGGCTCGTAGGCCAAAGATGGAACTCGCTATTTCGAGCCCTCCACAACCAATGCGTCCGAAAAGTGAAAGAATTTCGCCTTCGTGGACCTCAAGGTCCACGTCGTAGTAGCCGAGATCACTCGTAGCGGCTGTGAGGGTCAAGACCGGGGCGCCGAAGTCCTTCGGGTGGGTTTGTAGCACAATCTGGTCTTGAAGCTCATACCCAACCATCGCTGTGACTATGTCACTCCGGTCGTATTTGCTTATCGGACCTTCCGTTACGACGTCTCCGTCCCGGAAGACAAGGACACGGTCCGCAATCCTCTCGAGCTCGTCGAGACGATGGGTGATGTAGATGATCGCTACGCCCTGACTCCGAAGACGGAGAACAAGATCGAACAGGACTTCAGTCTCTTCAGTGGTGAGGGCGGACGTTGGTTCGTCGAGGATAAGTAACTTCGCCTCGCCGGCCAGAGCTCTCGTTATCTCTAGTACCTGCCGTTGCGCCACGCCGAGGGTCCCAACAATGGTGTCCGGATCAAGGTCCACACCAAGTGTCCGGAGGCTCACTTCTGCATGTCCACGGATGGTGGGCCAATCGATGATCCCAGAGGGTCGACGGGGCCACGCACCCAGAACGAGATTTTCCTCAACGGTCAGGTCTGGAGCATCCGAAAACTCTTGGTAGATGACACGGATCCCGTGATGGGAAGCATCGCGAGGGTTCTCGATCTGGATTGTTTGGCCATTGATTTGGATCTCTCCGCTGTCACGGCTGTAATCGCCAGCGAGGATTTTTATCGCCGTCGACTTTCCGGCACCGTTTTCTCCGAGGAGGGCGAGTACCTCTCCACCATCTACCGCTATGTCGACTCCATGAAGGACCTCAACTCCAGAAAAGCTTTTCCGCAGTCCGCTAGAGCGCAGCGCAAAGGGCTTGCGTAAAGAAACTACAGGGGCCTCCTCTTTCGCCGTCATCCGGTTCCACTAACTCGGAGCCTCACCTGATCTAGGCCGACGGCGATGATCAGTACCGTCCCAGTTGCGATGACCCTCCAAAAGGCAGAAATACTAAGGAGGGTGAGGCCATTTTGGAGTACTCCGAGTATTAGTAGGCCCAACAACGTGCCGTGAATCGTTCCGCGGCCGCCCTTCAAGCTTGCTCCGCCAAGCAAGACCGCTGCTACGACTTGTAACTCTAGTCCAGTTGCAGTATTTGGGTTAGCAGCGTTCAGTTGTGACGCAATCACTAGGCCACCGAGGGCGGCGAGAACCCCACTGAAGCAGAACATGACGAAAAGGGAGGGCTTCTCGCGTATTCCGGCGAGTCGCGCCGCAGCTGGGTTGCTCCCAATCGCGAAAATGGAACGGCCAAATCTCGTATAACGGGAGACGAAGACCCCTAGCCCAAAGACAACCAGGAAGAGCACGATCTGTATTGGCACACCAAATACCCGGTCGGTGATGAAATCGATCTCGCGGTCCATCCGGTGCGACATACCCCCTGAGACCATCAGTGCCACACCACGAACCACCTGCATGGTTCCTAAAGTTACGATTATTGAAGCAATCCCGCAGTACATCGACAAGAAGCCATTCACTGCTCCAACGGCTAAGCCAAGTCCAAGTGCTGCGAGTATTCCCAGGAACGCACCATGCTCGGTCGCGACCATGGCTACTGTTACTGCAGAGAGTGCAGCAGTGCTCGCGACAGTTAGATCGAAGTTTCCCGAGATAAGCAAGAATGTGCCCGGTACGGCCATCAGGCCGAGCACCGCTACCGACATTAACAGATTACGTATATTGAGAACCGTTCCGAAGTAGGGACTTCCTTGCCAGAAAATGGTGCCAAGTACGAGAAGGGCGAAGACAAGAACAAATTCTTGAGGCGCATCCGCAAGCCTTCGAAATCTCGAGGCCGCGGACTTCTGGGAGACTTCTTGTGATTCATCAAGTTCGGTAGAATTCATAGATATATTTTCCTATAGATCGGAATTGTCGTGTAGATATTTAAATTGAATATGGTTGATATATTGACCGTATCTAATGTGATTATTATTTAATATGACACAAATATCTAAAATAGATACAATAAACCTTTGTGATTCTAAGAGAATGGAGGATCCAGCCTCAATACATGACAGATCCGCCGCTTACGTTGATCGTTGCACCGTTGATGAAACTAGCGTGGTCCGATGCGAGAAATACTACCACGGCTGCCAGTTCTTCAGGACGACCGATCCGGCCAAGCGGACAACGCTCTGTTCCGGCCGCGACAACCTCTGGAGGAGAGTCGGTGTACTGCATCGGCGTGTCAACCTGGCCTGGCGCAATCGTGTTGACCAGAACTCCGTGCGGGCCGAAGGCCCTGGCGAATCCCTTGGTCATGGCGACTATTCCTGCTTTGCTCGCAACATATGCGTCGCTGCCCCACGCGGGACCGACGAGCCAAGCAATAGAGCTGAAGTTGATGATCCGCCCTCCTTTGCCACTTGCCACCATCGCGTTTCCAGCGGAGCGGTTGAGGAAGAAACTTGCTTTGAGGTTGACGTCGTGTTGGGCGTCCCAATCTGTTTCCGTTACCTCATCGAGTGGTTGACGGCGAAGGGCTGCGGCGACGTGGGCGAGAGCCCAAAGGTCGCCTGACTTCCTTTTCACTTCGTCCACAAGGTCGGGGATCTTAGAGGTTTCGGCAAGATTGAACCTGATTCCAAGATGGTCGGGCTCTCCGAGTCGATCCATGGTCTCTTGCAGGCCGTTTTCGTTGAGATCGACAGCTACGACCCTCGCTCCAGTTTCGGCAAAGGCAAGGGCCGAGGCTCGGCCGATTCCACTCGCAGCGCCGGTTACGAGGACAGTTCTTCCTTCGAGTCCGGCGCCTAGTTCGGGGCGGGTGGGGCTCACTAGCCCACTTGGCCTATTTGCGAACAGTTCAAGTCGTATCGCAATGTGGACTTCCGGATTCTGAATCGAACGAGCATGGCGGTTCTATGAAGGCTTCCTGTCAGAGATCTTAAGACGGATGGTCACCGTTGAGTCCCGCAATTGTTAACAGGCGAGCAGGGTTCTCTACAAGCAGGGTCGCAACTTTATTCTCATCCCAGCCGGCGTCGTGAAATAGGGGAACGACGTTTGTCAGGGTGTGGGCGTAGCCCCAACCGCCGTAGGCCACGAGACGAGTTTTGACGCCACCCATGTCCTGAGAAACGAAGATCTGGTCGGTATGGCCACGTTCGGCAAGGGCCACCAGACCCCTTACGACGTCGTAATCGCTGGGTGGGTATTTCCCTAGGCCGATACACGAGTGGTCAAATCCCATCAGGTCGTAAGCGAGGTTCACCCCGCGCTCCAGCAGTTGGAGTTGGTAGTTCTCGTTGTTGATTGCAGTGTTCATATGGCCGAGGACTACACGATGGGGGTTGACCCCTTCGGCTTCTAGGGCGTCCAGCACCTTGAGCCCCTCGTATCCCCAAGGGTGGAGGTGGATACTTATCGCTAGATCAGTTTCAAGATGGGCCCACGCGACGGCGCGGAGCATCCGAAACTCTTCTGGTTGCACCGGATCGCCAGTGCCGATCTCGCCGATCACGCCTGGGCGGATCCCGGTGTCTCCCACCCCGTACTTCCATTCGTCGACGAACTCAGCAGTGAGGCTTTCAGTCGAACGGTCTTTAGTGCCTGCAGGGTGGGTGGGTGCTAAGTAGTAGCCACCTCCCATCACCACCTGAATTCCACTGAGTTCGGCAATGTCTCGAAGAATGAGCGGGTCACGAGATAGGTGGCTCGGAGTTACTTCTACGATGGTCCTTCCTCCCGCCAAGGTGAATGGTTCCAGTTCCGCTACAACCAGGTCGATATCGGTCTGGTGATAATTGTCAGGAAAGCCTCCAGGATTCCATCTTGCTTGCGCAGCGTTTTGAATGGTCAATGGTTCTTCGGAAACCGTTGGGTAGTCGTGGAGCTCGAGAACTGGTCGGCAGTCCATGTTCAGATGCTCATGGATGTGGGTGGGGCCGAGTTCTGAGACCTGAAGGGGCCCGGAAACGGTCATAGTCCAACCGTCGGTCTTACAGTCGTTACTCACGGGTTGGCATCTCGAACGTCTCCAGGTCCATAAAGCGGGTCAGTACATTTTCTGTAAATTTGGCACCTTACATAGGTTGCCCTAGTGGTTATGGGCCGGCTGGCAGTCGCCGATCTCGCCGAGCCAGTCGTCCAGATCTGATTTGGCGAGATCGATGGTCGCAATCGCGACTACCGAGCCGGCATCAACATTGAGATCTCTATTACTCGCAGTGATTTCCTCACGAGGCCCACAAACCTGAAGGACCGTTGCAATACTGGGATCCCTGGTGGTTCGCAGGATGCCTTTGACCCGTATCACCTGCTTGGGTCGTCGAGTTAGCCACTCTTTGAGAAGGTTGATTGATATAGGTTCTGGTAGTTGAGCAGATGCTGAATGGTGATCGTCCAGACGCGTATGGGTCGATTCCAAGTTGTCTTCACGGCTCCGGTTAAATCCGATGATCAGCGGCATTGACACCGGCACCTGTAAGACGGGAGCAGGAGTGAGTTCTGTCAGCCATTCTCTTACATCGTTTACTGCCTTGTGGTCGACGAGATCTGTGTGGGTGAGCAAGATCAGATCGGCGGCGGAAAGTTGTCTGGATATCAGCGGTCCTGCATAGCGATTTTCGGCCCAGTCGAGGATTGTTGTTGCGTCCGCTAGCACCACTATCCCATCCAGAATGAAGGCAGAGTTCCGAATCCATTCGACCACCTTGTGTGGTTCTCCGATCCCACTCATTTCGACGATGACTCGGTCGAATCGGTCAGATTGCCCCCCTATTAGCCCAAGCGCACTGGAAAAATCTTCGGCAAGTGTGCAGCACACGCATCCGTTGCTCAGGTTGATGGTGTCACTGTCTTGGGACTCCACGAGTTTCGCGTCAATGTTGATCTCACCGAAGTCATTTACTAGTAGAGCCAATCGCTGGCCGTCATTGTCGGCAAGCATTTGATTGATGAGGGTGGTCTTTCCTGCCCCGAGATAGCCGGCTATGACCGTCAGTGGTAAGGGATCCATCCTCGTTTCCTCCGAGCGTGGGAGGTTAGATGGAGTCGGACTCTTCATTCAATTCAATAACGCACAACGGCGTGCCAGTTTTGATGTCTGCATCGATTTGAGCCGAAATCTCGACGACTCTCCCGCCAACCGGCGCCTCGACCTCGACTTCGATCTTGTCGGTTTCCACGAGTAGAAGGGGGTCTCCTTTGGCCACAATCTGACCAACCTCAACGATCCATTCTAGAATAAGAACCTCGTCGACGGTGTCCCCCAACCGAGGAAGGTTGATGATTTCTCGCACCACTACCTCCTATGCGTTGATGTTTGCAAACATTGCCTGGATGCCAGGAACCGGGCTATTTCGGACCGTTGTAACAGCGTTTTCGATTCGTTCCGCGACGCTAGCCAGTATTTTGGCGTTGGTTTCCTCCGAGAGCGATCCTTCGCCTATCAAGAGCTCTCGGAAACTGTTGATCGGATCCCTCTCGTACCAGTCTTCAAACTCTCCCTCTGGTCGGTAGGGGGCCGTGTCGGCGCGCGAGTGGCCCGCGTAGCGGTAAGTCTTCATCTCCAACAGGGAGGGGCCGGATCCAGTTCGTGCTGCAGAGGCCGCCTCGGTTACAGCATCTACTACTTCGTCCAAGTCCTGTCCATCAACTACTAGCCCTGGCATACCGTAGGAGTCTGCTCGCTTAGCAATGTCGGTTATCGGCGTTGTTTTGTTGATTTTGCTGTATTCACCGTATTGGTTGTTCTCACAGATGAAGACCACAGGCAAGTTCCAGATTGCGGCAAGGTTTAAGCCCTCGTGGAATGCCCCGATGTTCGAGCTCCCATCGCCGAACACCGCCACCGAGATGTCATTTGTCTCCATCACTTGGTGTCGTAACGCTGCCCCGGCTGCGACTGGGATACCCGCTCCTACGATCGCGAAGGTGGGCAGCAGACCAAGCGATGGTTGGGCGAGGTGCATCGAGCCGCCGACCCCGCCAATCGACCCGATTTCGCGACCCATGATTTCCCCTAATAGCGACTCGGGGGTTAACCCGAGAGCCAAAGCGACACCATGCCCCCGGTACGTGCAAGTGACGGTGTCAGATGGGGCTATTGAGGCGGCGATGCCTACGGCGACTGCTTCCTGTCCTTGGCATGTGTGGGTGGTTCCGTGAACTATGCCCTCGGCGAAAAGGTCCTGGACCCTGTCCTCGAAGGCCCGAATTTCGACCATTCTCTCGTAGCGAAAGATTCGGTCATTTCGGACCAGTTCTCGACGTTCTAGTTCTGCGCTCACGATCAAGTAACTCTCTCTTCTTCCCACCAGTGGGCTGGAAGCCGTCCTGTCGCCAGGAGACCTGAGACCTGAGATGCCACGTATTCGGGACTTGGGAGGTACCTCGCCTCAAGGTCCTTTGCAAACGGTACTGGTGTGTCCGGACAAGTAATGCGCAGAATCGGGACTTCAAGGGTGCCGAAGAGTTCCGAACCAACAACCGAAGCGATATCTGTGCCCCACCCGAACGACATTGGGTTCTCTTCGACAAGGACTAGTCGCTTGGTGCGACCGACGGATTCAAGGATTGCCTCTTTATCCCAGGGAATCAGTGTCTGCAGGTCGATTACCTCAGCCGACCAGGATCCGAGTGCCGTGGCATCCTCAATCGTTGACACGGTGGATCCGAGTCCGACGATTGTTACATCTGTTCCCTGCTCGACAGTGCGTGCTCTGCCCAGCTCGATTATCGAATCTTCACCGGTCGTTACATCTGACCGCTTCGAATAGAGAGAGCGAGGCTCGAGCACAACGACGGGGTTGTCATCTCGTATTGCGGACCGGAGGAGGCTGTAAGCACTTTGTGGCCCCGATACGGAAACCAGCTTTACCCCGGGACAGCCGTACATCAAGGATTCGAGAGTTTGAGAGTGTTGTGCGCCGAACCCAAGTCCCGCTCCGACGGAGGCCCGGACAGTCATCGGCACTCGGTAGCGACCACCGGAGAGATAGTGGAATTTCGCCGCCTCGGTGATGACCATATCCAGAGCAACGCCAAGGAATTCGACGAACATAATCTCAGCCACAGGCCGAAGCCCGGTCGCTGCCGCACCGACTGCTGCACCGAGGAACCCCATCTCCGAGATGGGAGTGTCACGCACCCGACTCGGCCCGAACTCCTCCAATAGCCCATCACTTGTCTTGAATGGGCCGCCAGCGTCGGCTACGTCCTCTCCAAAAACAACGACAGTCGAATCCTCACGCATCTCGTCAGCGAGCGCTGACACAATCGCTTGATTCATACGCATCTTCGGCACGTCGCCTCCTAGTTGTCGAGGGTACCAATCACCTTGGAAACGTATCCACAGTTTGTTCGTTAAAGGTACCTTCTGATAGGTCAGTTCGAATCATCCGAGCTCTCCGGCTCTCCACGCGGCTAGGTATCGACTGCAGGACTCGTCTCGTCCGAGTAGCGCATCCTGGGCGAGGCGGAAGGCAAGTGAAGAACGATCTACCTCCCGTACTCGGCTCATGGGATTCATGACTGGGTCGATGATACCGCTGTCGGCACCAGCTTCCAGCGCCAATACGAGAAACACGGTGTTGATCACACTGCGCTTTGGGATCCCGAACGAGACGTTGCTCATTCCCCCGGTTATCCGGATTCCTGATCCGAACCGCTTGCGGATGCCCCTGATCGCAGAAAGGCTGTCCAATCCGTAGGAGGAGTCAACCGCGATCGGGAAAACCAAAGGATCGACGAAGACGTCGGCGAGGTCGATGCCCCTTTTCAGAGTTGCTTCGACCATTTGTGAGGCGTTATCGATTCTTTCGTCGGCATCGTCGGGCATTGCTGATTGACCAGCGGAGGTGACGATGACGCGCGTGTTGAACTCGCGTGCCAAGTCTAATCCCTCAACTCGTTCGAGGCTGGCTGAGTTCAGTAATGGTCTTTCAGCCCCATCCCGAATAGCCTCCAAGCCCGTTCGGATCAGTTCGACACTTGACGAATCGATCGATAGCGGCAGTTGACTCATGTCTTGCACCTGGTCAACCAGCCACCGCATCGCCCTTGCTTGGTGCGCAGGGTCGACCGATATCTCATCTACGTTGACGTCTAGATAAAGGGCATCGGCTCCCTCTTGGTCGAACACGATCTTTCGCAGGTACTCAATGGCCACCGCGGCAATACCGTCTTCTGACATTCCAGCCTCAACGGCGAGCTTGACATGTTTGATCCGCTTCTGGCGGTAGTCCTGTCCAGCTTTCAACTCTTCCGACAGAGGCAAGAAAAGGTCTGTGCCGTTAACGGCCTTGAACGCGAGTCCCTCTACTCCGCCTTGTTCAACCAAACTGGAGCTCTTCGTAGTGATGGCTCTCGTTGTATGTATGTTCTCACCAATGACGACGAAGTCCCTATTGAGTTCCCCCATTTGCGCTACTCCTTGTTGAGATCAAAGCCCGATAGGTCGTCGGGCATGGGCTTTAGCAGACAGCCTTCAACGAAGATCTCGAAGAACTCAGGCACGGTTTCCAGCTCGACGTGCACCACCTCATCTGTGAGCTTCTCCAACCGGGTTCTTGTCGCTAGGGACATGAGTGCCAATTTAGCGCCGTCGAGAGCTGCATTTCCGACCTTCGTCACCCTGTCTAAATCGATCGTTGGCAAAAGGCCGATCTTCATGGCGTTCTCGACATTGATGAAATTTGCAAAGCCGCCTGCGAGGTAGAGGGTGTCGATATCGCTAGGAGCGATCCCAGCAGCTCTCATCAAGATGACTTGACCGCTGTAGTTGGCGGCCTTTGCCTGTGCCAGATTGCTTGCGTCCTCTTTAGAGAATGTTATCGCCCTTTCGGGGAGAATCATCAGTTCATCGCGCCTGGAGTCATCTACAAATATGCTTCTATCGTTTATTAGGTCGTGCTCCCGTAGCTCGGCCAACAGGTCGATCAATCCCGAGCCGCAAATCCCCTCAGCGAGGCCACCCCCAATTACGGAATAGTCGGAGAGGAGGCCTTGAGCTGAGACTTTGATCGATTCTATGGCACCCTCGTAGGCCCTCATCCCGTGGGTTACGAGACCACCCTCAAATGCCGGCCCCGCGGGACAAGAGGCTGCGAACAACTGGCCGTCGTGTCGGAGGACGACTTCGGTATTGGTACCGATGTCTACCAACATGCAGGTTCTAGTCTCGTGGTCAAGGTCCACAGCGAGGATTCCCGCGGCCGCGTCGGCACCTAGATGGCTCGCAATTATAGGTAGGCCGTAAAGCCTCGCTTTGCGGTTGGCCCTGATGCCAATAGAGCGCGATGAGACGGTGAGCGCAGTGGAATCCCGACCTCCGTCTCGGTATTCGAATTCGACTAGCGATTTGTAGGGCCTCTGCCCAACCGATTGAACGTCAATCCCGAAGAGGATGTCCCGCATTGTGGTGTTGCCAACGACTGCGATCTCATAGATGAGGGGAGGGCGGATGTTTGCCGTGGTGCACACTTCCTGAATCGCACGGTTGATTCCGCTGATAGCGGCTTTTTGGAGTTCGCCTGCGTTGTCATCCCAGGAGTCGTAGGAAATCCGAGTCATCACGTCACTGCCTCCGAATCCCTGCGGGGTTTCGAAACTGACAGTCGCCCTTGTCTCCCCATCCTCGAGATCAATGAGGTCGATTGTTGCGGTAGTGGTACCGAGGTCCACTGTGATTCCAAAACAGCCGCCGCGGTATCGGTCGACTACAGAATCTCCATAGAAGACCTGGTTCCCAACCCTTCTAACCATTGGCTCGTGCAATAGTGGCCGGTGATCCAGTCTCTTCGATTCGAGAATTCTGGGGCGGCGATTGAGAGGGGTGAATGCAACGTCGTTATCTGTGGAGGTAATGGTCGCCTGACAAGCCAAGCGGAAATTGTCGGAAAGGAAGACTTCAGGATCCGAACGAGGGCTTAGCATCGCTTCGCCTCTGCTGACGGCGACTATGCATTCGTGGCATTGACCAGTTCGTAGGCACGAACTCGCAAGTTTGACCTCAAGAGTGTCAGCGCAGTCAAAGAGGGTTGTTCCCGGGACGACAACTGCAGAATTTGTTCCGGAACTAACGAAGCTCAACTCAAGCCCATTAACAAGAGTTCTCGCGGCGAATCGAAGCTTCTTTCTTTATCTCGACGGCCTTCTGATTCATTCGGTCCCACGCCCTTGGGCTTGACTCCCAGGCCGGGCGGTAGTCGAAAGTGCCGTTGTGACCACAACTCAGCACCCCGGGCTTACTCTCGTCCACCTCTTGGTTCCGACACTTGAAGAGGGCGGTGCAAAGGTCGTCGGCGTTCCTGTACGGGCAGCGGGACAGCGATGAGGTCTGGGCGTATTCGACTATGCCGGAGAAGATCTCCGTTATCCGGTCGAATCTCTTCTGGATTTGGTCCGGGTCCAGACTCACGTGGCGCTTTCGGAACGTTGAGCGGCGGCCAAGCTTTTTGCGGTATCGACGCAGGCCATTGCGTCCTTGCCATAGGCATCGGCACCGATCGTTTTTGCGAAGTCTTCAGTCACGGGAGCGCCGCCAACCATGATGCCCACCTCGGAGCGGAGGCCCGCGTCGGTGAACGCCTCGATCGTCCGTCCCATGTTTGGCATCGTGGTTGTCAGTAACGCCGACATTCCCAGCACTAATGCTTCGTTTTCTTTCACGGCGCTGACGAAATCCTCTGGTGCTGTATCGACTCCGAGATCAACGACGGTGAACCCTGCTCCTCGGAGCATCATGATGCACAAGTTCTTCCCGATGTCGTGAAGATCTCCCTTAACCGTTCCCATCACAACAGTTCCCATGTTCATTGCTCCCGACGCCGAGAGAATCGGCTCTACGTGGGCCATGCCAGCTTTCATGGCACGAGCACACACGAGCACTTCAGGAACGTAGATGAAATTCTCTCTGAACTTGATGCCTACAATGCTCATGCCGGCGATCAAGCCGTCGTCCATTATCTCGAGGGCGGAAACGCCATTCTCGAGTGCTTGTTCCGTGAGACTGCCGGCGTCCTCGTGTTCGCCGATGATGATGGCTTCTGCGATCTCCTGCATTTCTGGACTGGCGGCAGCGAACAGGTTGATGGAACGCTCGATCTCGGCGGGGTCCTCGAGGAACTCCTCGATCTCACCGCGCACCGTTTCGTTGACGATATCGCTTAGCTCAGCCATCATTCATCCCCACAAGGTTGGCCCCCAGTAGACGGTTAAGACCCGACGTGACACAGGGTATTGGAAACCTTTCCAGTCAGCAACGGTACAGCAATTCCCCGTAGTAGAACCGCCGAGGGCGGCGCCCAGATTTGGTGGTCCGTTTATGCCACGGACGGGTCCGAAGGAGGGTCGTGGCGAACAAGGCGACCGTTAGTTCGGTGTGCGTTGGAGTAGTCACGGGCTGCATCGGCCAGTGCCCTTAAAGTCGCCATCTTGGTGCTAAGAGGAACCGATCCCTCTGGGGCGAGTCCGTCGATACCCGCCTCTAAGACCTTCATCGATGCCTCGTAGGCACTGTCGTAGTCCCCACTGAAAAGTATTTCAGAGTTGTTGAGATTCCCCATCAAGGACATGCGGTCACCAACAATCTTCTTTGCCTCGTATGCATCCACCTGCGATTCGAAGTGGAAGGTGTCCCAACCGGCCTCAGCGAAGTACTCAATCCGATCGGTTGTTTCCCCACAGCAGTGCAAGATGGACGGGCCGCCAATCTCAGTGGCGATCTCCCGATGCATATCCAGGAGAAAGTCTACGTAGGTCTCTGGGCTGACGAGTTCACGATTGGCGTGGTCGCACCACATGACCACATCGGCCCCAGCCTCAAACTGGGCTCTGGCCGACATCAGCGACGCTGGAAGTAGTACTTCCAAAAATCTGTGGATCTTGTCCGGCTCGGTGATTGTCATCATCAGCCAATTCTCGATCCCGACTAGTTGGAATCCAACCGACCATGCTCCATATACCTTTCCGACGACTCCGACGTCGGGATAACGGAGTCGTAATAGGCGGATGGCGCCTAGTGCTGCTTCAAAGGAGGGTCGGTTTAGGTAGTCATTAGGAATCCGAAAATCCTCTGGATCTGTCAATACATGGCTCTTCGGAGCTGGCCAGTTGTCTCTTTCACCCCACCAAGTGTCGGCGTCGAGAGCGGATGCCTCGAGCTGAGAATGAAACACCGGCATGACCGTGTCGAGATCCAACTGTTCATGGGCCGTTGCCGCCAAGCGCGCCATCATTTCGGCATCTAGGTGAGCTTCCGGAAAGTGGGCATCGACGAGATCCATGCCATCGAGAGTCACGACGGAGCTAAGGGTGGCAGCAGGGACCTTGTCCACACGACCGCCTGTGACCGCGGAAAGAAACCTACGTCGGGGCGTCATCCACTCACCGCCAAGGGGCTCAACGCCGCCCAGGCTCGGCTCCTCAGTATGCCAACTTGGCTTTTTTCGTACCACGATCTACCTCCAACCCCTCCAAATTTATCGCAGAATCGTTTCCGAGGAATCGTTTCCAGAAAATGTTGCCATCTCTAATTCTGCAAATGAATACTAGGGCGGAACTCTAGTACATCAGGAAGCCTCCGCTGACGTTGATAGTCGCCCCGCTTATGTAGGAAGCGTGGTCGCTCGCCAGGAAGACCACAACGCTGGCGATTTCTTTGGGATCGGCGACCCGTTGCAGGGGGGTTTGAGACTTCAGGGTTTCGAATGCCTCTTCAGAAAGGCCATCCATGAGCATCGGTGTATCCACTAGTCCTGGAGCCACCGCATTGACAGTGATTCCTGATGGTCCGAGAGTTCGAGCGAGACCTCGAACCATTGATACGACCCCCCCTTTCGAAGCGCAATAGACAACGGATCCACCGAAACCTCCGGACCACCACCCTTGCGATGAAAAAGCAACGATACGTCCGCCCTTGTCGGCCTCACTCATAGCTTCTGCCGCGGCACGACAGAGAAAGAACGACGCCTTTAGATTCACGTCGAGTTGCGCGTCCCAATCTTCTTCAGTGACCGCGTAGATCGAGTCCCTCCGCCGCAAGACCGCAGCAAGGTGGGCTAGGGCGTAAACCCCACCGAAAGACTCAACGGCTTGACGGATGAGGCCACGATGGGTGCTCAAGTCGGTTAGGTCCACCCCGGCAGATTCGTGGCCCTCGCCGGCAAGTTGGTCCGCGGCCTGACGCGCTTGGTTCTCATCTAGATCGACAGCGAGAACCCGGGCACCCGCTATGGCAAAGGCTTCTGCGGTTGCTCGTCCGATTCCGCCGGTTGCGCCAGTCACGATGACGCCTTTACCTTCTAACCCTGCTCCCACGTCCCAAGCCATATTTGATCCAGCTCCTTCCGTCTTAGCTAACTCACCGTTAGATGTTCTCGGTCCGAAAGCGATCCACTACTTCTTCGATGACCGTGATACCTAGGCCAGGCCCAGTCGGCGGATAGACCCAGCCATCGTGATGAAGGATCGGATTCTCGACTAGTTCGTGTTGCATCGGATTCTCGAGGGGTTTGAACTCGAACAACTTGCATGCACTACTGCTGAACGATACGGCGAGACTTGCGGCGGTACCGATCGCCGACGACCAGGCGTGGGCGTTTGCCTGCCGCCGCTTCTCCTCAACGAGCGTCGTAATTTTCTTGAAGCCGGTAATTCCTTCGGCGCGACCAGGGTCTACCCCCACTACATCCACGGTGCCGGTATCGATCACTCGCTTGTATCCACGGAGTGTCCACTCCTTCTCGCCATACGCGATCAGGCATTCCGATTTGGAGCGAAGATTGGCGTAGCCCTCTGGGTCCCAGTCTCCTAGTGGCTCTTCGATCCAGTCAATCTGGTATTCGTCGAACGCTCTGGTTCGTCGTACAGCGGTCATCACATCCCACTTGACTGCCCATCCAAGGTCGATCATCAACTTCTTCTCGGGTCCGATCGCCTCTCTTATGGCCTGGATGTATTCAACATCTCGACTGTGGTCGAAGCCAAGGTTGGCGTCGCCGCGTTTGCCAAAGCCCACCTTCATCCCTTGGAGTCCCGTCGAAAGCCATTCGACCGCCTCGTCGGCCATCGCCGGGATCGACTCGTGATGGGCATGGGACGAGGCAATTGCGGGCAAGCGGTCGTGTACGGGGCCCCCGAGAAGATTGAGCACGCTTGTGCCTAACGACTTGGCCTTCAAGTCCCAGAGAGCGATGTCGATGGCGCTTATTGCGAAACTCGCGATTCCTCCTTCGTAGCCGTACCACCAGGCTCGGTCCTTGAGGGAGCGGTGGATTGCATCGAGATCGTGTGGGTCACGTCCGACGACTAGATCTGCCATACCCTCGATGAGGGCTTTCGTGGCGAAACTGGCTTCTGGCCACATGGTGACGGATTCGCCCCAGCCGACCTCCCCATCGTCGGTTTCCAGTCTCGTGAGGCATAGATGGCGTAAGGCGTTGAAGTCGTTTGGCTCTGGGTAGCTGACTGGAATCGCTTCTACTGATCTGATCTTCACGTCTGCCCCTGGATCGAGAACTTCCGAAATCTTCCGCCCACAAACTGATTCTTCCGACTAGAAGGGCCCGTTACGCCGGTTCATGGGAACTGCAACAGTTCCAGGGTGATGCCGTCGGGGTCCCTTACGTAGCAGCCCCGAGCACCAGCGTTCGGCCCTTCGGATATGTCGATCGGCCCAGAGCCGACTGGCCTTGCACCGCAAGAGACCGCACGGTCAAAGAGCGCCCGTATGTCGGTCGTTTCGATGCATATATGGACATTTCCGGGGTTGGCCGTCGCATCGTCGTTAGGGGCCTTTTTGTCAGTGAGGTAGTTCAGAATTTCGAGTACGACACCACCAGGAAGGTCGATCCAGCAAGCCTCCAGAGAAATCTCATCGTAGCCGGTGATCTTGCTCAGGTAAGGCCCGCCTATGACCTTGTGAAACCGTGGTTCGATGCCTAGGAACTCCTTCCAAAAGGCGAGGCTTCTGTCTACATCACCCACGCTGATGCCCACATGGTGGACTCTGGCCATGGCTTGCGGGAAGGTCAGATTGCTCACCACGTCACCATTCCTCCTCCGAAGTTGATTGCCTGTCCGGTCATATAGCCGCCACCATCTGAGAGGAGGAACCAGATCAGTCTTGCCAGTTCCTCTGGCCGTCCGGGGCGACCCATTGGAATCGAAGCGTTACGGCTAGTCCTCAGCTCTTCGGAAGTTAGTCCCCTCTGGGACGAGACCTTATCTAGGACAGCGTCTTGCATTGGGGTGTCAATGATGGCTGGACAAACAGCGTTGACGCGCACAGGGACGTTGCTCAGGGAATACGCAAAGGATCGGGTGATTGACAAGATTGTGGTCTTGGAAGCGGCGTAGACGGCCGCTTCGACCGTCGAAGCTAGTTTTGCTGAACTCGACGAGAGATTTACTATTGCTCCTCCGGCCGGAATGGTGGGCCCGAGTCCTTGGCAGAGGAAGAAGATCGCTTCGGCATTTACCGTTTGGATCTTTCGCCAATCTTCGACTGTTACCGAACCAATGGGCTTTAGCAGGATGACTCCTGCCGCGTTGACTAGATAGTTGGCACCTTCTCCAGCCGCAATAACGCGACTGCGGTCTGAAGGATCTCCGAGGTCAACGCACAGGGTGTTGGCGCCGGTTTGGGCTTCTAGGGCCTTGAGGCCTTGGCTGTCTTTGTCTACGGCGAGTACCCGACAACCTTTGTCTACTAGTAGTTGCGTTGTGGCGCGTCCAATCCCGCTGGCCGCTCCGGTTACTACGGCAAGCTCACGATTTCGACTCATGTCAATCCTCGGCGTTTAAAGCAGGGGAGGGCCAGTTTAAATAGAAACGTTCCGGACGGCTCGTTCCGCGGTGGAGTGCCGGTATTGGAGTTCCCGGTAAACCGGCCAGTGACCAGCGCATCATCCTCCCCGAAGGGGTTGATGTAGCGGGCATGGTAGGAGGTATGCATTGGTTCCAATATCTAGAAACTATTTCGGTAGCCCTAGCAAGTCGAATCTCCAGGTGTTAAAACTGTTTGGTAGGTGGACGCAACAGTCCACTTACCAAACTAGTGGAAAATTGTTCCAGAGAACTACTAAGAACTACTAAAGGGGTCCGAGATGAGGTTTTTTGTTCGCGTGCTGTTCGTCAGTTCGTGTTTGTTCGTGTTGTCCGCGTGTGGCAGTGACGAGGAAGCAACAGCTCCGGTAGCGACGACGGCTGCTCCGGTAGCGACGACGGCTGCTCCGGCCGCCGCGGTAGTTGACGAGGTCTGTCAGGGTCAGGATGGTTCGGGTTTGAAGGTTGCCTATGGTGACTTGGCGACGGGTATCCCGTTCGTGACCCAGGTTTGGGAGAACATCCAAGAGGTGGCAGCTACCTGCAACCTTGAGATCGTTTACGCCGACAACAACCTCGATGGCGAGACGGCGTTGGAGAACGCTCGGACGTTCACCCTCCAGGGTGTCGATGGCGTGATCCAGTTCCAGATTGATCAGACCATCGAGGGTGCCCTTTGCGAGGAGTTGCGCTCTAACGACCCGGATCTCCCGGTGATTGCCATTGACATTGCACATCCATCGTGTGCGTTGTTCTTCGGAGCCAATAACCCCCGTGCTGGTGAGCTTGCTGGCGAGGGTGTAGGTCAGTGGGCTAAGGAGAACTGGGACTGCGAGATCGACATGATCCTCACGTTGGAGACTTTCGAGGTCGGAGATGTGAACGTGATGCGGTCAAATGGTTCTATTCGTGGGATCCAGAACGTTTGTCCCGATCTGGCGTATGGGGACTTTGAGGAATGGGCCCCGGCGCATTCCGGTTCGATCGTTACTCGCATCAACGGGGGTGGAACCACCGATAGTGCGTTCCCACTGGTCTTGGACACCTTTACCGCCAACCCGGGCAAGAACATCGCCGTGGTCAGCCTCAACGACGACATGGGACTTGCCGCCCTCGCCGCAGCCGAGGAGCTCGGCATCGAGGACTACGTGGTCTACGGCAGCCAGGGCGCGGACGCCACGATCCACGACACGATTCGCACCAACTCCCACTACGTGGGATCGACGGCGTACTTCCCGGAGTCGTATGGGACCTATGTGGTCCCTGCGATCCTCAAGATGATCAACGGTGAATCTGTCGAGGATCCACTACTTCTCGACCACCTACTCATCACCGCCGACAACATCGACAACTACTACTCCAGTGACGGGTCCGAGGCCGCCGCGGTAGTTGACGAGGTCTGTCAGGGTCAGGATGGTTCGGGTTTGAAGGTTGCCTATGGTGACTTGGCGA